>ERZ1022756.88-NODE-88-length-34002-cov-24.178072_pt1 | contig 34002 bp, 44 predicted proteins | sample MGYA00520902_ERZ1022756 | MGnify/ENA primary metagenome ERZ1022756 (study PRJEB33162, sample SAMN09537601) | freshwater metagenome | isolation source: freshwater | place: Canada:Alberta | collected 2017-07 | study: EMG produced TPA metagenomics assembly of the...
CTGGAGAGGCCCGCGCCAACGAAGAGGACAGGCTGGCACTCAAATTCATCCAAAAGGGCGGTCACAGTATTGTCAAAATTGCCCACAGCCTGCCAACTCCTCTAACCCTTAGGTGTAGCTATAGTTGATCGGGTGATTTCATCCAAGTCACTGAGGTTGTTACTTTTCCACGGGGCACGCATAGCGTCAATTCTAACCCCGCCCCATCCCCACCAGCACCCGGTCCAGCGCCTGCAAGAACCGCGAGCGATCCGCCTTGCTGAACGGCGCCGGCCCGCCGCCCACGCCATCCATCCCCGCTCGCAAATCCGCCATGATCGCGCGGGTGGCTATCGCGCCGCCGATGCTGGCGGCGGTAAACGCCTCACCATTGTGTTTCAGCACCCGCGCGCCGGCTTTCAGGCAGCGGTCGGCCAGCAGGATGTCGGCGGTGATCACCACGCATCGCGCATCCGCCGCCTCGGCAATCCAGTCATCCGCCGCATCGAAGCTGTCGGACACCACCACGCGCTTGACCCGCGGGCTATCGGGGATGCGGAAGGCGGCGTTGCTGACCACGCGGACTTCGGCGCGGAACCGGTCGGCGACGCGGTAGATTTCGTCCTTCACCGGGCAGGCGTCGGCGTCGATCAGGATGGTGATGGGTGACATGGCGCCCGCCTACCCACCATGGCGGGCGGCGTAAATGGCGTTACCCTTTCAGGCCAGCGCGCCCTCTTTCCTACTGGGGGCCTGCGCGCCATCCTGCCGCGATGACCCGCGCCCAGACCCCCCGCTCGCCCCGCGCTGCCGCCCGGCGGCGCTCCGCCTCTGTCCCTCACGCTGGTGTGCCGGCCGCGGCCCCGCGCGACACATCCGCCCGCCATGATGGCTGGAGCCTCGACAGGCAGGCGGCATTTTTGCGCGCGCTGTCGGCGACACATTCGGTTGCCGAAGCCGCAAAGTCGGTGGGGATGAGCCGGACGGCGGCCTACCGGCTCCGGTCGCGGTTGAAAGGGCAGCCGTTCGATCTGGCGTGGGAGGTGGCGTTTCACCATTCCTTCGACGTGCTGGCCCACGCCGCGCTGGACCGGGCCTTGAACGGGGTGGAACGGCCGGTGTTCTACAAGGGCGAACAGGTCGGTTCCTATCGCCATTTCGATGAAAGCCTGACCGTGGCGCTGCTGCGCAGTTCGACCATGGGCGGCAACCCGGCCTTCGGGCGATTGGGGCCCATGGCCGAACGCCACGCCCGCGATTTCGAAAGCCTGCTGGCCAGAGTCGAAAACGGCGATCCGGTCACCACCGGGGCGTTGTCGCCGCATGATCCGGGCGAATTCGATGGCCTTGGCGGCCCCGCGTTTTTTCCCGGCCCCCCGTGTTCGTCCCAGCCATCGGATGACGAATTAATCAAGGCATTACAAGATGCTGGGTGGAAAGAGTGAAGTTTACACGGTGTAAACTTTGTAAACTTCGCGCGGTGTTTTGGGGCGCGCGCGCGGGCGGCGCGGGGCGGGGTGATTAGGTGATCGGGCAAAGCTGTGCTAAGTGGCTTGTGCTGACGTCGAAATTTGCGACGGACTTCGAAATTTGCGCTCCGCCGCTTGCCATCGGTTTCTACCTCCGGCCCCGGCGTAAACCAGACGACGACTTCCTTTCATCGGACGATAACGCACTATCCTGTCGGCATGTTGCGGGCAGGCAAATAATTGTTCTTGAAAGGAACATCCCATGAGCAAGACCGGAACCGTAAAGTTCTTCAACACCGACAAGGGCTATGGCTTCATTCAGCCCGACGATGGTTCGCCGGACAGCTTCGTGCACATCACTGCCGTGCAGGCAGCGGGCATGAACACCCTCGAAAAGGACCAGCGTCTGAGCTTCGAACTCGAGCGCGGCCGCAATGGCAAGGAAAGCGCCGTCAACCTGTCGGCTGCCTGATTGCATACCGGGGGGCGGGACGCATCGCTGCGTTCCGCCCGCCACCCAGACGACCGAATCCCGCCTACCGCCCCCTCTCACGGCAGGACACACGATGGCTCAGACCTACGAATTCTATTGCGAGCGTGCCGATGAAGCCGCCGCACTCGCCATGAAGGCGACGCTGGAGAACGTGCGAGAGCGCGAACTGCGGTCCGAGAAAACCTGGCGGGGGCTCGCCGAACAGGCGCGCAAGACGATCGAGGAACGCGGGAAAGCCGACGTGGCCCGGGCCGAACGGCGCGCGGCAGAGAGCCTGCTCTCCTGAACACCATGCCGTTCCCGTTCAACACCGACGCGCGGTGATGGGGACGGGCGATGGCGCCGCCCGGATCGAAGCGCAGGTGTGACGCGGCTGGAAGCCCACCTATCGAACGTCACCGGGCGCAACCATGGCGCCGATGACACGCATTGCCCCACCATTGGCGTCAGCGGCGTTACAGCCCCTTGCGCCCGAACACCCGGGCACGCAGCCCGCGGCCACTGGCGCTGGGCGCACTGACCGTGACGGGCGGCGGCGGCGCGGGCGGGGGTGACGGCGGAGCCTCGCCCACCTTGCGCACTTCGAAGCGGCCCCCGATCCCTTCGGCCAGTTTGCGCTTCTCACTCCATGCGTTGGCCAGCGCCATCCGCTCGTCCTGCCCGCTTGGCATAACGCCAGCGGGGAAAGCGCGGTCGTTGAAGACGTTCGCTTCGGAAACATGATCGGGCGCGGCAAAGCCGTGGGCGAGGTGCTTTAGCGGGACAAGTTCGTAAAGCGGCATGTCAGCGGTTTCGCCGCCCTTGCGGTCATAGCTGATATCCGCGCCGATATCGTGATGCAGCACCCGATAGGACAGGCTGCGGTCCTCCGGCCCGAAGGTGTCGCCGTCCGGGATGACATAGCCATTGGCCATCGTTGCGATGCGCAGAAAAGCGAAGATCGTCTCGTAATTGGCAGCCCAGGGCAGCACGCTCGGCTGGATCAGGATCTCGCGCCCTAACCAGTGGCGTACGCCGAAGGTGCGGATGCCGACAAGCGCGCCGTCGCCCGCCGCGGTTCGGGGGCCGAACAGGTAGGGGTGGATGTGCACAGGCCCGGGGGCTTCGCTGCTCGTTGCAAGGCCGTCGAAAGCCTCGCCATGCAGCAACATGTCGGACTGCGTCCAGTGCACAGCCAGCGGCATAGCGTGCTCAGATGCGATCCGGGCCATCAGTGCAAGCACGGCAAGCCGGCGTTCGAACTGCGCCTGCGTCGCGCCGGAGCGGGGGCGGCCAATCGCATCGAACATGGCTGCGATCTTCGGGTTTTCCTCGACCCCGCCCAGCACGCCGTGTGACACTTCTAGCAGGATGTGGCTGTGGCTGCGGGCGATCCGGTCGCGGATGTCGGGCGTGGCGATGCCCGTGAAGGGCGATGACAGCGCGGGCCGGAACACCTCGGCAGCCGGCGGCTTCGCGATGTATTCCATGGTCACCATCAGCTCCTCGGCCCCGCCATAAAGGCGATAGAAATGGCCGGGGTTGATTTCGGGAGCGTTGAACTGCGCCCCGCTGCGCATGCCTTCGATCCGTATGTAGTCGCGCATGATCGCGTCGAGATCGGTAACGGGCCGGTCGAACATCAGCACGGCCTGAATACGATTGGGGTAAAGCATGGCGCGTGAGGGTCTCGGGCGGGGAATGACAGCGGCCGACCCTAATGCCCCGCGGTTAATACCCTATTGAGAGCGTCACGCGCCGGCCCCGATGCCGCATTCTGCCAGCAGGCCGTCGATGGCCTTGGCCACGCCGAAGAAGCCGGCCTTCGCATGGGGCCAGGTCGCGCGGTCAAGATCGCCGAGCAGTGTGGTCACTCGCCCCTCGGCAGCAAGCGGGGCGAGATCGGGCCAGAGCGCGTCGCGGGTCCACCCGGCAGGCAGGTAGGGGACAGCAATCCGCTCAACACCCGCATCGGTTAGCAACCGTGCGAGCGGCTCGCCTGCGCCCCACTCCACTGCGCGGCAATCGTAGACGGCGGCGGCTTCGGCCATCCCGCTGGCGATCGCCCCTTGGGCAAAGCCGCGGGCATGGAGACCGAGTGCGCCGGGTGAACGGGCTTCGGCGCGGCCCGCTCCGATCACCAGCGCAGGGCGAGCGGGTAGGGTGAGCGGCGCGTGATGCGCGGCTTCATCGTGCAGCAGCAGCGCAAAGGGCGCGGCAACGTCTGACGCGTTGATGGGGGCGGGCAGATCAAGCCTCTGCCGTCCGTACTCCTGCTGCTCGAAAAGAGGCTCGGCGTTATCGGCAAGCCCGTCTGCGGCAAGCGGGCCTTGTGGGCGGCCTGCCGTATACCGGGCGATGTTATCCGTGCGGGCAAGATAGTGCTTGCCCCTGGTGTGCAGCCCCGCAACCCAGCGCCATGACAGCGTGTTCGAAGCCGCATCGCCGTCCATCAGGTGCCGCAGGAACACGTCCGCCCCAAGTCGCCAATCGAGCTTCAGGGTGAAGATCCAGATGCTCGCGAACCACATCCGCGCATGGTTGTGGAGGTAGCCGGTGTCGGCCAACTCGCGCGTCCACACGTCGAAGGCCTCGATCCCGGTTCGGCCTTCGACCGCTCGGCCATAGGCGCATCGCAGCCCCGCATTGCTATCGAGCGCGGCCAGCGCAGTATCGCGGCCCGTGCGGTAATCGTCCCAGATTGCCGGACGCTGTTCGAGATAGCCCTTGAAGTAGATCCGCCAGAACACTTCGGCGATGAACTTGTCCGCCGCCCGCGGGCTGTGCTGGGACAGCACCGCTTCCAGCACCTCGGCCTCGCCGATCAGCCCGGCATGAAGCCAGGGCGAAAGCTGTGACACATTGCGTCGCCCGTCCGGCGCCGGCCCATCATCAGCATTGCGGGTTTCAGCATAGTGACGACCGGCAGCCGGCAGAAACCGCTCGAGGCGGGCCAATGCAGCCGCGCGGGTTGGGGAGAGGTGCATGGGTGGGCAATGCCTTGGCGCAGGTCTGGTTCCGTTCTATCCTTTAGGCGATGGACAGAAGAACCTGCACGACCCGCCGCATTCCCGTGATCGCCGCGATGCTGCTTGCCGCCGCCTGTACGCCCGGTCAGCAGGACGGCATCGACACCGAGGGCAAGATCTTCGATGCCATCGCTCCGCAAGAGGTTGTCACGCTGACCGGGACCGAGCCATTCTGGAACCTGCGGATTGAAGGTGCGCAGGGCATCTGGACGATCCCCGATAATCCCGGCGGCGAACGCTTTGTCGTCACCCGCTTTGCCGGGAACAACGGCCTTGGCTATTCCGGCACGATTGGCGGCGCCCAATTCACTGCCACGGTCACACCGGGGACATGCAGCGACGGGATGAGCAATCGCAGCTTCCCCTATGTCGCCACTATCGCTTTGGGCGGTGAGATTTTGCGCGGTTGCGGCTATACTTCGGGCCAGCCATTTACCGGCGACGCGGCACCGTAAGCTGCGCGCAATCAAGGGGGAGAAAGGCCATGACCACTACCACCGGAGGCTGCCTGTGCGGCAAGGTACGTTACACCTTCGAAGGCGACCCGCTGCTCTGCGTGACCTGCCATTGCAAGAATTGCCAGCGGCAGGCGGGCAGCGCGCTATCCATCATCATCGGCGTGCCTGAGGCATCCGTGGCATTCGAAGGCGAGCTGACCACCTATAATGACACCGGCGATACCGGCGCGACGGTGCGCCGCCAGTTCTGCGGCACTTGTGGCTCGCCTGTATTCACACGCGTGGAAACCCCGCCGGGCATGATGTTCATCAAGGCCGGTACGCTGGATGATACCAGCAGCCTGAACCCGGCGTTCCACTGCTATACCAAAAGCAAGCAGGACTGGGTTGATCTGGGCGAGATCCCCGCCTTTGAGACTGTTCCCCAAGGCCTTTGAACGCGGCTTTAGAACAGGCCGGGCAATTCATGCTGTGCGGCATTGGGCCGTTCGGTCTGGAGCATTTCGCGCTCCGGCAGATCAAGCCCGATGCGCGTTCGCTGGCCTTGATCCATGCCGCTGCCAGCGATCTGGTTCTGCCCGCTGCTTGTGATCGGCGTGCAGGTGCGGCCGCCAAGGAAATCGAGCGCGGCGGCAATCGACGCCTCGCGCGGGTCGCCAAGCGGACGGGCAATATCATCGCCAGCCCGGCAGGTATTGCGCACCACGCTGGCAAGGCCCGTGTAATATTCGCCCTGATTGTTGGCATTGACCGTCTGGAACGTCACCGCGCGAACTCTTAAATCGCAGTCTGCAAGGTTAAACCCGAACTGGCCTACGGGCTTGCCAGAGGAATTGCTCCCGACCAGAGCCATATTGTTGCCAAGGTACGGGATCATCGCATTGGTCACAAGCTCGCTGGCCGAAGCGCTGGCGCTAGTGGTGATGAAGGCAATTCGGCTGGGCGCAATGGCGTTGGCCTCGCTGCGGAACAATCGGGTTTCGTTTTCGGATGCCTTGGATGCCCGCAGCACCGTGCGGCTCCACACCTGACCGACGCGGCCTGCGCCCATCAGATCGCCCATCGTGTCCGCCACGCTGACCAGCCCGCCGCCATTATAACGCAAATCGATAATCAGCTCGGTCACACCCTGGGCTGCGAACTGGCCATAGGCTGTGCGCAACTGATTGGCAGCATCGGCGACGATGAAGGTGCGCAGGTTCAGATAGCCGACCCGCTTTCCGCCATCATTGAGGATGACCGCGCCATAGCGATCCGATACCGGATCAAGTGCGAAATCGGTCTTGGTGATGCTGCGTTCAATCACCGCACCGTTCGGCTGTACAAAGCGCAGCACCCGCGCTGTGCCTGCCGTAGATGGGCCGAGCGCATTGACGACCGCTTGCGTGCCGCCGCTGGCAAATAGGTTGGTGACGGTTTGAAGATCGGCGCTGGTGGTGCCAATTGCGATGATCTCGCTTCCCCGGTCCAGCCCGGCGGCAAAACCGTTCGCGTTTTCGAAGGCTTCCATGACGAACACACGGCGTGCGGCCGTGTCATAAGACAGGCGAATGCCGAAGCCCGCGCTGGAGCCGGAATTGATGAGCGCGTTTTCCTCCGCGATTGATGTGGCGAAAGTGAAGCCGCGATCCCGGTTTTGCGCCCGCGCCGGGGCGACCCGCGCATCAAGATAGGCCTGAAGGTTATTGAAGGAAGCAGGGTTTGCCGCCGCCAGCAAATCGGGGAACAGATACCATTCATTCAGCACCTGATCGGCGAAGTCTTGCTGCGCGCGAAGGGAGCAGGCTGAAGATGGTGGGGTGGGGCTGGGCGTCGGCGTACCGCCACCGCCGCCAGTCGGGGGCGAGGTTGAAGGCGAATCTCCGCCGCCACAAGCGGCAAGCTGAACGGCCAGAACAAGACTCAAAGCGGTGCGGGCAAGCTTCATTGGGCGGGTGCAACTCCGACGGATCGCGGGCGATTCACATGCGCGCCCCACAAGGCTTGGATGCAATGGCCCGCGGGCAAGAGCAAGGATGCTGGGGCCAAATGCACCCGACTTTTCGCGAAAAGCGTGTTGTTTTGGCCAGAATTTGCAAGGTTTTCCTCAGAAACCGCAAAAAACTGGCTCGCCGACTCTCGTCTAGGCCATCCGAAGGGACTAGCACGGGGTCGATGAAGCGACAGAATCATGGCTAATTTTCCCTCTTGGCTTGCACCTTCTGTGCCCGCGCCCGCGCGTCATGCCGGCCTCGCCATTGCGAAGCTGGGCTCGGCGCAGGCCTTGGCGCGCGGAGGATTCGCGCTCACCAGCCCGGCGTTCCGGAACGGGGATGAGCTTGATCCAAGCTTCACTGCGGAAGAAGAAGATGCCGTCGCCCCGCCGCTTGAATGGAGTGCGCCGCCGCCCGGATCGCAGGAACTGGTGTTGGTGGTTGAAGATGCCTCGGCATCAGGGGCTGAGCCGGCTTGCCATTGGCTCGTATGGGGCCTTGCCGGTCAGCGCGGCAAACTGCTGGAAGGCGAAGTGCCGCCGCGCACCGGCAAGAACGCTGTCGGTAATTCCGAATGGCTGCTACCCGCCCCGCCCGAGGGTGAGACGCGCCATTATGTGTTTCAACTGTTCGCGACCGACCTGCCGCTGGTGCTTATGCCCGGCGCAGGACGAGCGGAACTGCTCGCATCATTGCAAGGGACTATTACAGCCTGCGCAGTACTCCACGCCACCTTCACGGGCGGTGGGGAGGATGATGCGGACTTTGACGATGTTGATTTTTGATCAACCTGCCACAGACAAAAGGGAGTAGATGATGGCTGGCACGACCAACGCATTGCAGAAGCCGGTGACGCTTTCGGGTGACCTCGAAGCCGTGATTGGCAAAGGCCCGATGACCCGCGCACAGGTAACTTCGAAGGTGTGGGAATACATCAAGGCGAACAGCCTGCAGGACACCAAAGACAAGCGTCAGATCAATCCCGATGCCAAGCTTGGCGCGGTGATCGGCAAGGACCAGATCTCGATGTTCAAGATGACCGCTGCGGTCTCGAAGCACCTCAAGTAAGTCTGGCGGTCGCCTGCTGGCGGCCTTCAGCCTTGAAACATTTGCGGCGCGTGATCCGAAAGGATCCGCGCCGCTTTTGCGTCATGGTGCGGAGCGGCGCAGAGGCAGGCATTCCCCCACCCACAGTGCCAACCAGATGACCGCCGGTTGGGCGAACATCCGCGGGATGTGGTAGGCAAGGCCCAGACCGCCTCCGGCGCGCGCCATGTCCAGCGCGAAGTGGTTGATGTTGGCGGGCCAGACGCAAAACGCATAGGCGGCTAATCCCCACCCTGCCGCTTGGCGAAGCTTCAGCGAGACAGGTTGCACCAACGCTATAGCGCCAAGGATTTCTGCCAGGCCCGTCCACAGCACCACCGCTTCCGGCGCTGGAACCCATGCGGGCATAATCGACAAGAACGGTGCGGGATTCAAAAGGTGGATCACTCCGGCCGCCAAGTAGAATAACGCGAGCGCCCATCTGAGCACGGGGCGCAGCACTGATCGGATCAAGCGCCTGGTTCCCATCCGGGCTGGGCCAGCGTGAATCCGGCGAAATCGAACCCCGGCACGACCACACACGAAACAAGGCTGTAGCCGTGGCGCGCCTCCCCGAAGCTCCGCGCCGCCTGCCACTCGCCCCGGGCGACAAGCCCCTGCAATTGCTGACCCCCGCCAATATCGCTTCCAAGGATCACTGATCGCGCCGGACTTGCATCATTTTCGGCAAGGCGCAGTTCCACCGGGTCGCCCGCCTGCCAGAGCCACAGCTCGGCGGCATCGACGGTGTGCCAGTGCGAAGCTTCGCCCGCGCGCAACAGGAAGATGATCGCGGTGCCGCTGGCCCGTCCATCCGGCCCGGCTTCACCTCTCCACGTTTCTTTGTACCACCCGCCTTCGGGATGAGCGGAAAGGCCCAATTGTTCGATCAGTGCTGCCGCGCTATCCATACCCTGTGTCCTTGCCCGCCGATCCGGGCGCTCTAGTCTCGGGAGCCTACCCCATGCAACGTTTTGCGCCCTCTCGCCTCGCTGTCGCCGTCGTGCTGATGCTCACGGCCCCGCTCGCCGCGCAGCAGGTCGATCCGGCAACTGCCACTGCCACTGCCAATGCAGCGCTGGAGGCCGCGCCTGTGTTTGACGGGCACAATGACGTCCCAAACCAGCTGCGCGACCGGACGCAGAATCAGATTAACGCCTTCGATTTCGAGGATACGACCGATACCGGGGAGGGGCACCCCGAAGGCCGTGCGCTCCACACCGATCTGGGCCGCCTCAAGCAGGGCAAGGTGGGCGCGCAGTTCTGGTCGGTCTATGTCCCCTCCAACCCTGACGAGTCTGAGGCCGTGCAGGAGGTGATCGAACAGATCGATGTGACCAAGCGCCTGATCGCGCGCTATCCTGAAGGCCTGCGCTTCGCCACCACCGCCGATCAGGTTGAACGCGCGGTGGCTGATGGGCGGGTTGCGTCGTTGCTCGGCATGGAGGGCGGTCATTCGATCGGGTCGAGCCTTGCCGTGCTGCGCCAGCTTCATGCGCTGGGCGCGCGCTATATGACGCTCACGCATAACAGCAACACGCCCTGGGCTGATGCCGCAACCGACAATCCCCGCCATGACGGGCTGTCGGCCTTTGGCATGGACGTGGTGCGCGAGATGAACCGGCTGGGAATGCTGGTCGATCTCAGCCATGTCAGCGAAGCGACGATGATGGACGCGCTCGATGTCGCAAAGGCTCCGGTGATCTTCAGCCATTCAGGCGCGCGGGCTGTCACCGGACATCCGCGCAATGTGCCCGACGCCGTGCTCGCGCGCCTGCCCGAAAATGGCGGTGTGGTGATGGTGGTGGCACTCCCACGCTTTATCAACGAGACCCTGCGCCAGTGGGGCGCGAAGCGCGCGGCGGAGGAAGCGCGGCTGAAGGCGCTATGGCTGGGCCAGCCCGCCATGGTGACCGAGGGCCTCGCTGCATGGGACAAGGCCAATCCCGAACCTTCGGCCACGATCAAGGACATGGCCGACCATATCGACCACATCCGCAAAGTCGCGGGCGTGGAGCATATCGGCATCGGCGGAGATTTTGACGGAATGCCGTCCGGCCCGGTCGGCTTCGAGGATGTGCGCGGCTACCCGTTGCTGTTCGCGGAACTCGCGAAGCGCGGCTATTCGCAGGCGGAGCTGGAGATGATCGCAAGCCGCAATGTGCTGCGGGTGATGCGCGCTACCGAGGCCTATTCGGCCAGTGTGACGGGTGCCCCGCCAATCGAAACGCTGATCAATCCGTCCGCCAAGGCGGAGTGATCAATGGCTTGTGTTGAAGAGGGCCGGGATGATCCACACAAGGCTCATCGCGATAACCGCGAGACCGAGGCTGAAGCCGAGCACATAGCGTAAGCCTGTGTTGGTCACCGCCCCGCGCGCATCTTCATCGGTGATGTGGATTGTCTCGTTCAGGTCAGCCATCCGCTTCACTCCCGCTCTGGTTTGACGTAACGGAAAGACCTTCCGTTACGTCAACCAATCCCGGGCGGAGCGAAAGGTTCCTTGATCACTTGACGCCGGGGGTCATTTCTGGGGCGGCGGAGCAGGGCTCTGCGTGCTTTCCTGAGTGCCGGGGGAGACCAATCCGCTCTCTTCGGCGAGGTCTTGCCGGTTGTTGGCGGCCTCCGCCTGCACCTTCGCGCGGCCGGTTGCCGTGCCCTGACTTTCGTCGGCGTTCTGGGTGAGCGCGCCTGTCACCCAGATGATCGTCATGGCAATGATTGCAAGGCCGAGGCTGAACAGCAGCACCCAGCGCACCACGCCCTCGTTGCTGCCGCCCTTGGCATCTGTTTCGTCGATGCGGTTACTCTGATCGGGCCGGGGCATAGGCGTATCCTGCTATGGTAGGCAGGGTACTATGCCGTAGCCGCGCGATTGTTCGCGGGCGATGGGCGGGGTGGCGCTTAAACGCGGCAGGGCGAGCCGCTGGCGCGTCCGCTCGATCAGTCGCGCAGCAGCTCGTTGATGCCGGTTTTGGAGCGCGTCTGCGCGTCTACTGTCTTGACGATTACAGCGCAGTAAAGGCTCGGTCCCATGGTCCCGTCGGGCAGGGGCTTGCCAGGCATCGATCCGGGCACGACGACGGCATAGGGAGGGACCGCGCCTATGTGAACTTCGCCGGTGGCACGGTCGACTATCTTGGTCGATGCGCCCAAATAGACGCCCATCGAAAGCACCGCGCCCTCGCCCACACGCACGCCCTCAGCGACCTCCGCGCGTGCACCGATGAAAGCATTGTCACCAATGATCACGGGTTCGGCCTGAAGCGGTTCCAGCACGCCGCCGATCCCCGCTCCGCCTGAAATGTGGACGTTGGCGCCGATCTGCGCACACGAGCCGACAGTCGCCCAAGTGTCGATCATGCTGTTTTCACCAACGTAAGCGCCGATGTTGACGAAGCTCGGCATCAGCACGACGCCCTTCGAAATATGCGCGCCGCGCCGAACGACCGCGCCGGGGACGACACGGAAGCCGGCATCGCGGAAGCGCCCTTCGTCCCAGCCATTGAACTTCAGCGGCACCTTGTCATAGGCAGGCGCGCTCGCCGCGCCGCCATCGACCACGGCGTTGTCGTTGAGGCGGAAGGACAGGAGTACCGCCTTCTTGAGCCACTGGTTGACTGTCCAGCCGCCATTGCCGTCAGGCTGGGCGACGCGCGCCGCGCCGCTGTCGAGCAGGGCAAGCGCCGCGTCGACGGATTCGCCTACCGGGTGGCCGGGGGTGACAGACGCGCGGTCGTCCCAAGCGGCTTCGATGGCGGCGATCAAGGCGTCATGCATGGGCGTTCTCCGGCGGACTGTTGCGCCAGCGCGCCTAGCCGCGCCGGAGAGGCTCGGCAAGGGCTACGAGGGCATCCCGGCTTCGAGGGCGAAGTGATAAGCCCGTTCTGCCAACGGTCGCACGCGATCGCTCATCGCCTGCGCGTGGGCGGACGAGGCGGTGCCGTCGATCACGCGCTTCTTGATCCCCTGCATGATCCCGGCAAGGCGGAACAGGTTGTAGGAGAAGTACCAGTCCATCGGCGGCACGGGGAACCCGGTGCGCGCGACATAGCGTTCGACCGCTTCTTCCTGCGAAGGGATGCCAAGGGCTTCGATATCCAGTCCCAGCAGGCCAGCGCGCCCATCGGCGGGGTTATGCCAGTTGAGCATCAGATAGCTGAAGTCGGCAATCGGATCGCCCAGCGTCGACAGCTCCCAATCGAGCACGGCGATGATGCGGGGCTCGGTCTTGTGGAAGATCACGTTATCGAGCCGGTAGTCGCCATGCACCACCGATGATCCATGCTGCGGCGGGATGGTCTGCGGCAGCCATTCGATCAGCCGCTCCATTTCCGGCATCAGCTCGGTTTCGGACAGCTTGTATTGCTTGGTCCAGCGGGCGATCTGGCGCGCGCAGTAATCGGTCGGCTTGCCGTAATCGCCCATCCCGATCCGGTCCGGCTGGTTCAAGTGGAGGTCGGCCATGGTGTCGATCAGCGCGTGGTAATGCGCGCGTCGTTCTTCCGGGGTGAGGCCGGGCAGCGCGCCATTCCACAGACTGCGGCCATCAGCCATGCTCATCACGAAGAACTTCGATCCGATCACGTCGGGGTCTTCGCACAGGCCATAGGTGCGCGGGACGGGGAAGCCGGTGGGGTAAAGCCCGGTCATGGCCGCATATTCGCGGTCAACCGCGTGGGCGCTGGGGAGCAAATTGCCGAAGGGCTGGCGGCGCAGCACATAGGAGGCGCCGGGCGTGTCGATCCGGTAAGTCGGGTTCGACTGGCCGCCCTTGAACTTGGTGTAGCTGATCGGGCCGGTGAAGCCTTCGACATTGGCTTCGAACCATGCGGTCAGCGCGGCCAGATCGAGCGCGTCCTTCTCGGTCACTTCGACCGTGCCGACCATTTCCGTGTCGAAATCAATATCCATCAGTCGAACACCACAACGGTGCGTGCCGAATGGCCGGCGCGCATTGTGTTAAAGCCTTCGTTCACCTGATCGAGCGTGATGCGCTCTGCGATGATCGTGTCGAGATCGAGCAGCCCGCGCAGGTAGAAATCCACCAGACGCGGCAAATCGACGGGGAAGTGGTTCATCCCCATCAACGCCCCCATCAGCTTCTTGCCGCCGAGCAGGTCGAAGGCGGACAGGCCGACCTTGCAATCCAGCGGCATCATGCCGAGGATCACTGCCGTCCCGCCGCGCCGCAGCGATGCGACCGCCAGGTCAGCCGAGGCCTGACGTCCCACCGCCTCGATCCCCCAATCGACCCCGCCGTTCGAAATGGCGATGATCTGCTTGGCGGCATCGTCTGCCAGCGCATCGACGGTGTGAGTAGCACCCAGCACCTTGGCAAGCTCGCGCTTTTCGGGGAGCGGATCGGCGGCAATGATCTTGCCCGCACCGGCGATTCTAGCGGCGTTGATCGCGGCAAGGCCCACGCCCCCGCAGCCGACCACCAGCACGGTTTCACCCGGGGTCACCTTGCAGGCGTTGAAGATCGTCCCCGCGCCGGTCGTCACCGCGCAGCCGAGGATGGCCGCGCGGTCGAAGGGCATGTCCTTGTCGATGGAAACGCAGGCGTGTTCATGGATCAGCATCTGTTCGGACAGGGCCGACAGGTTGAGCATTTGGTTGACCGGCGTCCCGTCACTAAAGGCGATGCGCGAGGCATCGCCTTTGGCGCGGCGAGTATCGCCACCGAGGCACAGCGCCATGCGGCCCGTGACGCAAAACTCGCAGTGGCCGCAGAAGGCCGAGAGGCACGACACGACATGATCGCCCGGCTTCACGGTGCGGACTTCGCTGCCCACCGCGCGCACGATCCCGGCCGCTTCGTGCCCCGGAATGCAGGGCAGGGCGTGCGGGTAATGCCCGTCGATGAAGTGCAGGTCTGAATGGCACAGCCCGCAGGCCTTGGTGTCGATCAGGACTTCATGCGGGCCGGGAGCGGCATAGGTGACTTCGGCAATACGAAGACCTTGGCCGGGTGCCTCAAGGATGGCGGCTTTTGCCATGAGAAAAATCTTTCCGTTCGGTTCGAGCGAAATTGAGAACCGTCCGTGCGAGCGTGTCTCGGCCACGCCCGGCACGAACGGTTTTAGTTATGATGTCAGCGCGCCACGCCCATGTCGCCAGAGCTGAAGCTCTGCGACTGGGTCGCACGGCCATGATCACCGCGCAGGGCGTTGGCGGTGGGGCCGGGGACCGGCGCGTGCTTGGCGAACTCCATGTGCGCGATCGAGCGGGCGTGGACTTCGTCCGGCCCGTCGGCGAGCCGCAGGGTGCGCTGGTGGGCATAGGCCGAGGCGAGGCCGTAATCTTCCGACACACCGCCGCCGCCATGGGCCTGGATGGCATCGTCGATGATCTTCAGCGCCATGTTGGGCGCCTGCACCTTGATCATCGCGATTTCCTGCTTGGCCGCCTTGTTGCCGACCTTGTCCATCATGTCGGCCGCCTTGAGGCACAGCAGGCGGGTCATGTCGATATCGATGCGGGCCCGCGCCACGCGCTCTTCCCAGACCGAGTGCTTGTAGACCGGCTTGCCGAAGGCTTCACGCTCCTGAAGGCGGCGGCACATCTTGGCGAGCGCTTCCTCTGCGACGCCGATGGTGCGCATGCAGTGGTGGATGCGGCCCGGCCCGAGGCGGCCTTGCGCGATCTCGAACCCGCGGCCCTCACCCAGCAGCACGTTGGAGGCGGGGACGCGCACGTCCTTCATCTCGACTTCCATGTGGCCATGGGGCGCATCGTCATAGCCGAACACCGGCAGGTGCCTGAGGATGTTCACGCCGGGCGTGTCGATCGGCATCAGGACTTGCGATTGCTGCGCGTGGCGCTGGGATTCGGGATTGGTCTTGCCCATCACGATGGCGATCTTGCAGCGCGGATCGCCGAGGCCCGAAGACCACCACTTGCGCCCGTTGATGACGTAATGGTCGCCGTCGCGTTCGATGCGAGTCTCGATGTTGGTGGCGTCCGAGGAGGCGGTGTAGGGCTCGGTCATCAGGAAGGCCGAACGGATCTCGCCGTTCATCAGCGGGCGCAGCCACTGTTCTTTCTGTTCGCGCGTGCCGTAGCGGTGGAACACCTCCATGTTGCCGGTATCGGGCGCCGAGCAGTTGAACACCTCCGAGGCCCAGCCGATGCGGCCCATTTCCTCGGCGCACAGGGCATATTCGAGGTTGGTGAGGCCGGGGCCTTCGAATTCGAAACTATCGTCCACGTGATGGTGGCTGTCATTGCGCGGGGGCATGAACAGGTTCCAGATGCCGGCATCCTTGGCCAGCTTCTTCTTGTCCTCGATGATCTGGATTACCTTCCAGCGATCACCGGCGGCGTCCTGCGCCTTGTAGACGTCCATGTTGGGGCGCACGTGCTGTTCGATGAAATCGCGCACGCGGTCACGCCAATAGGCCTGCCGTTCGGTGGGTTCGAAATCCATGGGGGTTCCTCTCGTCCTTAATTGCAACCAAATCTTTGGCGAATCTGCGTTGACCGTGGCAGAGCCCGCGGCCAGCGCCAAGCTCTCATTTGTGGTGCGCGGCACCTGCCGTAACGGCACGTTGATTTGCGATCCGCGCAGCCAGCCGGGCCTCGTGATCGGCCTGCGAAATTGGGAAGCGGGCAAGCCAATAGGCGGCTATCAGCGTCAGCCCGGCCGAGACAACCAGGTAGGCAATCGCAAGGTTCGCGACCACGTCCGGGGTCACAGCGTCCTGCGCGGTGCCCGGTGCCAGCCCGATCGCTTCGATGATGAGGCTGGTGAACAGGATCCCGCCGCCAGTCGCTGATTTCTGGATCAGCCAGTTGCCCGCATAGAAGGTGCCCTCGGCCCGTTTGCCGGTGCGTTCCTCGAAGGCCTCCACGATCTCTGCTACCATTGACGTGGCCGAGATGATCGCGATCACTCCGGCTGTGTTGGCCGTGACAGTGAAGGCGATGAACAGCACGGTCGAAAGCGCGGTCCCGGTTTGCGGCCACAGGCCAGCGAGGAACAATACATAGGGCGTTCCGGCGATGGCGAGGGTGGCCAGCGATGCGCGGGCGCCTGTCACCGGCTTGCCGAAACGGCGGTGCAGCGGACCGACCAGAAAGAACATCGCCATCACCGACACGCCGAGCGCAACCGGGTAAATCTTGAAAGCCAGCTCGCTGAATTGCCAGACATAGCGGATCACATAAAGCGTGATTGAAAGCGACACGCCTTGGCCGATATAAGCCGCGAGCGCACCGATAGCGAAGATCATGAAGGCGCGCTCACGGAAGGCATCCAAGATGTCAGCGAACGCGAGCCGCAGCGAGAAAGGCGGCGGCGCGCTGTCCGGCCAACGCGCGATGTAGCGGTGCTGGCCAAGTGCCGAGCCAACCACCGACACGAGCATAACCACAGCGCCCACAAGCCCAAATACGGCATAGCCATCAGGCTGCATCTGCGCTTCGGGCGTCGGCAGAAAAACGGTGAAAGCTAGGATCGACATAGTTAGCCCGCCGACCCAGCCTGACAGGAAACGGTATCGGAACAACGTTGTGCGCTCGACATAGTCGCCCGTCATTTCGGGTACCAGGCTGATCGACGGCACCTCGCAGGCGGACAGCAGCAGGCGCACGCCGACTGCCAGCGCGACGATTTCCCAATAGGTCGGAACCCCAGTAAAGGGCGGCGACCACAAAATCGTCCACGCCAGCGCCAGTGGCACAGGCGCTATGTAAAGCCACGGCAGGCGGCGGCCCCAACGGGTGTAGGTGCGGTCCGAAAGATGCCCGATCAGCGGATCGGCGAAGGCATCGATAATCAATGCCGTCGCCAGCGCCGCGCCGACGATCCCCGCATCTACCCCCAAAACAAGATTGTAAAACGGCAGCAGGAAGAACGAAAAGCCGCCGTCCTTGACCCCGAAGGCTACCGATCCGAAGCCGTGCATCAGTTTGAGCCTGCCCGGAAGCGGCCCTGACATCATGTTCATCCGCGCCTGCCTTTGCAGCATGGCGATCCGCCGAATCCGGCCAATTTCTCTCTCCCGTATTGGGTTTCGAACCTAGACCGATTGCGCCACTCGTCAATCGCGCTGCGCGTGACGCTACGGCATCGCTTGGCCGACGATGAACCCTTGCAGCCTTGGTTCAAATGCCACTAACGTAAGCGTCAAGTGAGAGCTTGAGAGAGGAGAATCGGCTGATGGCTGATCTGGACACATTCCGCAGCGAAACCCGCGCATGGTTGGAGGCGAATTGCCCTGCCGAAATGCGCGAACCCGTGCGTGACGAAAGCGACATCTATTGGGGCGGCCGCCGCGCGACGTTCAAGAATGACGCGCAAAAGGCATGGCTCGAAGCCTGCGTCGCCAAGGGTTACACCGTGCCGAGCTGGCCCAAGGCCTACGGCGGGGCGGGTCTGGCCCCGGCCGAGGCGAAGGTGCTTCGCGAAGAAATGGGCCGGATCAATGCCCGCCCGCCCTTGTCGTCCTTCGGTATCTGGATGCTTGGCCCCGCGCTGCTGCACTTTGGTACGGAAGGCCAGAAGCAGCGCTTCCTGAATGAAATCGCTCGCGGCGAAATCCGCTGGTGCCAGGGCTATTCCGAACCGGGTTCAGGCAGCGATCTGGTGTCCTTGCAGACCTTCGGTGAGGACAAAGGCGATAGCTGGACGGTCAACGGCCAGAAAGTCTGGACCTCCTACGCCGATCACGCCGATTGGATCTTCTGCCTTGTCCGCACCGACAAGGACAACAAGTACGGCGGCATCACCTTCATGCTGTTCGACATGGCGAGCGAAGGGGCAACCACCAAGCCGATCCTGCTGATCAGCGGCAACTCGCCCTTCTGCGAAACGTTCTTTGACGATGTGAACGTGCCCAAGTCTTATGGCGATGATTGCCCGGCTTACGTCGGCCAGATCAACCGCGGCTGGGACGTTGCCAAGTATCTGCTCGGCCACGAACGCGAGATGATTTCGGGCGCGGACGGCGGGGACCGGACCGCCGGGATGGGGGCAGCGATGAAGCGCCATGCCGCAAAGCTGGGCGATGATCTCGACCCGGTGCTGCGCGCGGAACTCGCCATGTTCGATGTCGATGCGCTGGCTTACACCGCGATGGGCGAGAAGTTCCTCGACGAAATCAAGGTCGGCAAAGCGCATCCTGCGCAGCCGAACATGATGAAATATGCCGGGACCGAACTGAACAAGCGCCGCCACGAATTGATGATGGCGGTCGGCGGTTCGCGGTCGCTGGAATGGGACAGTGAGGAAACAGAAGGTGGTAAGCCTTCGCGTACCTGGCTCAGGACCAAGGCGAATTCGATCGAGGGCGGCACGTCCGAGGTGATGCTCAACGTCATCGCCAAGCGCATCCTCGATCTGCCCGGGGCCTAAGGCAGAGCGTCGCCCCGGACTTGGTCCGGGGCCGCTTGCCATTGTCACGAGGATCATGACGATCCCGGATCAAGTCCGGGACGACGGTTAGAATTACGGGAGAGGACCCCAATGCCCCTGTATCACAACGAAGATCAGGCGATGCTTGCCGATACCGCACGCGGTTTCATCGCGGAAGAAGGCAACATCGCCAAGCAGCTGCGCCACTGGCGCGATCGCAATTGCAAGGATGGTTTCGGCCACGGCCTGTGGAAGCAGATGGCCGAAATGGGCTTCACCGGAATGTTGGTGGAGGAAGCCGACGGCGGGCTCGGCATGGGTCATGTCGAAGCCGGGATCGTGCTGGAGGAAATCGGCCGCAACCTCACGCCATCGCCGTTCCTGACGTCTTCGGTGTTGGCGGCGACCGCTCTGAAGCATGGCTCGGATGACCTTAAGGGTCGTTATCTGCCGGGTCTGATCGCGGGCGATTCCGTGTTCGCGGTCGCCATTGATGAAACCGCGAAGCACCGCCCCTCGCGCATCACCACCCGCGCCGAAAAGTCGGGCAACGGCTTCCGCCTGACCGGGGCCAAGAGCTTTGTCATTCAGGGCGCCAGTTCGGACATGATCGTAGTCGCCGCCCGCACATCGGGGAGCGACGAGGACGCCGACGGGATCACCCTGTTCGCCGTACCCAGGGACGCCAGCGGCATGAGCCATGATGTCGTCCGGCTGGTCGATTCTTCGATGGCAACCCACACCCGCTTCGACGGCGTCGAGCTGGATGGCGACGCGGTAATCGGTGAGATCGATGGCGGGCGCGCTGTGCTCGATGCCATGCTGCTGGCGGGCCGGGTTGGCGCAGCGGCTGAAGGCGTGGGCGTCGCCCGCGGCGCGATGGACATGACCGTCGATTACCTCAAGCAGCGCAAGCAATTCGGCAAGCTGATCGGCGAGTTTCAGGCATTGCAGCACCGCGCCAGCCACCTCTATTCGGAGGTCGAGATTGCCCGCGCGGCGACCATCAAGGCGCAGCAATTGCTCGACGGCGGCAGCCAGCACGCCGATCTGATGATCAGCGTCGCCAAGGCCAAGGTCGCCAAAACCGCGCGACTGGCGGTGCAGGAAGGCGTGCAGATGCACGGCGGCATCGGCATGACCGACGAATACGATATCGGCCTGTATATGAAGCGTGACCGGGCGCTGGCTGAGTTCCTGGGCGATGCCAACTTCCACGCCAACCGCGTGGCAACCTTGAGCGGATACTGACACATGGACATTCAATCACTTTTCAACCTCGAAGGGCGCATTGCGCTGGTCACCGGGGGCAGCCGCGGGATCGGCAAGATGTTCGTCGAAGGCCTTCTCGCCGCAGGGTGTGCGAGGGTCTATATCTCGGCGCGCAAACGCGATCAGATGCAGGCGACGATTGACGAATTCGGCGCGGATCGCGTGATCGGCATCCCGGCCGATCTTTCGCAGATGGACGGCATGGTGTCGCTTGCCGAGGAACTGAAGTCGCGCGAAAGCCGCCTCGATATCCTCATCAACAATGCAGGCGCCGCATGGGGCCAGCCCTACCTCGAATTCTCCGAAGCCGGCTGGCACCGGACGATGGACCTGAACGTGAAGACACCGTTCTTCCTGACGCAGAAGCTCCATGATTTGCTGGTCGCGGGCGGCAAGGCCGGGCATCCTGCCAAGGTGATCCATGTCTCGTCCATCGATGGACAGCGGATCAATCCGTGGGAAACCTACGCCTATCAGGCGTCCAAAGCGGCGGTGATCCAACTGACCCGGCGCATGGCCGCACGGCTGATCCAGGACAACATCGTTGTGTCATCGATCGCGCCGGGGGCCTTCCCGTCGGAAATGAACAAGGCCGCCAAGGACGCGCCTGACACCAGCGCTTCGGGCATTCCGGCCAAGCGCATCGGCACCGCTGAAGACATGGCGGCCGCAGCGATCTACTTGTGCAGCCGCGCGGGCGATTATGTCGTGGGCGAGACCCTCACGGTCGATGGCGGCGTGGTCAATGCCCACCTGCCGAGCCACTTTGCCGATCCCGGCGGCGGTCACTGAGCCGCCAGATTGCGGATATGATAAGGGCCGCCGGAGCAATCCGGCGGCCCTTTGCTTTGACGCAATGGCCAAAGCGGCGTTCCCTTGGGACGAACAGCGCAAAGGCGTGGCACAAACAGCGGCGGGGATGGGTTGAACTCTGCGAAGAACCCAACCTTGGAAGGCAGCCAATGGCCACAATCCCAACGCCTGAACCGGATATCATCGAGCCTGACCAGCAGCCCGCCGAAGCGCCGCCGCATCCGGCCGAGCCAGCTGAACCCACGCCGCCCGAAACCGAACCGACCCCGCCCGATATTGACGAGCCCGGGCGCGGGCCGGACGAATTGCCTCCGGAGTGATCCGACAGCCGCCTATGTTATCAATAATTCCACTGGGCCTGAATGCGGACAACCTGACCTTGGGCTTGGCCTAAGCGGCGTTCATCGGCTTCCTTGCGCGACGCCCAGCCATAGGTGGTGGTGATTTCCAGAGCGGGATCAAGCTGGAATTCGAAGCCGAGTTCCAGTTCCTCCGTCTCAAGCCGCGGCGCGTTGACAGCCGCCTTGAAGCCGCCGCGGTAATACTGCCAGCGGGCGAAGGGATAGAACGGGCCGATCGGCGAATCGTCGATCTTGCCCATCAGTTGAACGTAACCGCCATCGACCGGGCGTTCCTCGATCCGGCCGGTGGCAGGGACGAATTCAGGCCCGGTGCCCCAGTTCCATTCGGCCTGCACGCCGATGGGCTGAGGGTAGAGGATGGCGTGGACGTTCACTCGGTTGTCCTTGAACCCGGCGGCGCTCACCCCGCCGGTGCGGATTTCCGGGCGGACCTTGTTGCGCATCACCGATCCGCCGATTTCGAACACCTGACCGTCAAGGCCAAGACCGTCGAGTTCGAAGGGCCAGGTGGCGAGGCCCACCAGCATCACGTTATCGTCTGTCTCGCTGCGGTTGAGGCCCTGTCCGTTGAATGCGCCGAAGCCGAACGCCCCGTAATTGCCGAAAAGCTTCTGGCCATCCTTGGTCAACCGGTCCCAGATCGCCTGCACTTTAGGGGGAGTGTAATAGGCGACGATTCCCATGTCGCGCTCGCCCGCGGCGGCGGTGTTGATGGCGTCGGTCCGGTCCAGCGCAAGACGGTTGGACGAGGACTGCATATTCTCCCAGCCATAGGGCACCTTTGACTGGCCGAGCCGGATGCGGAAGGACTTGTCATCGAAGGGGAAGACATCGGCATACATGTCGCGCAGGGAAACGCTGTTCTCGCGCCGCTCGCCGACCGACTGGTTGGCGACGGAGGCCGCGAAATCGGGCTGGAAATAGAGCGAGACGTGATCGTTGAGGTCGCCCTGCAGGATCATGCGCATCCGGCGGAAGGTGAAGTTGCTGTCGCCGTTCACGCCGCTATCGTGGATGGTGCGCAGCCGCGAAAGCCCGGCAGGTGCGCTGGCATCGCCCGACACGATCTGGTTGAAGCGCATCTGGGTGTAGCCACGCAGCCGCAGCTTTTCGTACCACGCCTTGGGCTTGGCAGGGGCAGGCGCGGGCGCGGCCGCCAACTGGGTGGAGGTGATCGGGCCGGTGGCGAGGGTGGTACCCGGGGCCTGAGCGGAGGGCTGAGCCGGCGTGCCGTGGGCGATCATCGGCGCAGCAGGCGCCGGCAGCGAGGCAGGCGGCGCGGCCTGTGCCGTCTGAAGCGCCGATACCACGGCCTTCAATTCATCGATCTGCCGTTGGAGATCGGCAATCGTGCGCGCCTGATCCGATCCGGCTGGTGTTGCGGTGTCGGTGCTCTGGGCAAGAGCGGGCAGATGAGTCCCCAGCAGCAAGGCGGCGGTCATCGCGGCGATGGCGGGGCGGCCGGACGGGCGTGGCATAGATCGGTGTTCCTGCAGTTTCGCCCCTTCCCGATGAACAGGCTGGGGGCGCACTATGTCACTTTCATTTCACTCATGTGACAATTGCGACCACAATCTGACTTATGTGCGACAGGCGTTGCAGCGGTGGCCGGAAAGGTGGCAGGGCGGGATTAGGCTGCGCCCGCGCCAGACCCTCTGCAGATAGGCTCCAGACCCCCGTTTGCTCCCCTTCAACGGGGTCCAAAAGGCACATTGAGGGGCGCTAAGCAGGGCATTCTGGCATCTGGCCCCCGTGTTTCACGTGGAACACGGTGCCGGGTAATGGCAGGCAGGGGTTAACTCATCAGCCCGCGAACGAACGGGATCAGCCCGGTCTGGCGGGCGCGCTTCATGCGTTCCGCTTCAAGGATCGCGCGCACCTTGTCGAAGCAGACATCCACATCATCATTGATGATGACATAATCATAGCCGTCCCAGTGGCTGATTTCGGCGCGGGCCCGTTCCATGCGGGCAGCGATCACTTCGGCGCTGTCGGTAGCGCGGCCCTGAAGGCGGCGCTGCAATTCGTCGATAGAAGGGGGCAGAATGAACACCCGCACCACGTCCTGCTGGTCTTTCTGGTAAAGCTGCTGGGTGCCCTGCCAATCGATATCGAACAGGAAGTCCTGCCCCTGCTTCAGGGCCGCGCGGATGATCCCCTTTGGCGTGCCATATCGGTGGCCGAACACTTCGGCCCATTCGTAGAAATCATCCTCTTCGATCATCGCATCGAAGCGTTCAGGCGAGACAAAGTGGTAATGCACGCCGTCAACTTCGCCGGGACGGGGCGGGCGGGTGGTGGCGGAGACTGAAAGCTTGATCTCCGGGTCCTTGGCCAGCAGCATCCGCGACAGCGTGGTTTTCCCCGCGCCCGAGGGCGAGGAGAGGATGAACATCAGCCCACGGCGGTGGAGCTGGTCTGCCAGATCATGTGATGTTTCGCCCATAGCGCCCGTTGCACCAAAGGTGGCGGCGAAATCAAGGGGCGGTCAGGATTCGCTGTTCGGTGTCTTGCGCGGGCCACGCTTCTTTTCGAGCCGCTTGCCACGGTCATAGAACACCTTTGCCGCCAATCCGCCTGCAACCACGGCCAGTCCCATCGGTGAACGGCGCGCAAGGTGGCTGGCGCCCCACAGGGCAACACTGGCGGCAAGCCCGCGGCCGTCGACCAGCTTTTCAGCCTTGGCCGCATCATAGCTTTTTACGATCAGCCCCTTTTCCATCCGGTCGCGCAGCAGTCCTCCGGCCGCGCGGAACAGGATGTCGGCGATGACCAGATTGGTCGAAGCGACGGGGCTGGGCAGCGGCAGGCCGCCAAGTCCGGTCGGTTCAGGCGGTGCTGCGGAGCCGGTCGCCATTGGCTCCGTGTCATTGCCCCTGCCCGGCCTCTTGCCCCGCGCCATTTGCGCCTATTTCTTGCGCCCGAAATCGACCGAGACGACATTCGAGCCATCGGGATCGGTGTCGGGGCCGTCATTTTCGGCGTCATCATGGGCCTCGGGCTCCAGTTCCTCGACCGCGGCCTGGAATTGCAGTCCGAAATCGACCGCCGGATCGACGAAAGCGGTGATCGCCGCAAAGGGGATCGTCAGCTTGGCCGCCACCTGATTGAAGGTGAGGCTTACTGAAAAGCTGTGCGGCAGAACCTCAAGATCCCAGAACTTGTTCTGGAGCACGATCGTCATTTCATCAGGGAAACGTTCGCGCAGATGCGGCGGGATCGAAACGCCGGGGGCACCGGTTTTGAAGGTGATGTAGAAGTGGTGTGTGCCCGGCAGAGTGCTACCGCCACTGACGATAGAGCCCAGCACCCGGCCGACCACGGCGCGCAGGGCTTCCTGCACAATCTCGTCATAGGGGATCAGGCTGTCGGGTGTGTCGCTGGTCATCACGGCGGATTGGTGAAGGGACACGCGGCCTTGGTCAAGCCCCTTGGCACAACACCGCACCGCTTTCGAGGGTCTCGCAAGAGCATGCGGCGGATGCTTGTCATGGCGGCCCAGCGGACTATAGCGCGAGGCTATGGCCAGCACCCTCGACCAGACACCCGCCCGCACCGGATCGGTGACCCGCAACACCACCGAAACCGGCATCTCCATTGCCGTCAACCTCGACGGGACGGGAGCCTATGACGTATCGACCGGGATCGGCTTTCTCGATCACATGGTCGAACAGTTCAGCCGCCATTCGCTGATCGACATCCGCATGAAGGTGGACGGCGATCTGCACGTCGACCAGCATCACACGACCGAGGATTCGGCGATTGCGCTGGGGCAGGCGATCGCAGAGGCGTTGGGCGATAAGGCCGGGATCGGGCGGTACGGCGCCGCCTATTCGCCCATGGACGAAACCCTTAGCCGTGTGGCGCTGGATATTTCGGGACGGCCCTATCTGGTTTGGAAGGCGAAGTTCACGCAGGAACGGCTGGGTGAATGGGATACCGAGCTGATCGAGCACTGGTTCCACTCCGTCAGCCAAAGCGCGGGGATCACGCTGCACATGGAATTGCTCTACGGCACCAATAACCACCACATCTGCGAAAGCCTGTACAAAGGTTTCGCGCGCGCGATGCGGCAGGCGGTCGAACGCGACCCGCGAAAAGGCGGCGCGATCCCCAGCACCAAGGGGCAATTGGGTGGCTAGCATCTTTATCGCCTCGCTCACCTATACCGTTCCGATCGAACGGATCGATGCTGCGCTGGCGGATCATCTCGCATGGCTCGCGGCCGGGCACGAGGCAGGCCATTTCATTGCCTGGGGCCCGCGCGAACCGCGCGATGGCGGGCTTGTCTTTGTGAAAGCCGCCAGCCGCGCCGAGGCCGAGAGCCTGCTGGCTACCGACCCGTTCATGACGCAGCAGTTGGCGGATTGCACCATCATCGAATGGACGCCGCGCTATGCCTTCCCGGGGCTTGAGGCGTTCAATGCCTGAAGTCGTTGCCTTGGTCGATTATGGCGCGGGCAACCTCCACTCGGTCCACAATGCGCTGAGAGCCGCCGGGGCCACGGTGACCGTCACCGCCGATCCCTATGTCGTGCGCGCCGCTGACCGGATCGTGCTGCCGGGTGTCGGCAGCTTCAAATCCTGCGCCGAAGGGCTGCACGCGATCCCGCACATGATCGAAGCCATGACCGAGCGGGTGCACGTGGGCGGCGCTCCGTTTATGGGGATATGCGTGGGGATGCAACTCCTTGCGACCTGCGGGCTGGAGCATGGCGAAACCCCCGGTCTTGGGTGGGTCCCGGGCGAGGTGCGGCTGATCGCGCCGTCCGATCCCGCCATCAAGGTACCGCATATGGGCTGGAACGATGTGGCGATGTTGCCCCATGCGCAAGGCCATGCTGTCATCGAGGAGGGTGAGGCCTATTTCCTCCATTCCTACCACTTCGCGGCGACCGAACCGCACATGATCGCAAGCATGACCGATCATGGCGAGGGGTTGGTCGCCGCCGTCGCGCGCGACAATATCATCGGCGTGCAGTTTCACCCGGAAAAGAGCCAAGGCTACGGTTTGGCGACACTCCGGCGCTTTCTGGAGTGGTATCCTTGATCGTCTTTCCCGCCATCGACCTCAAAGGTGGTCAGGTCGTACGCCTGGCCGAAGGCGACATGGATCGCGCCACGATCTATGGTGATGATCCAGCCGCGCAGGCGCTGATTTTTGCCGATGCGGGGGCGGAATATCTCCATGTGGTCGATCTCGACGGCAGCTTTGCCGGCGAAAGCCGCAACCGCGCGGCGGTCGAAGCGATCGTCGCAGCCTTTCCCGGCTACGTGCAGCTGGGCGGCGGCATCCGCGATGCGGCCGCGGTCGAGGGGTGGTTCAACCTTGGCGTCGCCCGTGTGGTTATGGGTTCGGCGGCCTTGAAGAACCCCGACTTCGTCAAGGACATGGCACGCGAGTGGGAAAACGGCATCGTCGTCGCCGTTGACGCGAAGGACGGCATGGTCGCGACCGAGGGTTGGGCCGAAGTCTCCGACGTCCCCGTTACCGACCTCGCTCGGCGGTTCGAGGATGCGGGCGTTGCCTCGTTATTGTTCACCGACATTGGCCGCGATGGTTTGCTGAAGGGCGTGAACATCGAAGCGACCGTCGATCTTGCCCGCCGCGTCGATATCCCGGTGATCGCCAGTGGCGGCGTGAAGGGCCTGGACGACATCCATATCCTGTCGCTCTACGCGCACGAAGGGATTGAGGGCGTGATCACCGGGCGGGCGCTGTATGAAGGGCGGCTCGATCTGGCGGCAGCGATTGCGATGGGCCAAAGGGCCGAGACCGGGGCGGCATGACTGTTCGCATCCGCGTCATCCCCTGCCTCGACGTCGCCGATGGCCGCGTGGTCAAGGGCGTCAATTTCGTCGACCTGAAGGACGCGGGCGATCCGGTCGAACAGGCGCGCGCCTATGATGCGGCCGGCGCAGACGAGCTGTGCTTCCTCGACATTTCCGCCAGCCACGAAGGGCGCGGCACGCTGCTCGACATGGTGCGGCGCACGGCGGAGGTGTGTTTCATGCCGCTGACTGTCGGCGGCGGGGTGCGCAGCGCCGACGATGCCCGGGCGCTGCTGTTGGCCGGGGCGGACAAGGTCGCGGTCAATTCCGCTGCCGTCGCCCGGCCCGAACTGGTGGGCGAGATCGCCGCCAAGTTCGGCAGCCAATGCGTTGTCGCCAGTGTGGACGCGCGCCGCACGCCGCGCGGGAACTGGGAAATCTTCACCCATGGCGGCCGCAAGCCGACCGGCATCGACGCGGTGGAATATGCCTTGAAGGTCGCCGGACTTGGCGCGGGCGAATTGCTGGTCACTTCGATGGACGGGGACGGAACCCAGCGCGGTTACGACCTCGACCTGACCCGCGAAATCGCCGATGCCGTCAGCGTGCCGGTGATCGCCAGCGGCGGGGTAGGGAGCCTCGATCATCTGGTTGATGGAGTGGTAAAGGGCCACGCCAGCGCGGTGCTAGCGGCCAGTATCTTCCATTTCGGCCAGCACACCATCGCCGAAGCGCATGCGGCGCTTCGTGCCGCAGGCTTGCCCGCACGCGGGGTTTGACCGAAAGAAGCGTTATGGACACCCTGACCCGCCTCGAAGCGACCATCGCCCAGCGCCTTCTTGCCTCGCCTGATGAAAGCTATGTCGCGAAACTCCATGCCAAGGGTGTGAAGAAAATCGCCCAGAAGCTCGGCGAAGAAGCGACCGAAGCCGTAATCGCCGCTCTCTCCGGGGACGAGGCCGAGTTGGTGGGTGAGGCGGCGGACCTGTTGTTCCACCTGCTGTTGCTACTTGCCGAAAAGGGAGTGCCGCTGGGCAAAGTGCTCGCCGAACTCGACCGGCGCGAGGGGCTGTCGGGTCTCGTGGAAAAAGCATCACGGAGCGAATAATGCCGATCGACCCAACCTTGCCCTATGATGATAACAACATTTTCGCGAAGATCCTGCGCGGAGAAATCCCTTCGCGGAAAGTCTACGAAGATGATTGGGCCTTCGCCTTTGAAGACATCAATCCGCAGGCCGAAGTCCACACGCTCGTGATCCCCAAGGGGCGCTATGTCAGCTGGGATGATTTCAGCGCGAAGGCTTCCGACGCCGAAATTGCCGGCTTCATCCGCGCCGTGGGCGAAGTGGCGCGGGCCAAGGGGCTGGTTGAACCCGGCTACCGCCTGCTGGCCAATATCGGCGCGCATGGCGGACAGGAAGTGCCGCATCTGCACGTCCACATTTTTGGCGGAGAGCCTTTAGGGCTGATGATCTCGCGCCGTTGACGGCGCTCGGCCCCATTCGGTTACGATTCATCGACAATTCCCGAACAGCGGGCTTTGCAGAGATTCTCTGCTAGGCTAGGCGGTGCGTGATGACCTCTCCTTCTCCCCCCGGCGGCATCCTTGATGGTACGCGGCATTTGTATGCCGTTCGCGTGTATTACGAGGATACCGACCTGTCGGGGATCACCTACCACGCCAACTACCTGCGCTGGTTTGAACGGGCACGTTCCGACCTTTTGCGGCTGCTCGGCATCGATCAGCGCGCGGCGATCGAAACGGGCGAGGGCGCCTATGCGCTGTCGGAGGTCAATCTGAAATACCTGCGGCCTGCCCGGCTCGATGATGATGTGCTGATCGAAACCCGCTGCACCGAACTGGGTGCGGCGTCGTGCCGTATGCACCAGATCGCGAGCCGGGGCGGGGACTTGCTGTGCGAAGCCAACTTGCGGGTCGGCTTCATCACTCTTGATGGCCGCCCGCGCCGCCAGCCCGCCGCATGGCGGGACGCTTTCCAAGCTTTTATGACCAAGGATCTTTGAACCCGTGACGCTTGATCTGCTCGCTGCCACCGTTCCTGCTGCTGCTCCGACCCGTCTCGATCCGGTCGAGCTGTTCTTGCAGGCCGATATCATCGTCCAAGCCGTGATGGTCGGCCTTCTGTTGGCGAGCATCTGGGTGTGGATGATCATCGTCTCGTTCAGTCTGCGGATCGGCGGCCTGTCCAAAAAATCGCGCGAATACGAGGCGGAGTTCTGGGAGCAGCGCGACCGCGAGGCGCTGCTGACGAAGCAGGTGAGGAAGGAAGTGCCTGCCGCGCGTGTCGCTGCTGCGGGGCTGGATGAATGGCGCAAGTCCACCGCCAAGCAGCCGGTCGACCGCGACGCCAGCCGCCAGCGCATCGCCGCCGCCATGGATAGCCAGATTGCCGAGGAAGCGGACGAGCTGGCCGGGCGGCTGAACTTCCTTGCCACGGTCGGCTCGGTCGCGCCCTTCGTGGGCCTATTCGGCACGGTGTGGGGGATCATGAACAGCTTCTTCCAAATCGGCGCACAGCAAAGCGCCAGCCTGACCGTTGTTGCCCCCGGTATTGCCGAAGCCCTGTTTGCGACCGCCATCGGGCTGTTTGCCGCGATACCGGCTGTGATCGCCTATAACCGGTTCGGTGGAGCGGTGGACCGTTACGAGGCGCTGCTGCAGCGGTTCGCCGACAAGCTCCACTCCGGCCTCAGCCGCGAATTGGACCGGGCGTAATGGGGGCGAACCTCTCATCCTCTCGGGGCCGCAAGGGCTCCAAGCGCTCGCGCCGCGCGGCGATGGCCGAAATCAACGTCACGCCGCTGGTAGACGTGATGCTGGTGCTGCTGATCATCTTTATGGTCACCGTGACGCTGCCCGCTGTCGGCGTGCCGGTGGAACTACCCGAAAGCCGCGCCGCGCCGGTCGAGGAGAAGCCCGACCAGATCACGATCTCGATCGACCGGGCCGGCACCATCTATGTCGAGGATGAAGCCGTGCCGGCCGGCGGTCTGCCAAGCGCGCTTGAAGCGCTCGACCGCGGGGGCGAGCAGCCGCTGGTTGTGCTGCGCGGTGATCGCAGCCTTGATTACGGACGGGTGATGGCGGTGATGGGCGAGCTGGGCCGCGCAGGCTTCACCTCGATCTCGCTGGTCACCGATGGTTCAGTTTCGGCCCCATAGTCCGAGCGGTAGAGATGGGTGAAATCGCGCTCCGTAACGAAGAGAAGATCGGCCTTGCCGCCGCGCTTGCGCTGCACGGCGCGCTTGTGGCCGTGCTGCTAACGCAGGCGGTGCGCAGCGACGTTACGGTGTTTCCGGAGCGGATGACTGTGAGCCTTGCTACCGAGGTGGGGCTTGAAGCGGCTGCGCCTGATCCCGTCTCTGAAAGCCGCGCTGCGATTGCGCCCACCCTGTCGGACGAACCGGCCCCTGCGCCCGAACCGGCCAGGCCTGAACCTGCTCCGCGCCCCGACCCGGTTCTTCCCAAACCCAAGCCTGCGGCGAAGACTGCGACGCAGCAGCCGGCGCCCACGCGCGACCGATCGCGCCCAGACCGCACCGCGCCCAAGCAGGCGACCGCCGCCCCGGCCAAGCCCGCCCCGAAAAGCGGGGGTGGCAGCCGGATCGGTGACGATTTCCTTGAAGGCAGGGGCAGTTCGACCACTACCACTGAAACCCGTGCGCCTGCCGCGGCCTTCGGCGCTAAGGAAGCCGCCGATCTGCGCTCGGCCATATCGCGTCAAATCAAGAAAAACTGGACGGCACCCAGCGGTGTCGATGCCGAACGGCTCGTTTCGGTGGTCAGTTGGAAGCTCAATTCTGACGGCACCCTGAAGGGCCGCCCGTCGTGTCGAACCAACCCGAACAGCATCACCGAGAGCAACCGCCCGCAATCCGGCCTGCACTGCGAGCGGGCGATCCGCGCTGTCCAGCTTGCCGCCCCTTTCAAGCTGCCCGAGCAGTTCTATAGTCGCTGGGACGATCTCGAATGGCAATTCGACCGAAGGCTCTGACATGACCAATAAGCTTATTCTCCTCCTCTCCGCTGCACTTGTTGTTGCGCCCGCCGCAGCGCAGGACCTCGGCGCGCCGACCGGAGAAGATCAGCAAGTCGAAAGCGTCGCGATCGAAGGCGAGGGTGATGGTCCGCTGCGCGGCACCGTCACCGACGAATCCGCTTGGTCCGATATCGGCATCGCCATTCCCGCCTTCGCCACTGACCGCGAGCGGGCCACGCCTGCCAACGAAGCCGGCACCGGGGCGCTGGGCCGCGAAGTTGCGCGGGTGATTACCGCCAACCTGCGTAACAACGGCTTGTTCAAGCCGGTTGGCCCCGACAGCCTGCCGCAGCCCGCCTTCGCCCAGATTCGCACGCCTTCCTATGGCACGTGGAGCGGGCAGGGGGCCGAGATGCTGGTGCAGGGCTATGTTACCGCGCGCGATGATGGGCGGCTGGTGGTCGGCTGCTACCTCTATGACGTCCAGCTCCGGCAGCAGCTGGTGCGTGAAGGCTGGGTGGTCGCGCCGGGCGATTGGCGGCGTGCGGCGCACAAGTGCAGCGACCTGATCTTCAGCCGCCTGACCGGCGAAAGCCCGTTCTTCGACAGCCGCATCGCCTATATCGCTGAAACCGGGCCCAAGGACCGCCGTGTGAAGCGTCTTGCCGTGATGGACAGCGATGGGGCGAACCACCGTTTCCTGACGCTGGGCAGCGCCACCGCGCTCACCCCGCGCTATTCGCCCGACTATTCGAAGATCCTGTATCTCAGCTATGTCGATGGCAATCCGCGCATCTATGTCTACGACATCGGTACCGGCAAGCAGACGCTGGTGACCGAAAACCGCAATCCCACCATCGCTCCGCGTTGGTCGCCCGATGGCAAGTCGATCCTCTATTCAATGGCAGTGGCGGGCAATACCGACATTTACCGCGTCCCCGCGACCGGCGGCGCAAGCGTCAAGCTGACCGACAATCCTGGCATCGACGTTGGCGGTTCCTACTCGCCCGATGGCAGCAAGATCGTGTTCGAAAGCGACCGTTCGGGCAGCCAGCAATGCTATGTGATGGACGCCGACGGCAAGAACCAGAAGCGCATCAGCTTTTTCGGTGGGCGCTGCGCCACGCCGGAATGGAGCCCCCGCGGGGACCAGATCGCCTTCACGCGTATTGCGGGCGACTTCAACGTCGCGGTGATGAACACCGGCGGCGGCGGGATGCGGGTGCTGACCAAGGGCTGGCAGGACGAAGCGCCCACGTGGGCGCCTAACGGCCGCATCATCCAGTTCTTCCGCACGGAACGAAATTCCGGACGTTCGGGCATCTGGCAGGTCGATCTGACCGGTCAGAATGAACGCCGCCTGCCTACCCCAGTTGACGCATCGGACCCCGCCTGGGGGCCGATCCGCCCGTAACCGGGGCACCTTGATTTGACCCATAACTGAGTACAGGTTTTCGACCTTCCCTACCCCTGCGACCCTTTGAAAGGAAAACGACGATGAACAGGAAGATTGCAACGCTTCTCCTGCTGGCATCTGCCACCGGCCTTGCGGCTTGTTCGAAGAAGGCACCCGAAACGCTGCCCCCCACTCCGGTGGAAACCCCGCGTCCCACCCCGACTGCCCCGCAAGTTCAGCCGACGGGCCCGCAGGCGGGCAGCCAGGCGCACTTCGCCGCCGCTGTGGGTTCATCGACCACGATCTATTTCGAAACCGACCGTTACAATGTCGATTCGCAGGATGCCGCTGCACTTCAGGCGCAGGCTCAGTATTTCGCTCGCTTTCCGCAGGTCACCTTCACGATCGAAGGCCATGCCGACGAGCGCGGCACGCGAGAATACAACCTGGCGCTGGGTGAACGTCGGGCCAGTGCTGCCAAAGCTTACCTTGTCAGCCTTGGGGTGGATGCGAACCGCATTTCGGTACTGAGCTACGGCAAGGAGCGTCCGTTGGCGCTGGCGTCGAATGAAGCGGCGTGGGCGCAGAACCGACGTGCCGCATCGGTGATCGTCAACTAGGCCGGATCGTCAGCCTTGTAGCAGGCCGGGTGAAAGCTCGGCCTGCATGGCGATCACGGGTGCATCATAGCCCGCCAATTCGCGTGCGCCGGTGACCACGCACAACCCGGCAAGCGCGAGGACGCAGAACAGGCTGGAAAGGGTTAGTTGCGGGCTCATTAGCGGATCTTTCGCGCGCAGCCGATCATCAGCTGCGGAATACGGTATTGCACTGCAACATTTCACATTGCAACTGGTTCCCGCATTCTCACGCCTTCCCATTTGAGGCCACTGCGCCTAGATCGAACGGGTGAGACAATCGACCAATGACATGACCCCCTTGCCTTGCGGATTGCGCCGGTGAGCCGCGCCCGGCGATCGATGGATTGGGGCTTTCCGCGTTGGCGGCCTTATGGCTCCTCGCAAGAGGCGGTGAATGTCCGAATCTGTGATCGTCACGGTTGCGACGAACCGGGCAATTGCCCTGCGCCCAAGGCGCCCAACAGCCCGGACCGGTGGTATTTCTGCCAGAAGCACGCGGCTGAATACAACGCCAAGTGGGATTACTTCGAAGGGCTTGAGCAGTCCGAGAAGGACGAACGCGCCAAGGCGGAGCGGCAGGAAAGCGCGGGCTACGCCGAATCTGCGCATTACGGCTGGGCTGGATCGGGTGACGGATCGCGATCGGCCGATGAGATGCGCGCGCTGGACGTGCTGGGGCTGGAAGCGGATGCCGATTTCAACGCGGTGAAGAAAGCTTATCGCGCCCGCGCCAAGGAAGTTCACCCCGACGTGAAGCCTGGCGATGCCGAGGCCGCCAAGCAGTTCCAGTTGATCCAGACCAGTTACGAAGTCCTGCGCGCCGCCGAGGAACGCCGCGAATGGCGAGGGTAACGACGGCGGCTTCAGTAGCTGCTTATCACCGATTCCACCCGGTCGAACCGCCGCGCGGCGAGATC
>ERZ1022756.89-NODE-89-length-33582-cov-23.820712_pt1 | contig 33582 bp, 18 predicted proteins | sample MGYA00520902_ERZ1022756 | MGnify/ENA primary metagenome ERZ1022756 (study PRJEB33162, sample SAMN09537601) | freshwater metagenome | isolation source: freshwater | place: Canada:Alberta | collected 2017-07 | study: EMG produced TPA metagenomics assembly of the...
GCTCAGGCTCGGGTTCAAGCTCAGGCTCGGGTTCAAGCTCAGGCTCGGGTTCAAGTTCAGGCTCGGGTTCAAGTTCAGGCTCGGGTTCGGGATCGGGGTCAGATTCGGGTTCAGGATCGGGATCGGGATCGGGGTCAGATTCGGGTTCAGGATCAGGATCGAATTCAGATTCCGGCTCAGGATCGGATGGGGGCTCGGATTCTGGATCGGACACCGATGGTTCATCGCCGGCTGCTGGTGGTTCAGAATCATCAGATGGCGCCTCGACAAGCGGTTCATCGGAGGGATCGACGTCAACCGGTGCCAGCGGCGCGGATTCCGGTGGCGCCGAAGCAACTGATACGGGCGGCGATAGCGGATCATCAGATCAGCAAGCTTCGCAGCCATCTTCAGCGACCGTTGTCGCCGTCGAAGTCGAAGCGGCAGACCCCTTGCCACCTTCGCCTGTCGGCGAAGAACCGACCCCGACGCCGAGCGACCCCGAGGACAGTTCGGATCCGGTATTGGCCGCCGTTTCGTCCGATGATGACACGCAGCCGCAGACAACAAATGCACAACAGGAAATTGTATCGCTTACGCCCTCAATATCGATTGCGCCGCAACAGCAGGCCAGACCCCAAGCTGGGGTGCAGGATACTGCGCTTTCGATTAACGTGTCGCTGATGCCGTAGCAGTCCGATGCAAATTTCTCCCCATATCAGACGAGTTCAGTTGTCGCGCCTGTTGCGCCTGCGGAGATGCTGTTCGCCACGTGGTGCGCCGTGCCGTTGTAGGCGCTTGCATTCGGTCTTGAAGCACCGGCGGTGGCAGGCGGCTGCTTATCATGAACCACGCGGTTCGGGTTGGCGCAGCGATTGCCGGCTGCGCTGTGCGCCAAAGATTAGGACGAAAGCATCGGGGGCGCACCTGACGGGGGGAAACGGGAAGCGCACAACACAACCTGATGCATCGATAGATACATCGTGCCGCGGCACGGTGACGGCGTTGTGGCGTTCGAGCCTGTTTGCGGGGTCAGCGTCTCGGGAGGGGATGAGATGAGGCGAATTTTGGGGGATGTAATCTTTGGCGTCATAGCCAAGCGGGCGGCGGGGCGCGCTGGCGTGCGCGCGCTTGCGGTGCTGGCTCTGGCGGCGCTGTATCCAGCCTCTGGCGCAATCGGGAATGGAACGTTCGAAGGCGTGGCCAGCTGTGCCGGATCGACCTGCCATGGCCGGGCCGAAGGCAATGGCGCAGTCGTCCGGCAGGACGAGATTGCCACCTGGCAGGAACCATCTTCACCCGCCGGCGCGCACAGCAGAGCCTATGCCGTGCTGGGCGGACGGCGCGGGCAGCAGATCGCCGCGAGCCTGGGACTGGGTAATGCGCAATCTGCGCCGGCCTGCCTCGGCTGCCATTCGACCAATGCACCGGCAGGCCAGCGCGGGGCTAAGTTCACGTTGACCGACGGGGTGGGTTGCGAAAGCTGCCACGGCGCATCGGGCGGGACATGGTTGGCAGAACATTATGCACTGCCTGCCACCCATGCATCGAACATCGCGGCAGGACTGACCCCGCTCGACACCCCCAAGGCACGCGCCAATGTGTGTCTTGATTGCCATTATGGTTCCGCCAAGCCCGGCCAGTTCGTGACTCACGCGATGATGGCCGCAGGCCACCCGCGCGTGTCTTTTGAACTCGACCTGTTCGGCGCCTTGCAACAGCACCACAATATCGATGGCGATTATACAGCGCGCAAGGGAGCGCCCAATTCGGTACGGTTTTGGGCGGTTGGTCAGGCCGAGGCTGTGCGCCGCGCGACCAGCCTGTTTGCGCAGCCGAAGTTCGCTTACGAAGGCGCCTTCCCGCAGTTCTATTTCTATGACTGCCATTCATGCCATCGCACCATCACTGATGGCCCGGCGCGCAAGCTGACCTTCGAGAACAATCCCGCCCGCCCGATCCCCTTCGGTAACCCGCCCTTCAATGACGAGAACATCATCATGCTGTCCGCGGTCGCGGGCGCGCTGGTGCCGGGTGAAGCGGCGGCGTTCCAGACCGCCAGCCGCGATTTCCACAAGGCGATGGGCACCGGCCCTGCCGAAGCGCGCGCCGCTGCTCAGGCGCTGTCGGCGCGGGCGAGCGTGCTGTCGGACGCGCTTGCGGGCCGCGCCTACGCCGACGCCGATGCCTTCAAGGTGATTGCGATCATCGCGGGCGAGGCGACTGCGCCGCGCTTCACCGACTATGCCGGATCGGTGCAAGCGGTGATGGCGGTGGACACATTGCTCAATGCGCTGGTGCGGGAGGGCCGGGTAACACAAGGCGCGGCGGCGGGCATTCGTGGCGATATCGCACGCGCTTACAAGGCGGTCGAGGAGCCGAACGCCTATCGTCCAGCCGATTTCCGCACCGCGCTGAAATCTGCGACCGGCGCAATCGGACGGCTGAAGTAGCGATGCGCACAGGCCTCACCACGTTCTGGATCGCGGCAAGCGCACTGGTCCTCGCCTCCTGCGGGGGCGGCGGGCCTTCCAGCAATGGCGGCGCGACCGGCGGCACAGGGCCGACGCCCACGCCAACACCGCCGCCTGCCGGACAGGTCTTCGCTGTTCCCGCAGCCGAAAGCCTGTCCAGCGCCGAGGTCGGCACCGTGATCGCCCGGGCTGCTGCCGAAGCGCGCGGGCGCGGCGTATCGGCAACCATTGCGGTGACTGACCGGGTGGGTAATGTCCTCGCCGTGTTCGCCATGCCCGGAGCCGCACCGACCGCGCGCATTCCCTCCGCACCAGACGGCAGCAATCAGGACGCGCAAGGCATCGTCATCCCTAGCGCCGGAGCCGCCATCGCCAAGGCCATAACCGGCGCCTACCTATCGAGCAGCGGCAACGCCTTTTCCACCCGCACGGCAAGCTTCATCGTGCAGGAGCATTTCCCGCCCGCGCCGACCACCGCCGGGCTGGAAAGCGGTCCGCTGTTCGGCGTGCAGTTCAGCCAGCTTCCCTGCTCGGATCTTGCCGCGCGGGCCAGCGACGGGTTGATCGGCCCCAAACGCTCGCCGCTGGGCCTCGCTGCCGATCCAGGGGGCTTCCCGCTTTATAAGAACGGTGTGGTTGTGGGCGGGGTCGGGGTGATCGCGGACGGCACCTACGGCTTCGATCCCAACGTGCTCGACCGCGATGTGGACGTGGACGAGGCCATTGCGCTGGCAGGCACGGTCGGCTTCGAAGCGCCGGTGGCGGTCCGCGCCGACCGCATTTCCGCCGATGGCACATCCTTGCGATACACCGATGTCGAATACCCACAGATCGGCAACGTCGCAGGCGCGACCCTTGCCGCGACGGCGGGCGCGCTGGTTCCGGTTACGGGTTATTACAACGGTGCGGGCCTGTTTTCGGGCGCAGCTTACGGCACCGAAGCCTCGGGCGTGCGCGCGTCGACCGCAGCGGAGTTCGCCAACCGCGATGCCTTTGTGCTCTCGAACGGAGCGGGGGCGAACCGCTATCCTTTGCGCGGCGGCACGGATGCCGGTGACGTTGCAAGCCCGCTGACCGCCGCAGAAGCGCGCGCGATTCTGGAAGAAGCTTTCACCGTTATGAGCCGTGCGCGGGCGCAAATCCGGCAACCCTTGGACAGCCGCGCCCAGGTGACGATCAGCCTTGTCGATACGCGCGGCAGCGTGCTTGGCCTCGTCCGGTCACCTGATGCACCGATCTTCGGCATTGATGTCAGCTTGCAGAAGGCGCGCACCGCCAATTTCTTCTCCGGACGGTTCGCTGCCAGCGAGTTGCTCGCCGCGTCCGGTGAAGTCCCGCAGTTCGTGTCCCGCACGCGCAGTTTTTTGGGTGACTCCAACGCCCTGACCGGCACTTTTGCGGTTTCAGACCGGGCCATCGGCAACTTGTCGCGCCCCTATTTCCCAGATGGCGAAGTGGGGCAGCCCAATGGCCCCCTGTCGCGCCCGATCCGGCAGTTCAGCCCGTTTTCGACTGGCCTGCAATCGGCGTTGGTGATCGCCAATCTGGGGCAGCACCTTCAATTCGTTGCCGGGCAGAGCGGTGCTGATACTCCGCGCGCCTGCACCGGGCTTCCGGGTGTGGCAGGCGGCAATCCGCGGCTTGCCAACGGCATCCAGATATTCCCCGGATCAGTGCCGATTTATCGCGGTAGCACGCTGGTCGGCGCCATCGGCGTTTCGGGCGACGGCATCGATCAGGACGACATGATAAGCTTCCTCGGCCTGCACAACGCGGGCGCGCGGGTTGGCGGGATCGGCAATGCGCCTGCCGCCATCCGGTCCGACCGGATCGTGGTGCAGGTCGGTGCGCGGCAGGTGCGGCTGCGCTATGTCGGCTGCCCGTTTGCCCCGTTCCTTGATACCGCTGCGCAAAACGTGTGTGAGGGGCTGTAGATGGACTGGATGCTGCCCGCGCTGCTGCTGCTTCAGGCCTCGCCGCCGGAAGATGTGCAGGTACAGACCGCCCCGACCGGGGAGTTGGAGCACAAAAATGAATGGGAGCAGGACACGCCCGCCGTCGATCCTGCGATCATCGAAGGCCGCCAGCGCCCTGGCTACACCGCTCCGCTGCCGGAACGGATCGAGCAGACCAACGAAGGCGCTGTCCGTGCCCCGCCGCCGAGCGCCTTTCCGACCGATCAACTGCCGATCCCGGATCGTTGGCGGCTGATTGAAAGCCTCGGCCTGGTTAAGGAGAACCTGCTCGATCCTTATAACCAGAACACCTACAAGGGCGACCGGCCGATCAACCGGGCGAAAGTGCCGTGGCTGCCGATCAAGGAGGATGACTGGTTCTTCGTCGCCAACTTGATCAGCGATTCTGTTTATGAGCCGCGCACCTTCCCCATACCCGTCGGCGTGCAGACCACCGAAGACCCGGACCGCAACGACGTATTCGGGAACGACTTTAGTCAGGTGTTCAGCCAGACTTTCATCGCCGGTTTCGCGCTGCTGAAAGGATCGACCACCTTCAAGCCGCCGACCATCGAATACCGCGTCACGTTCGCCTACAACGTTAACTACGTCGATGTGCCGGAACGCCGCGTGCTGTTTGTCGAACCGTCGCGGCCCTCCCACCGGCTCGACCATTTTCTTGGCGTGCAGGAAGCCTTCGTCGATTACCACTTCAGCCAGTTCGACAATGACCGGTTCGATTTCATCTCGATCCGTGCAGGCATCCAGCCGTTCCAGTCGGATTTCCGCGGCTTCCTGTTCAACGATCAGCAACTGGGCGTGCGCCTGTTCGGATCGCGCGACAACAATCGCTTACAGTTCAACCTCGGCGCGTTTTGGCGGCTGGAGAAGGACACCAATTCGGGCCTCAATGCGATCACCAAGCCCCTGCGCGATGATTTGGTATTCGTCGCCAACGCGTATCGGCAGGACTTCCTGATCCCGGCGCTAACCAGCCAGTTTACCGTAGTCTACAACATGAACCGCGAGGCTGACGATGTCGAGATCGACGACAACGGCTTCCCCGTGCGCCCGGCCTTGCTGGGTACGCTGCGGGGCCGCGAATATGACGCGGTCTATCTCGGCTACAACATGGATGGCCGGCTGGGCCGGGTGAACCTGACCGGTTCTTTCTATTGGGCACTGGGGGAGGACCGGAACAGCTTCTTCACCGACCGCCCCGCCAATATCAACGCGCAGTTCGCTGCGGTTGAGGCAAGCTATGATCGCAACTGGATGCGTTTCCGCCTGTCGGCCGCCTATGCCAGCGGGGATTCCGATCCCTACGACGACACCGAAGGCGGGTTCGATGCGATCGTCGAAAACCCGGTATTTGCAGGCGCGGACACGTCTTACTGGATCCGTCAGACGATTCCCTTTGCGGGCGGAGGGCGGGCGGTTTCCGTGAACGGACGCAATGGCCTGCTTAATTCACTCCGCAGTTCCAAGGAGCAGGGGCAGAGCAATTTCAACAATCCCGGCCTGATTCTTGCGGGCACCGGCGCCGATTTTGATCTGACCCCGCATTTCCGGCTTTCGGCCAACGCCAATCACCTGTGGTTCGAGAATACCGCAACCTTGCAGGCGCTCAGGAACGAAGGCTCGATCCCGCGGGAGATCGGCTTTGACCTGTCTGCCGCCGCAATCTGGCGGCCCAAGGCCAATCAGAACCTCGTCTTCCGGCTCTCCGCCGCCACGCTGTTGGCGGGCGACGGCTTCCAAAACCTGTTCACCGCGCGCGGCGGCGGACAGGAGTTCGTGTCAATCCTCGCCAACGTGGTGCTGACCTACTGATGTTAAAGATTAGCCAAAACCTTACCCGCCACATGGCGCTGCTGATCGCGGCACTGTTGCTTGCTATCGGGCTGTTTGCGCGGGCGCCTATGGCAGCGGACAAGGAAAAGCCGGTCAAGCGCGATTACGCGGCGGTCTTCGCTCCTCCCGCGCCGCAGAGCCAGTCCGTTGCCGAGATGGAGGCCAAGTCCGAAGGCTGCAACACCTGTCATATCAAAACCGACGCGCCGACGATGCATGTCTCGCCCGCAGTGCGGTTGGGCTGCACCGATTGCCACGGCGGCAACGCGGGGGTGCGCGGCAATTCCGATCTGCCTCACGATCACCCGGATTATGTCGCCGCGCGCGACACGGCCCACGTCCTGCCGAAGTACCCCAAATCCTGGCACTTCCCGTCATCAGCCAATCCCAAGCGGTCCTACGCGCTGCTCAATCAGGAATCGCCGGAGTTCGTGAAGTTCATCAACCCGTCCGATTACCGCGTGGCGCGCGATGCCTGCGGTGCGTGCCACGTGGGCGCAATCGAGGCGGCGGAACGATCAATCATGGCGACCGGTGCGATGCTGTGGGGCGGGGCGAGCTACAATAACGGGGTTCTGCCGTTCAAGAATTACCTTCTGGGCGAAGCCTATACCCGTGACGGGCTGCCCGCTAAAATCACCACGCCGGGCGCAGGGCCGGGGGGTAAGCTGTCCGAAGACCAGGTCGCGCGCGGCGTGCTGGCCGAAATGTATCCTTTGCCCACATGGCAGGTCATCCCTCCCGGCGATGTGTTCCGCGTCTTCGAACGCGGCGGACGGACGATCAATTCCCAATTCCCGGAAATTGGCCTTCCAAACCCATCTGGATCAATTCAGCGATTGGAGGAGCCCGGAAGGCCTGATCTGAAGCAGTCCAACCGCGGTCCCGGCACCGGTCTGCGCGTCGCCATCCCGGCGCTCAATATCCATAAGACCCGGCTCAACGATCCCTTCACATGGTTCATGGGCACCAACGACCAGCCGGGCGATTACCGCCATTCGGGCTGTGCGAGTTGCCACGTGATCTATGCCAATGACCGCGAACCGCGCCATTCGCTGACCTACGCGCAGTATGGGCGCGACGGGCAGTCGATCACGGTCGATCCGACGATCGCAGGCAAGATCGAGCATGCGGCAGGGTATGGGGAGAAGAAACATGGCGCGGTGAAGCAGCCGGGTCACAAGGAGGACGACGGTCATGGCCATGGCGACAGTTCGGGCCCGGGCAAGCGCGCGGACGACACGCTGACCTTCGACGGCAAGGTGAAGGAAAAGGGCCACCCGCTCCAGCACGTCTTCACGCGCGCCATCCCGACCGCCCAGTGCATGAACTGCCACATGCACCAGCCCAATATCTTCCTGAATTCGTTCCTCGGCTATACCATGTGGGATTACGAGAGCGACGCGCCCTCTATGTGGCCGAAGGAGCAGAAATATCCGACCGCTGAAGAAGTGCGCGCAATCAATGACCGCAACCCCGAGGCTGCCGCTGTGCGCGGCAAGTGGGGCGATCTGGATTTCCTGCGCAACGTCTATGACCTGAACCCGACGCTGAAAGACACGCAGTTCGCCGATTATCACGGCCACGGCTGGAACTTCCGCGCGATCTTCAAACGTGACCGCGAAGGCAATCTGCTCGATGCGGAGGGCAAAATCGTCGACCCTGATGATCCGGAGAAATGGCGCAAGAAGGACGAAGGCAAGTTCGTCCCCGCTGGCGTCAATCCGGGTAAGGCCGTGCACATGATGGACATCCACGCCGAAAAGGGGATGCAATGCGCCGATTGCCACTTCGAACAGGACAGCCACGGCAACGGGTTGATCTATGGCGAGGTCGCCAACGCCATCGAAATCACCTGCAAGGATTGCCACGGCACGCCTGACGCCTATCCCACGCTGCGCACCAGTGGCCCGGCGGCGCCCCCTGAAGGACATAACCTTTCCCTGCTGCGCAACCCCGATGGCAAGCGCCGGTTTGAATGGCTGGAAGGCGCGGACGGCAGGCGAAAGCTGATCCAGCGGTCGATCGTCGATCCCAGCCTTGAATGGGAGATGAGCCTCGTCAAGGAATCGGTCGATCCCGCCACGCCGACCTTCAACGCCAAGGCGGCCCGCGCCAAGCTGGTCAGTCGATACGGCGCGGACACCGGCAATTTCGAATTCGGCACCGGCATTGGCATTGATGACCGTGCCCACCGCGATCCGGAAATGGCGTGCTTCACCTGCCACCTGTCATGGACAACCAGCTGCGGCGGGTGCCATCTGCCCATCGAAGCCAACTGGAAGACCAAAAGCCACCGTTACGAAGGCGGCGAGACGCGCAACTTTGCCACCTACAACCCGCAGGTCGCGCGCGACGATATGTTCCAATTGGGCAAGCACCAGACCACCAAGGGCAACCAGACCGCCCCGGTGCGTTCGTCATCGGCGCTGATCCTGTCGTCGACCAACATCAACCGCGAACGCATTTATGTGCAGCAGCCGCCGATCAGTTCCATCGGGTTCTCGTCGCAAGCCTTCGCCCCGCATTTCCCGCATACCGTGCGGCTAACCGAGACCAAGACCTGCACCGATTGCCACCTTTCGGCCAAGGACGATAACAACGCGATCATGGCCCAGCTGCTGCTGCTCGGCACGAATTACGTCAATTTCGTCGGGCTGAATGCGTGGACGGGCCTTGAAGGCGGGTTCCAGGCGACCCGCGTGACCGAATATGACGAGCCGCAGGCGGTGATCGGTTCCTACCTCCAACGCTATGCCTACCCCGATTACTTCAAACTTCACGTCGAACAGAACGGGCGTGAACTGAAGAACTGGGTGCGCGGCAAGACTTTCGATAAAAAGCTTTCGGGCGAAACCCAGCCGCTGGAAGAGTTCGCCAACGTCCACGAAGGCACGTCAGACCGCGTCGGCTGCCTGCAACTGCGCGGCGAATACATGTTCGTCGCCGGGGGCAAGGCTGGGTTCACCGCCTATGACGTGGCAAGCATCGCCAATAAGGGCACGTCTGAACGCATCCTCAAAGGGCCGTACTCCGCGCTGGGGCATGACACCAATGTGAAGACTGCCAATGCCACCTGCATGGCCATCGCCACCAACCAGCCGATCGCGCCGACCCGGAATACCAAGGCGATGCGCGAAATGAACCAGGAGCAGGCCTTCCTGCCGATCTACAACTACGCGGCGGTGACCGACGCCGTGGAGGGCCTGATCCTCGTCAACGTCAATACGCTGGCGGACGGGGAATTCCGGAATAACAAACTGACCCGGAAAGTGTTCGCCGATGGTTCCAACGCGTGGAACCCGGGCGGAGTGCTGACTGGCGCCCGGCATATCGTGCTGGCGGGTGAGGTCGCCTATATCACATCGGCGAAGGGGCTGGTGGTCGTTGACCTGTCCGATCCCGCTACGCCCAAACTGGCGGCGGTGCGCGAGCTTCGCGATGCGAGGGCGAGCGCGGTGCAGTTCCGGTATCTGTGGGTCACCGACGCGGACGGGGTGAAGCTGTTCGACATTACAGCCTTGCGCAATCCGTTGGCCGTGCCCGAAGGGACCGTTCCGCTCGCCGATGCGCGGCGGATGTATATCGCGCGCACCTATGCCTATGTCGCAGCGAAGCAGGATGGGTTGGTGATCCTCAACATCACCAACCCGCGCAGCCCCAAGGTGCACCAGAAGGTGACGCTGGGCGGCAGCCTGAACGATGCCGAGGATGTGATTATCGGCACCACCAATGCCTCGCTGTTTGCTTACGTGGCGGATGGGCGCAACGGGATGAAGGTGCTGCAATTGACCAGCCCTGACAGCCAGCGCAATTTCTACGGCTTCAGTCCCGCGCCGGTGCCTGAATTGATCGCCTGGGCGCGGACGCCTTCGCCGGCGATTGCGCTGTCGAAGGGCCTCGACCGGGACCGCGCTGTGGATGAAACGGGCGGGCAGATGGCGGTGTTCGGACGGCTTGGCTCACGGCCCTTTACCCGGCCCGAAATGGAGCGCCTGTTCATGACCCGCAGTGGCGTGCCTTGGAAGGTGTCGGACGATGTCGATATGAAACGCTGGGTCGGGATGGCGACGTTGGGCGCGCGGCGGGCAGAGCGGGAGTAAGGCCTACTCCCGCTCTGCGAACATGCCCTCGATCATGGGCTGCAGCCCGGCATGGAAGCGCGCCAGCACCTGCCAATCGCCCACCCGCTCGTAATGCGACACCAGCGTTTCGCCGTCCCAGCGGTGCAGGGCATAGGTCGGCGGCTCGGTGGTAATCAGCTCCCGGTCGTCGGGCACATCCTTGTCGATTGGGCTCAGGTCCATCGCCACCAGCGGCGCAACGGACGGGGTGACGCCCAAGGGGATGCCCGCAAATTGCGTCACAATCTGGCGGTGCAGATGCCCGCAATGGATCGCCTGCACCTGTGACTGGCCGGTGAGCACTTCGCGCAGGCGCAGCATCCACGGTTCGTCCGCGACGGGGTCCATCCAGTCAATCCCGGCGACCACCGGCGGGTGATGCATGAAGATCAGCGTCGGCGTGTCCGGTGCCTCGGCCAATCGCGCGGCCAGCCAAGCGGCGCGCACATCGCAGAACGCCCCGCCATGTCGGCCATCCTCCAGCGTGTCGAGGCAGATGATCCTGAGGCCGAGCGGCGCATCGACGACATAATGCAGGAACCCGCCGTCAGCCGGTGCCACATGCGGGAAGGCACCCAGCAGCCCGGCGCGGCTGTCGTGATTGCCGACCAGCGGCAGGATCGGGCAGGGGCAATCAGCCAGCAATTCAGCCGTCTTGGCAAAGCTTTCCGCATCGCCGTGATCAGTGATATCGCCCGATAGCACCAGCATATCCGGGCGGTTCGGCCCCTCCAGCAGCCGCGCCAAGGTCGCGCGGAAGCGGATGAGGTTCAATTCCTCTGGCTGGTCGTCCGGGGCAAAGCCGACGTGAATGTCGGTCATTTGTGCGATCAGCACCGCACGGACGTTGGATGATGCGCTCCCGCTCATCGCTATGGTTTAGTCTTTGCTGCGATTCCTGCAACTGCCGGTTTGGCTGGAGGCGGCGGCTTGTAATGCGGCGAGGGGCCTTTGGGCGACCACTGCCCGGAAGGCAGGTGATAGGCATGGCACATCGCGCAGTCAGACGGCACGATGGTCTTCGTCTTCGCTGCGCTCGCACCCAGATGGCATTCGCGGCAGCTTTTCAGATCAGGGATCAGCAGATCGCTCGCCGTCTTGGATGTATCTGCCGCGTGGCAGGTGGTGCATTTTTCCTGCTTGTGCGGCTCGTGATTGAAGTAGCCGCTGGTAAGGAAACGATCGGGCAGGTTGACCGGCATCAGGTCCGCCTGGCCGGTCGGTCCGCGCGTCGGCAGGTGGCATTCGGTGCACACGCCGCCCGCCGACAGCGCGTTCGACAACCCGATATAGCCGCGCACCGGACGGCCGAAGTCCGCGCGATAGGCGGGCGCGGCGCTGCCGATCTGGCCGGGCCGCTGGCGGACCGGGCTGACGGGCGCGCGCGGGCCGGATGATATGCGGGCGAGATCCTCCGCCAGGTCTTTCACATCGCCGTGGCGCAGCTTGGTAAAACCGCTGATACCGCGTCCCGAAACAAGGCTATGGCAGCCTTCGCAGGCGTCCTCCATCTTCACCTCTTTGAAGCTGGCCTTGTCGGGCGTCAGGCTGTGGCAATCCTTGCATTCCAGCGGCTTGCCATATTGGCCGAGGCTGACCGCCATCCGCGCCGCGCCGCCGCGCGCATTCATATGCACGTCGTGCGGGAATTTAAGGCCGGAGCGTTCCACAGGCACGCTGCCCGCCACCGCGCGCACCGGCTTGGCCGCGCCGAAGCTGGCGAAATAAACCGGGCGCAGCTGCGGGTGGGCCTTGCCGAAATCATGCGCGTTGGAAAGCTGCGTATCGGTCAGGCGCTTATCGAGGGTCTTGTGACAATCGCTGCAGAACGCTTCGCCGCCTGCCGGCTGGCGTACCGGGCCTTCGTGTTCGGAATGGCATGACACACAGCCCAGCGGGCCTTCCTTGCCCAGCCCTTCGCCAATCCGCCATTGCAGCGCATCGCCGGGGGAGAGCGCAGGAGCGCCCTTGGCAAGGCGGGGCATGGACGCGTGATCGCCAGTCTGTTTGTGGCAGGACACGCAGGTTTCATCCTGGACGCTTTCAAAGGCCGCGACATGGCAGCTTTCGCAATTGTCCTGAAGGCTGTGGTGTTTCAGCGATAGGTCGCCGCTGGTCCATGCGCTGTCCAGCAGCACGGTTCCAGGCGTCTTGCCAGTCGGGTCGGGCTTGGCGGGCGCGCGCAGCAGATGGCTGGCAACCGGCACCATCAGGAGGAGCAGCAGGATTGCGCCTGCGAAGGCCCAGCTCATCGCCCGTTTGGAAGGCAACACGCTGGCAAGGGCGAAGCCGCGCAAAGCGTCGCCCTTGCCTTCTTCGGCGGTAACCTGACGGATGGTGATGGAGGTGCTGCCATCGGCTTCCCGCGCCACCGCCAGCCTTGCCGCACCCAGCGCGATCTCGCCCCCGGTGCTCAAGGAGATAGTGCCATCGCTGACCATCCGGCCATCCAGCGTAAAGCCCAGCGTGCCCAGCGCCCGCACCGCCAGATTGTCATCGCCCTGAAGGTCGATCCGTATGTGGTGCTGTTCCACCGCCAGATCGGGCAGGTGAATATCGTTGTCCGCCGCCCGGCCAATGGTCAGGCCGGGTTGATCCAACAAGCGGTCGCGCACCAATTCGCGTCCGGCGGCGGTGAAATCGATGGTGCGGATCAGGAATGCCATAGCCCGTCCCTTACCAGTAATAAAACACGCTGATCACGTGCGCGGTCAGCGCAGCGATCAAGGCGATGGTGAGGGGGATGTGGACGAACAGCCACACTTCGAGCAGCGCCCGGATGCGCAAGGCACCGCGGACCTGGGCAAGCTGGTCACGGCGCTTTTCCAGCAGCGCAGCGACGCGCGTTTCCGCTTCGGACTCGGCGCCCATACCCGCCAGCGCGCGCGTGGTGGCACAGCCCGGATAGCTTGCCGTCAACCGCGCCAGCGCTCCGCCGTAAAAAACATCCTGACCCAGCGCCGCGATCACCAGATCGGCCTCGGCCCGGGCTAGCGGCTGGGCGGCGATTTCCAGTTGCCGGTCAGTCGCGGTCAGCGCTTCCAGCATCTGCGCGCGGGTCATCTCCTTTCGGTTGGCCGAAAGGCTCGCGGGCAGCGTCGCGTAGACTGCCACGCCGTAAACACCGGTCGCGATTACCAGCAGCATCAGCACATAGGCGAGCGTGTGAACGTTCCACCCGATCTGGAATCCGGTGTGCAGCGTGCCCACCACCACCAGCGACAGGCCCAGATAGACATGAGCGGAAGTCCACGCCTTCAGGCTCCATACCCCCGGATTGATCCGCCGCTTCCTGACCCCTAGCAGCGATAGCCACAGGATCAGCCCCAGCCCGATGGTGCCAAGGATATAGCCATACCACGTCCCGCCATTGGGGCGCGGTTGCTGATCGATCAGCGCATAGCCCGCGATTGCAGCTCCGCTGAGGGCCAGCGCGATCCACAGCCAGCGATAGCCGCCATGCTTCAGGAAGCTGACGTGATCGGAATCGCGCCGCTTTTCATCCTGCGTGAACCTTCCGGCGCCCGCTGCTTTGCCCCCAGATCTTGTCGCCATTATTCGGCGTCCTCGGTCAACTTGGTGAAGGTCAGGAACTTATCTGGGCTGACACGGATCGCCGCGCCTGTGGGGCAGGCGCGCACGCAGGCCGGACCGCCGTCGATGCCCGAACACATATCGCATTTGATCGCGAGCTTAGCCTTGGCTGTGCCCTCTGCCTCAGCCTGCTTCTTGCGCCAGCTATAGGGCGCTTCGCCCGGGCCGGGACCTTTGCCGAACAGCATCCATTGCAGCAGCGACGGCTTTTTGGGCGGTTTGGCATCCATCCGGATCACGCCGTAGGGGCAGTTGCGCTGGCAGTTGCCGCAGCCGATGCAGGTTTCGTCAATGAACACTTCGCCGTCCGGCCCGCGTTTGATCGCATTGGGCGGGCAATCGGACATGCAATGCGGGTGTTCGCAATGGCGGCATGATGTCGGCACGTGGAGGTGGGCGTAGGTCTTGCCCGCTTCGCGATCCAATCGCGTCAATCCGTCATGGCTGTCAGCGCAGGCTTTTTCGCAATTGTCGCAGCCGATGCACAGCTTTTCGTCGATCAGCAGCACATCGGTTGCCTCGCCGATGCCGTTGTCGATGAGGAACTGCGCGGTCTGTGAATAGAGATCGACCGCGCCGGAGAACTCATCCTTGCGGCTCTCGATAAAGGCAGTGGTGGCGCGTCGGCCGGCCATGTCTTTCAGCGCCCGTTCGCGCAAAGCCGGGTTGCGTTCCAGTAGTTCAAGGAAGCCTTCGCCGGGCAAACGGATCACTTCGGATTTGATCGCAGCCTTGACCGTTGCGGTGCGGGCGCTCCCGTCGATCACCGCCATTTCGCCGAAATAGGATCCGGCGGGAAGGTATGACAGGAACACTGGCCGGTCGCCCACCTGCTTTTCGACGATCATTGACCCGCGACGGATGATGAACACGTCCTTGTCATCCGCGCCTTCGGTGACGACCACTTCGCCCGCGCGTTTTTCCTGCACCTGCGCGGCGTCAACCAGCGGGGCGACATCTTCGCGGCGCAGGCCCGATCCGAACATCTGGAGCAATTGCCGTTCGATCGAAATGCGCTCGATCGCCTTCTTCGCGGTCGGCACCTGGGATTGCAGCTTCAGCGCGGCAAGGCGCGAGATTTCGACCACGATGGTATCTTCTGCCGCGCGGATCGTCGCGCCGCGGCGGCGGCCCGAAATCAGGCCGACTTCGCCGAAGATCGAACCGGCCTCGATGGGGATGGTAATCGACGGATCGACCGGATTAACCTCCACCGCCACCGATCCGCTGGCAATCCCGAACAGCGATGATCCTGGCGCATTTCGCGCAAAGATCACTTCGCCCGGGCCGAAGAAGCGCGCTTCGGAATCGAGCATGAATTCCCGCATCTGGAGCGGGTTCATGCCGCCCAAAATCGACACATTGCTGCGCAGGAACTCCAGCCATTCCCCCGTGCTGCGATTGCCCGGCAGCTTGGCGAATTTGGCGGCGATGATTGGCTCGTCAGCGGGTTTCAGATCGGTGTTGCCGTTGATGAACTCGATGACATCGTGGCCCTGGTTCATGCAGTGCTTGATCAGCGGATAACCCGCCAGCGCACCGATCACGAAAATTCCGGGGGCGGTGCTTTCAAACACCGGCGATAGTTTGGGGAAGGCAGAGCGATCTTCGCTCGAAAATTCGATGCCGCATTCTTCGACAAAGGCGCGGGGCGGCGCCGATCCGATGCGGGCGATGATCCTGTCGCACGGGATGCGCAATTCGCCATCGCGAGTGGTCAGTGTGATGAACCCCGGCTCGATCGACTTGGTCTCACTCTCGGTGCGGATCATCAGCTTGCCGGCTTCGTGGTCGGCGTTCAGCGCCTTGACGTTGGCGTCTTTGGCGGTCGGAAATTCGGTGCTGCGGTTCAGAATCGAAACGGTGTTGCGCTGGGCCGGGTCTTCAGCCAGCCCGCGGGCGTTTTCGATCCCGGCATCCCCGGTGCCGACAATCACGATGTGCTCGTCAACATATTCGGCCGGATCATCAAGCTGGTACTGGACGTGCGGCAAGTCTGCGCCGGGGCAGCGCATCCGGTTGGGATTGCCCTGCGTGCCAATGGCGAGGATGACGTTTTCCGCCATGATCGTCTCGCCGTTCGTCAGCTCGATTGCATAGGGCGGGGTGTGGCGCTGGATTTCGCGCACCGATTTGGTGCCGTCCCGCGCACGGCTGACGATTTGCTGCACAGAACCGGGGATCGCATCGCCCGTCCCGCGGATCGACTTGGCTTCGGCCATGTATTTCACGTTGACCTTGTGGCCCGCGATTTGATCGTCCCACGTGCCGAGGATCACCTCACGCTTGCCCGCTTCGAAATCGATGTCGCTGCGCAGCACCAGATTGCTGGGCGTCGCCATGACGTGCTTGCCCTTCTGGTATTTGTAGATCGTGTCCGACAGGTGGTCGGTCTTTTCGAGCAGAACGTGGCTAAGTCCCAAGGCCGCCGCACGCGCGGCAGCGCTGAGGCCGGCCGGGCCTGAACCGATGATTGCAACCTTGAACATGCTTGCCGCCTATCCCCACCCTTCGGATAGTACGCGCCCCGTTGCCTTCCATACGCTAATCGTGCCCCGACACCATAGCGGATTGCCCTAGTTTGTGCGCGGTGCTAGCGGGCCAGTATGGCATCAGGGGATCAGGCGCCGAAAAGCGGATCATCGAAGGCGGGCTGGTTCCTGCTGGGCGGCGCATTGCTGCTGGCGGCCGGCTCGATCGGATACAATGTCTATGAAGGATCGGGCGGCGATGCCGCACCGCCTGCGGCGGCAGATGGCGCAGCCTCCATCGAAAGCTTGCGCGCTGCGGCTGAGGCATCTTCCAACGATGCTGGGCCGTGGGCCGATCTGGCTTTCGCCTATTTCGGGGAGCGCCGCTTTGGTGAGGCTGCAGACGCCTATCGCCGCGCGCTGAAAATCGCGCCGGGCGAAGCGGTGCTGTGGTCTGCGTTGGGCGAAACGCTGGTTCTTGCAAGCGAGCGTGACCCGCTCCCGGCCGAAGCCTTGCAGGCGTTCCAGAAAGCCGTATCGCTTGATGCCGCTGACCCGCGCGCGCGGTATTTCCTCGCCGCGAAAAAGGATCTCGACAAGGATCACGAAGGCGCGCTGGCCGCGTGGCTCGATCTTTTGGCGGACAGCCCGCAGGGGGCCCCGTGGGAGGCAGATCTGGTGCGGACCATCGAACAGGTCGGCCAGATGAACAAGATCGAAGTGGCGGGCCGGATCGCCAAAGCGCAGGAGCAGCGCAAGCCTGCGCTGCTGGCGCCTGGATCAGGCAGCGTCGCAGGCGATGCGGCGTCTTCGAACTTGCGCGGGCCGAGCGCGGCAGAGGTCGCTGCGGCGGGCGCGATGAAGCCTTCCGAACAACGCCAGATGGCCGAGGGCATGGTGGCGCAGCTGGAAGCGCGGCTTCAGGCTGAACCCAAGAACGTCGATGGCTGGGTGATGCTTATGCGCAGCCGCATGACGCTGGACGAACCGGCGAAGGCCAAGGCCGCGCTGGAAGCGGCGGTTAAGGCGAACCCGGGCGCCGCGGCGCAATTGCGCGATCAAGCGGCGGCGCTGGGGGTGAAGTAGAATAGGGTCGGCTCCTTCCTCCAGACAGCCCAAAGGTGCCGTTCTCCCAAGACGCAAAAAAGCCCCCGCATCCCTTGGAATGCGGGGGCTTTTTGTGGCGCTAGCGGATCACACTACGCCAAATGCCAGCATCGCATCGGCGACCTTCTTGAAGCCCGCGATGTTCGCGCCCTTCACGTAGTCGACATAGCCGCCGCCCTGATCGCCATAGCGGATGCACGATGAGTGGATGCCGGACATGATGTCCTTCAGCATCTGCTGGAGTTCATCTTCCTTCCACGACCGGCGTTCGGAATTCTGGCTCATCTCCAGCCCGGATACCGCAACCCCGCCAGCATTGGACGCCTTGCCTGGCGCGTAGAGCAGCTTGGCATGTTTGAAAGCGTGTACGCCGTCCAGATCGGTCGGCATATTCGCGCCTTCCGAAACCGCGCGGCAGCCGTTCGCCACCAGCATTTTGGCGTCTTCGCCCAGCAATTCGTTCTGCGTGGCGCAGGGCAGGGCCATGTCGCAGGGCACGCCCCACGGGGTCTTGCCCGCATGGAAAGTCGCGCGCGGGAAGGCGTCGACATATTCCTCAATGCGTCCGCGGCGGTGGGTCTTGTGGGTCTTCACCCAATCGATCTTTTCCTGATCGATGCCGTCAGGGTCATGGATGAAGCCGCCGCTGTCGGACAGCGTCAGCACCTTGCCGCCCAGCTGCACGATCTTTTCCGCCGCATGGGTCGCCACGTTGCCGCTGCCGGAAATGACCGCGGTTTTGCCCTCAAGGTTCTCGCCCTTGGTAGCGAACATGTTTTCGAGGAAATAGACGGCGCCGTAACCGGTCGCCTCAGTGCGGATAAGTGATCCGCCCCATTCCAGCCCCTTGCCGGTCAGTACGCCGGTGAAGTTGTTGGTGATACGCTTGTACTGCCCGAACATGAATCCGATCTCGCGTCCGCCGACGCCGATATCGCCCGCCGGAACGTCAACGTCCGCGCCGATGTGGCGGTACAGTTCGGTCATGAAGGATTGGCAGAAGCGCATGATCTCGCGCACGCTCTTGCCCTTGGGGTTGAAGTTCGATCCGCCCTTGCCTCCGCCCATGGGCAGACCAGTCAGCGCGTTTTTAAAGGTCTGTTCGAAGGCGAGGAACTTCAGCACGCTTTCGTTGACGCTGGGGTGGAAACGGATGCCGCCCTTGTAGGGGCCGATCGCGTTGTTGTTCTGTACCCGCCAGCCGCGCTGAACGCGGATGTTGCCGGCGTCGTCTTCCCAGCACACGCGGAAGGAGACCACCCGGTCAGGTTCGGCGATGCGGCGGAGGATCTGCTGGGAGTGATACTCCTCCTTGTCCCCCATGAAATCGAAGATGTCTTCGGCCACTTCCTGCACGGCTTGCACGAATTCCGGCTGATGCGGATTGCGCTTCTTCACGCCCTCCATGAATCCGTTCAGGTCGACGTGATCGGTAACTGCCATGATGATTTCCCCCCAAGGATGCTGAACCTCCGCGCCCGAAAGAGGTTAAGCTTGATCCTGTATGGTGGAGTATCTGATGAAGGCCCGGTTCCCGCAAGTAAGGGGGTGTGCGGACACAAGAACTGGACAGCCCGGCAACCCCAGCGGCGATGAACGGGGTCAACTGCCCCTGCACTTCGGCCATGAGGCAGAGCGATATTTCAGCTTCGCCGCGGCACAATAGCCCCTCGATCACGCCGCCGTGCACGATATTCTGTGGCATCGGCGCGCAAGGGATCGGCAAAGGTGATGGTGTGAACCGCGTCACCAATCCGCAAGGTGGCAGCGAGCGCGCCTGCCCCGCTTTCCGACTTTTCAAGCGCCTCGGCAATCCTTGTGTTTGACCGAACTCAGATTTGGTTCCGCTTCTTGGCGGGCTCTGCCCGTCGGCCCGCGATCCGGGCCAACGCCGCGACATCCGAAAGGGCAATTCTTGACCGGCCTTCGGTCGCCAGCAGCCCTGCTTCACGCAGTTCGGTAAGCTGGCGGCTGACGGTTTCGATGGTGAGACCGAGCGAATCCCCGATGTCCCGGCGGCTCATCGGCAGGGCGAAGGCGCAGGGGCCACTGGTGCAATCAGCCAGCCGTTCGGCCATCGAAACAAGGAAATCGGCGATGCGGGCGGCAGCCGATTTGTGCCCCATCTGCATCATCCGCTTGCGTGACCGGTGGAGCGCCTGAAGACTGCGGGATAGAACCGCACGCAGCACCGCCGCGTCCGCCTGCGCCGCATCCAGAAACCGGTCGGCGGGGAAGATCACCAGATCGCTGTCGGTCAGCGCCACCAGCCGCAGATCGCCCCGTGAATGGCCGTCGCTTTGGCGCAGCACCGAAACCAGATCGCCGGCAAAGTGGAAGGCCAGCACCTGTCCGCCCGGCGTGCCCTGCCCGTTGGGTGCAATCAGCTTTACCGCGCCCTCGGCAATCCACACCAGCCGGTCATCGCGCGGGTCCGGGGCCAGCTGGTCGCCCTTGGCCAGATGCAGCGCGAGACCCAGCTCGCACAGTCGGTCTGCGGTCGGCGCGTCGCCGGTTCCGGCGGGCAGCGCGGTGCGGAAATCTGCAAGGCCCGAACCGGGTGGGGAGGGGCTAATGGTTGCCATGATGGAAACGGAAATGGCGCGCGGCGTGACAAAGGTCTTTGATCCCGATCAATGAGCGCGGGGGGCTCTCGCGGTCTATCCGGCCCTCACAGGCAGCGAACATGCTGGGCTGCGCACGGTGGCCGCTGCCGCCGATGAGGAGGCCCTGATCTTCCTGCTTTTTCGGCACGGCGACCTATGCGGCCAACATTGCCGCGCGCAGGGCGCAAGCCGCCGGTTTGTGAACCATGTCGCCCTCCCGTCCGCTTTTGTTACAAAGCAGAATGGGCCTGTCGCTGGCAGGCGGACAGTTAGCGGATTGTCGTAAGACCTTTGTCTGAGGGCGCGGGGCTGGTAGCCTGATGTAATACGGGGTCAGAATTAGGGAGAGTCGAGATGATCCACGCCGTCGAGCGGCCCCAACCGCACACGCCCACGCATTGCAGCCCAGAGCAATATGCCGAGATGTACCGCGCATCGGTGGAAACTCCGGACGCCTTCTGGCTAGAACAGGCGCAGCGGCTGGACTGGGTGAAGGCGCCGACCAAGGGTGGCGAGTGGTCATATGATCCGGTCGAAATCGCTTGGTTCGCCGATGGCACGCTCAACCTGTGCCACAATGCGGTCGACCGGCACCTGCCTCATCATGCCGACCGCACGGCGCTGATTTTTGAGCCTGATGATCCGGCCACGCCATCGCGCAGCCTGACCTATGGCGAACTCCACACCGAGGTGGTGCGGATGGCCAATGCGCTGAAGGCGCTAGGGGTGAAGCGCGGCGACCGGGTGACGCTTTACCTGCCGATGATCCTCGAAGGCGTGACCGCGATGCTCGCCTGCGCGCGGCTGGGCGCGGTGCATTCGGTGGTGTTCGGCGGCTTTTCCCCCGAAGCGCTGGCGGGCCGGATCGAGGATTGCGGCAGCCGCTTTGTGATCACCGCCGATGAAGGCCTGCGCGGCGGCAAGCACGTGCCGCTCAAGGCCAATGTCGACGCCGCCCTAAGCCTTGGCGCACACCAGACGCCGGTCGAAGGCGTGCTGGTGATCTGCCACACGGGCGGCGAGATTGCGATGCAGGAAGGCCGCGACCACTGGCTGGGCGACATGGTCAGCGACGATGATTGCCCTTGCGAGGTGATGGGCGCGGAAGACCCGCTGTTCATCCTCTACACATCAGGCTCCACCGGCAAGCCCAAGGGCGTGCTCCACACCACCGGCGGCTACGGCGTGTGGACCGCGACGACCTTCCACTACATCTTCGATTACCAGCCGGGCGAGGTGTTCTGGTGCACCGCCGATATCGGCTGGGTGACCGGGCACAGCTACGTCGTCTACGGCCCGCTGTTCAACGCCGCGACCGCCGTGGTGTTCGAAGGCGTGCCCAATTACCCCGATCACGGGCGCTTCTGGGACGTGGTGGACAAGCATCAGGTCAACATCATCTACACCGCCCCCACCGCGATCCGCGCCCTTATGCGTGAAGGGGATCATCATGTGACCAGTCGTTCGCGCGCTTCCCTGCGGCTGCTCGGCAGCGTCGGCGAACCGATCAACCCCGAAGCCTGGCGCTGGTATTTCGACACCGTGGGCGAGGGCCGCTGCCCGATCATCGACACCTGGTGGCAGACTGAAACCGGCGGCTGCATGATCACAACACTGCCCGGCGCACACGACATGAAACCGGGGAGCGCGGGCCTGCCGTTCTTCGGCATCCGCCCGCAGCTGGTCGACAGCGAGGGCGCCGTGCTGGACGGCGCGGCGGAGGGCAACCTTGCCATCACCCATTCCTGGCCCGGGCAGGCGCGGACCATCTATGGCGATCATGAACGCTTCGGGCAGACCTATTTCAGCACCTACAAGGCCAAGTACTTCACCGGCGACGGGTGCAAGCGCGACGCGGACGGCTATTACTGGATCACCGGCCGCGTTGACGACGTCATCAACGTCTCGGGCCACCGCATGGGCACCGCCGAAGTAGAAAGCGCGTTGGTGCTCCACCCCAAGGTGGCCGAGGCCGCGGTGGTCGGTTACCCCCATGATATCAAGGGGCAGGGCATCTATTGCTATGTCACCCTGAACGCGGGCGAGGACGGCTCTGACGCGCTGCTGGCGGAGCTGAAAGCCCATGTGCGCAAGGAAATCGGTCCGATTGCCACGCCGGATATCATCCACTTCACCGATGGCCTGCCCAAGACCCGTTCCGGCAAGATCATGCGCCGCATCCTGCGCAAGATCGCAGAGAATGAATTCGGCGCGCTGGGCGATACCTCGACGCTGGCCGATCCCTCGCTGGTCGAGCGGCTGATCGAGGGGCGGCAGAACGGTTGAGGCGCTGGTGCCCATTAGCGACGTCATCGCCGATGATGATCTCGCCATCAGCGAAGCGACGGTGAAGGCGCATATCACCGCGATCCTGAGGAAGCTCGGCGTTAACAGCCGGCCGCAGGCAGTGCTGCTCGCGGCGAAGTTGGAGGTCGATCAGCCGGTGGCGGATTCCGCGAAAGCTTGACCGGCGGTCTCACGCCCTTGGGCCATTGCCATGGCGATCAGCGCCCGCAAGGCAGCGAGCGGGGTGGATTTGAGCAGGCGGTGGGCCCCCATTCGCGCGGCGGCACCGTGCGGCGCCGCCCCTGCTTGTGATCCGCCGGTGCTGCATCAGTCGTCGATATTCCGCCTGAAAGTCTCGGGCAGGAACAACAACCCGATCACCACGGTGGCAGCGCAGATCGCCACCGGATACCACAACCCGAAGTAGATATTGCCCGTTGCTGCCACCATCGCGAAGGCGGTGGTCGGCAGGAACCCGCCGAACCAGCCATTGCCGATGTGGTAGGGCAGGCTCATCGCGGTATAACGGATGCGGGTCGGGAACAATTCGACCAGCAGCGCCGCAATTGGCCCGTAAACCATCGTCACCAGCAGCACGAGATAGGTAAGGATCGCGATTACCACCGGGGTGTTGATGGCGGCGGGATCGGCCTTGGTCGGGTAGCCTGCCGCAACCAGTTCGGCCTTAACCTGATCCTGATAGGCGGTGATGGCAGCCTTGCGTTCATCGCCCGAAAGCTTGGCCGGATCGGGTGCGGTGAAGGTTTTTGCTCCGATGGTGATCTGGGCGATGATGCCCGCATCGGCTTCGACCTTGTTGTAGCTGACGCCGCTTTTCGCGAGGAAGGATTTGGCGATGTCGCAGCTTTTGGCATCGAACTTGTTCTTGCCGATCGGATCGAACTGCACCGAACAATCGGCATCGTTCACAATCACGGTGACAGGAGCAGTGGCCTGCGCCTGCGCAAGCGCCGGATTGGCTGCTTTGGTCAGGGCGTGGAAGGCGGGGAAGAACGTCACCGCCGCCAGCGCACAGCCGGTCAGGATGATCGGTTTGCGCCCGATCTTGTCCGACAGCCAGCCGAAGAAGATGAAGAACGGTGTGCCGATGGCAAGGGCGACGGCGATCAAGATATTGGTCGTCGCGCCGTCCACCATCAGAACTTTTTCGAGGAAGAACAAGGCGTAGAATTGGCCGGTGTACCACACCACCGCCTGCCCCGCGACCGCGCCGAGCAGCGCAATCAATGCCCAGCGACCGTTCTTCCAGTTGCCAAAAGCTTCGGAAATCGGCGCCTTGGAATTGGTGCCTTCGTCTTTCATCTTCTGGAAGACCGGGCTTTCTTGCAATTGCAGCCGGATCCACAGCGACACGCCCAGCAGCAGCGCTGAAATCAGGAACGGCACGCGCCAGCCCCACTCCTTGAACGCTTCTTCGCCGATCATGGTGCGGGTGCCAATTACCACCAGCAGGGCGGCAAACAGGCCCAAAGTCGCGGTGGTCTGGATGAAGCTGGTGTACAGCCCGCGCTTGTCGTTGGGCGCGTGTTCGGCAACGTAGGTCGCAGCCCCGCCATATTCGCCGCCAAGCGCCAGGCCCTGCATCAGACGCAGCACCACCAGCATGATCGGGGCGGCCACCCCGATGCTGGCGTAACTGGGCAGCAGGCCGACGGTGAAGGTCGCAAAGCCCATCAGGCCCATGGTGACAAGGAAGGTGTATTTGCGTCCGACCATGTCGCCCAGCCGCCCGAACACCAGCGCGCCGAACGGCCGCACGGCAAAGCCTGCGGCAAAGGCAGCTAGCGCGAAAATGAAGCCGGTCGTCTCGTTTACGCCGGAGAAGAACTGCGCCGATATAATCGTCGCCAGCAGGCCATAAAGGTAGAAATCATACCATTCAAAAACCGTGCCCAGCGACGAGGCCAGGATGACGCGCTTTTCCGTCCCTGTAACCTTGTGACGCTTGGGCAGGGCGCCATCATATGCCGTCGCCATTATCCGTCTCTCCCGCTTGTCCTAAGAGTGGCACAGTCGCGCATTATCGCAGCCGGCGATAGCTAGACCTTGGTCTTAACGGAGGTCTTTTCAGGGTAGGTTTTCCAGCAACGCAGTGAAGGTAAAGCGCAGCTCGGGCGTTTCCAGCACCAGTTGTCGGCCGTCGCGCGTGGTGATGAACCGCTCGGCCTGTTCCGCTCCGCACACGAAAAAGCCGCCCGAGCGCGAACTCCGGCGGCTTTCATGTAGCTTATGGCGAACCGATCAGGCTTCGCGGGTGCCCGACAGCGGCATCGCGCCGAATGCGCCGGCATTGACCGAACCGGTCAGCGTGTCGCCGTCGATGGTCGCTTCGCAATCGAGCGTCATCGGCATGGGGACGACCATGTTCATCTTCCACGAGATGGTGTTGCCGCTGATGGTGCCGCCAGCGATGTCCATCGATCCAAGGCTTCCGATCAGCGAGCCCGAGAAGGTGTCGCCATCGGGAACGACGGTCAGGGTGCCGCTCTGGTCGCCCATCGGGCTCTTGACGGTGGTCTTGTAGGTGCCTGCAACAGACATGGTCCAACTCCTTGGTTTGTGTGCGAATCTGGACGTGCCCGCACTTGGTAATGCGCTATTTACACCGATGTCAGCGCGCTTCAACCGGATTTGGGCTGAAGCGCGCTGACATCGCGGATTACTCTCCTGCGTCCATCTCGCGTTGTTCGATCGGCAGGCCGAGCGGTTCAAGCTGGGCGCGCACCTTGCTGGCGTCTCCCACCACGACCCACACGAACTTGTCCGTATCGATCGCCGCGCGGGCCGCGGCATCAAGGCTCGTCGTGGTCTGCGCGCGGTAAATGTCGGCGAGCTTTTCCTGATAGTCGTCCGGACGGCCAAACAGGGCATTGCCCTGCATCGCCCCCAGCACCGCGGGCGATGTTTCGAACCGGCCCGGCAGCGCGCCGACTTCGGAGGAAACGTTGCGCGCCAGTTCTTCGGTGGTGACGCCCTTTTCTGTGAGGAACGCCTCAGTCTCACGGATCATTTCGGCCAGCGAATCCCCGGTGCGATCTGCCTGCACCCCGGCCGAAATGCCGTAAACCACCGCATTTTCACGCGCCTGGGGCGCACCGCGCACGCCATAGCTCCACCCCTTGGTCTCACGCAGGTTCATGTTGAGCCGCGCGAGGAAGTTGCCACCCAGCGAATTGTTCGCGCTGCTGAATGCAACGAAGGCCGGGTCGCCGGCGTCGATCGGGGTGATCTGCGCGCCGTAAATGACGCTCTGCGGTGAATTGGGGCGGTTAACCAAGATAATGCGGTTGCCGGCCGCTTCCTTGCCGGCGGCAAATTGTTTCGTGCCCTTGGCCGTTTTCGGGGCCTTCCAGTCGCCAAACGCGGCGTTCAGCGCGGTCACGATTTCGGCCAGCGGCTTGTCCGAAATGACGAAGACTTCGCCGTTGTCGGGACGGATCCAGCTATCCTTGAAGGCGAGCAGATCGTCGCGGGTGATGCTGCTGACGCTTTCGACGGTGCTCACCCCGCCATAGGGGCTGGCGGCCCCGAACAGTTCTGGCGTCAGGGTGCGCTGCGCGATGCTCTGCGGCGTCTTCATAGCCTGCTTGATGCTGGTGAGGGTCTGGCTGCGCACCCGCTCCAGATCATCGGGGTTGAAGGCCGGTTCGCGCACGATCTGACGCATCAGATCAAGGCTGGGAGAAAGGTTGGCCGTCAGGGCGGAGAGCGTGAATGTTGACCGGTCATCGCCCCCGCCGACAGACACGCTTGCGCCCAGCCGCTCGCCCGCTTCCGCGATTTGCTGCGCGGTCAGTTTGGCAGTGCCTTCGTCGAACAGGCCAAGGGTCAAGCCTTCCAACCCGCGCTTGGCGGCTGGATCGGCTGCGCTGCCCGCATTGAAGGCCATTGCGACATAGGTGGCTGGCACGGCGGTGCGCCGGGCATAGGTGACCTTCATCCCGTTCTTAAGCGTCGCGCGCTCCACATCGGGAAAATCAAGCTGCGCAACAGAATCGATCGCGGGTGCGGGACGAATAGCCGACACGCTGATCGTTTCGGCTGCACGATCACGTTCCGAAGCGCTCTCACCTTCCGCCGCGACCGATGCCGCTTCTTCATAAGTCGCATCGCGCGCGCCCGGTTCCAGCACGACGGTCATTGCCGGGCGGGTCATCCAGCGTCCCAGCGCTGCCTTGACATCAGCCGGAGTCAATTTGGCGAGGGTTTCAAATTCGCGCGCGTAGAAATCGGGATCACCTGCCAGGACTTCGCCTTCGGCCAGTGTTTGCGCCTTCCCGGAGAAGCCGCCGACCTGTTCCAGCCCACGGATCGTGCGGGCAAGGTTGCTGGTGACCGCGCGGCGCACTTCGTCTGCGGTCGGACCTTCGGCGATCAGATTGGCGACGACTTCGTCCATCCGCTTTTCAAGGACAGCCAAATCGACACCATCCTTCGCCGTCGCCTCAACGCTGAGGAAGCCGACGCGCTGGAAGGCGGAGTTGCTTGCTGACACGCTCACGGCCAGCTGTTCATCGCGGACCAGCACATTATCAAGCCGGCTGGATGCAAGGCCGCCAAGGATTGATGCACCGACATCAAGTGCGATGCGATCCTTGCCGGTCAGCCCTTCGACTGCCCAGTAACGGGTCACATTGGTGGCAGCGACCTGATCCTTGAAGGTCTTGCGCACCGGCTCGGCCAAAGTGGGCACTTCGGCCTGCGCCGGATCATTGACCGGACCGCGCGCGATAGTACCGAAATACTTCTCGACCAGCGGCCGGGCTTCGGCTGCGGAAATGTCGCCCGCGATCACCAGCGTGGCGTTGTTGGGGCCGTAATTTTCGGTGAACCACGCCTTCACGTCCGCCATCGAGGCAGAATCAAGGTCGGCCATCGAACCGATGGCTTCATGCCGATAGGGGTGACCATCGGGGAACAGCGTCTTCAGGACATCGTAGAAGACAAGCCCGCCCGGTTCATTGTCGCCCTGACGCTTTTCGTTCTGGACCACGCCGCGCTGATTATCGAGCTTGGCCTGCGTCACTGCGCCCAGGAGGTAGCCCATGCGGTCGCTTTCCAGCCACAGCGCGCGTTCCAGCGCGGGGCGGGGCACGGTCTGGAAGTAATTGGTGCGATCAAACCAGGTGGTGCCGTTGTAATCGGTCGCGCCCATTTCCGCGAGGTATTGGAAATAGTCGTTGGGGGCGTTTTCCGACCCGTTGAACATCAGGTGTTCAAACAGGTGGGCAAAGCCGGTCTTGCCCTTGGGTTCGTCCTTCGATCCGACATTGTACCACACGGTCACATTGACGATCGGAGCCTTGCGATCTTCATGCACCAGCACCTTCAGGCCGTTGGCCAGTTCGAATTCCTGATAGGGGATCGTGACCTGCGAAACGAGCGTCGGTAGATCGGCGGTCGCCTGCGGGGCGGCACTGGCAGCCGCGCGGGATTGGGCGAAGGCCGGAGCAGCGGGCGCGGCTAGCGCAAGGGCGAGCGCCGAAAGGCTGGCGGCGGCAAAACGGAAGGTCATGGACGAAGTCTCCGGTGTCGGTAGCTGTGAAAAAGTCGGGCCGGTCAGCGCGTGGTGGTCAAAGTGCGGCGGCTGCTGGCTTTCGCCAGAAGATCATCACGCCAGAAGTGCACGGGCTTCAGCTTATGATCGACGAACAAACGCATCTGGTCGGTGTAATGCGGGCTGGCCGGGCGCGTGGTCGCCGCGCCGAAGGGCTGGATCGAACGTGAGGTGACCCGCGCACCCGGTTCCCATTCGATCCACATGATGAAGCTGTCGCCATGTTTCAGGCTCAACCGCCCGTCCTCTGCCACGTCCCATGTGGTCGAGGCGCGCAGAGTGTCCGATCCGCCATCCAATGGCAGGTCAAGTTCACCCTGACGCAGCCGCAGCAGATCGGACATGGGCGGATCAAGTCTGCCGAAATGGGTGGTAAGGTGGTCGGCTGCGGCCGCAAGCTTTTCGGCCACGTCTGGGAAGGGTTTGTTGTTGTAATCAGCGGCCATGAAATCGCGGATCATCAGCAGCGCGATGGCATCAGCCGCGCCTTTGTTATCCGCCGTAAAGTCCCATCCCAGCATCAGGTCGCGCGCATCGGCGAGCTTGCCTTCCGCCTTCATGCCTTCCAGTGCCGCGAACAGCTTTGCGACATAGCCTTCGCGTTCGTAGCCGGTGTCATATTTGATCGCTTCCAGTGTCTTGCGGTCAAGCACGGCGGCTTCGGACAGCAGCTTGTAAGCCCGCCACGAACGGTTGGTCTGCTTCAGTTCAATTCCCATCACCGGATCAAACGCGTTAGGATCAAGATCGCTCCCGGCCCCCGCGGCGGTGAAGGGGGTGTTGTTGGAATTGTAAAGCCAGCCCGAAGCCGGGTTCACGATCCGGGGCAGCGACTTGTAATCGACCGCGCCCTGCCAGATCAGGTCGCTGCGGTTGCCGGGGAGGATACGGCGCCAATCGGCCTTGCGCTCCTCGGGTCGGTCGGGGATCGCCGCATTATAGACATAGGCGATGGTGCCGGTCTGGTCCGCATAGATGAAGTTGGTCGAGGGGATGGCGAGCCGGGAAATCTGGGCTTCCCACTCGGCGAAAGTCTTGGCTTTGTTGATCCGGTAATAGGCGTCGAGCTGACCCAATTGGCCGATCCCGCCGTAGCGGATGGCAAAAGCGCCCTTATCGTTCTTGATGACAGGGCCATGGACCGAACGCAGCACCTCGCGGCGGATCGGCAGGACGACCGGGCCGATCTTGACCGGCAGCGTCACCCACTTGCTCTCCAGATCGCGCCACTGGCCGTCCAGCTTGTAGCGCGTGCCGGTGCCGTCCAGCTCCAGTTGATAGACATCGATCATGTCGGGCGTGTTGACCGTGTTGGTCCAGCCGAGATGTTCATTATGGCCAAGGAAGGGGAAGGGGGATCCGGGGAAGTTCGCGCCCGCAAAATGCCACCCTTCGCCGCTTTCGACGACCAGTTCATACCACGCCACCCCGCCGCGCAGGGGCTGGTGCGAGTTGGAGATCAGGGTGGTGGTTCCGCCGCCCTTCTTGGGTGCGATGGCAAAAGCGTTGGAACCGAGGTGTTCGGCATCTTCGCCCAGCGGCAGGACAAGCGTGCGGGCCTGTTTTGGCGCGGCGGCAGGTGTAGGCTCGGCTCCGGGAAGGGCTGCCCGCGGGAAGCCGGGCATGTCTGGGCCATGCTCGCGGCGCAGGTCTTCGCCTGCCACCAGCGGCCCGATCACGCCATCGAGGCCAAAGAAGAACGGCTGGCGCAGCGCAAAGCCTGCGGCCACGTCCATGCCGTTCACCGGGAACAGGTTGGACAGCTTCACCTCGCCGGGATGCTCATCGGCATATTGGTTGAGCCCAGCGGCATAGGCTTCGAACAGCGCACGGGTATCTGAGGGGAGTTTTGGATATTCGCGCTCCGCCGTGCCGCGCGCGTCGATCAGGTGGTAGGCGTAGTCGATCTTCGCGCCTTCCTCGCCCGCAATTGCGCCGTACCGCCCGCGCGCCATGGCGACCACGTCCTGGAGCGTGAAGAAATCGTCCTCGGCATGGGCGATGGCGACGCCGTAAGCCGTGTCGGCGTCGGTCTTGCCGTAGATATGCGGGACACCGAAATCGTCACGGATGATCTCGGCAGAATAAATGCGTTTGCCGGACGGGTTGGCGGCGCTGGCAAAGAACGGCTCCCAAGTGGCGAGAACCACCACCGCCAGCACAAGCACGCCCACCAGCGCGAATGCGCCGCGCTTTACCCAGATCATATCCGATTTCTCCCCCAATCGTCTGGCGCACCCTTCGCTTGGCAGTGGGGAGAGGTCAAGGCTGCCGACAGCCTCTTGCCATGAACCCCTATCGGACCCACCTAGTCGGGTAATACACCTGCGGATGATTTTTGAAGCAAGGGGCTTGGGTTGCCAATGCGCAACACTATCTCGGTGGTGGAACCTTTGGAGGGTTAGAAGATATGAATCTCGAAAAGTTCACCGACCGGGCCAAGGGCTTCCTGCAAGCCGCGCAAACCGTCGCGATCCGCCTCAATCACCAGCGCATCACCCCGCTGCACATCGCCAAGGCCTTGCTTGAGGATAGCGAGGGCATGGCCGCCGGGCTGATCCAGCGTGCGGGCGGGCAGGCGCCCTTGGCGGCAACCGCGATTGATGCGAGCCTTTCGAAAATCCCGGTGGTGACCGGCAGCGGAGCCCAGACGACTCCGGGCTTGGATAATGATGCCGTCCGCGTCCTCGATTTGGCCGAACAACTCGCCGACAAGGCGAACGATTCTTACGTTACCGTAGAGCGCCTTTTGACCGCGCTTGCCCTGTCCCAGACCCCCGCAGGTGAGGCTTTGAAGGCCGCTGGGGTGACCCCGCAGGCGCTTAATTCGGCCATTGAGCAGTTACGCGGCGGCAAACGGGCGGACTCCGCCGGGGCTGAAAGCACCTACGACGCGATGCAGAAATTCGCCCGCGACCTCACCCAGGCCGCGCGCGATGGCAAGCTGGATCCGGTGATCGGCCGCGACGAGGAAATCCGCCGCACCATCCAGATCCTCGCCCGCCGCACGAAGAACAACCCCGCCCTGATCGGCGAGCCCGGCACCGGCAAGACCGCCATTGCCGAAGGATTGGCGCTGCGCATTGCCAACGGGGACGTGCCCGACAGCCTTAAGGGCCGCACATTGATGAGCCTCGACATGGGATCACTGATCGCGGGGGCCAAATATCGGGGCGAATTCGAGGAACGGCTCAAGAGCGTGCTCGACGAGGTCAAGAACGCCGACGGCCAAATCATTCTTTTCATCGATGAAATGCACACCCTGATCGGGGCAGGCGCTTCGGAAGGGTCGATGGATGCCTCCAACCTGCTGAAACCGGCGCTTTCCCGCGGGGAACTGCACTGCATCGGTGCCACCACGCTCGATGAATACCAGAAATATGTCGAGAAGGATCCGGCATTGCAGCGGCGCTTCCAGCCGGTGTTCATTGCGGAACCGACGGTCGAGGATACGATCTCGATCCTGCGCGGGATCAAGGACAAGTACGAGCTGCACCACGGTGTGCGCATCACCGACGGCGCGATTGTCGCGGCAGCGAAGCTATCCGACCGCTATATCCAGAACCGCTTCCTGCCAGACAAGGCCATCGACCTGATGGACGAGGCGGCGAGCCGCATCCGCATGGAAGTGGAGAGCAAGCCCGAAGAGATCGAGGTGCTCGACCGGCGGATCATTCAGCTGAAGATCGAGGAACAGGCGCTCCAGAAGGAAGCCGACCAGAATTCCAAAGACCGCCTTGTCGCACTACGTGAAGAGCTGGCGAACCTTGAACAGCAAAGCGCCGAACTAACCACCCGATGGCAGAACGAGCGTGACAAGATCGAGGCTGAAAGCCGGATCAAGGAGCAGCTTGATGGCGCGCGGCTGGAGCTGGAGCAAGCCCAGCGCGAGGGCGATCTCGGTAAGGCGGGGGAGCTGTCCTATGGGCGCATCCCCGAACTGGAGAAGCAGCTCACCGAAGCGCAGGGGCAGGCTGCTAATGCCATGTTGCGCGAGGAAGTTACCGAGGAGGACATCGCCGGCGTCGTCAGCCGGTGGACAGGCGTGCCGGTCGACAAGATGATGGAAGGCGAGCGCGAGAAGCTGCTCCAGATGGAAGCTATCATCGGCAAGCGGGTGATCGGCCAGAGCCAGGCGATCGAGGCCGTATCGAAGGCCGTGCGCCGCGCCCGTGCCGGGTTACAGGACCCGGGCCGTCCCTTGGGCAGCTTCCTGTTCCTCGGCCCCACGGGCGTCGGCAAGACCGAGCTGACGAAGGCGCTCGCGGGTTTCCTGTTCGACGATGACAGTGCGATGGTGCGGATCGACATGAGCGAGTTCATGGAGAAGCACGCCGTCGCCCGCCTGATCGGCGCGCCTCCGGGCTATGTCGGGTATGAAGAAGGCGGGGTGCTGACCGAAGCCGTGCGCCGCCGCCCCTATCAGGTGGTGCTGTTCGATGAAGTCGAAAAGGCGCATAGCGACGTCTTCAACGTGCTGTTGCAGGTGCTGGACGACGGCCGCCTGACAGATGGGCAGGGCCGGGTCGTCGACTTCAGCAACACGCTGATCATCCTCACCAGCAACCTCGGCAGTCAGTACCTGGCCAACCTGCCCGATGGCGGGGAGGTTGCCACCGTTGAAAAAGACGTAATGGAGGTGGTGCGCGGGCATTTCCGCCCCGAATTCCTCAATCGTCTGGACGAGATCATTCTGTTCCACCGATTGGGCCACGAACACATGGCGCCAATCGTCGAGATCCAGGTGAAGCGGGTGCAGAAGCTGCTGGCTGATCGCAAGATCACGATTGACCTGAGTGATGCCGCCCTACGCTGGCTGGGGCGCGTCGGCTATGATCCGGTCTATGGCGCGCGTCCGCTGAAACGGGCGGTGCAGCGGTACTTGCAAGATCCGCTCGCCGAGATGCTGCTGGAAGGCAGACTGCCCGACGGGAGCACGCTGGCGGTGGATGAAGGCGATGGTGCCTTGAGCATGACAATAAACTGAGGAGGCGGTTCGGGCACATCGTGGCCTTTGGTGTGGCTGGTTGGCCACGCTTTCAGATACTCCATGTCGACTGGACGGCGATGCGTTTAGCCAAACATATGATATATATTTGATATATATTCAAGAATCTGACTCTATTAAGGTTCGTTGACAAAAGGGCTTCATCACTGCAACAATCGGTCGCAACGGGGACTGATTCAACAACCAAACGAGCGCAGGCCTGTCACGGGGGGCAATTTCGTGACGGGCGGGCGTGGTTGTCTTGCTGTCTCCGGTTCGGGCAACTGGAGTGATCATGAAAAAGTTTGAGAGCAATTCGATCAAGGCGCTGGCGTTTTCCGCTTCTGCCATTGCATTCGTGATGGCTGGACCTGTCTATGCGCAGGACGCCGACGAGCCGGCCAAGGAAGAAGAGAAAGTCGAAGTCGCGACTGACGCGAAGGGCCGCACCGATCAGGGCAACATCGTCGTGACCGGATCGCGCATTGTGCGCGACACCTATTCGTCGATCTCGCCGCTCCAGATCCTCACCACCGAAAACCAACAGGCTGTGGGGGCCTTCGATCC
>ERZ1022756.90-NODE-90-length-33522-cov-11.139809_pt1 | contig 33522 bp, 29 predicted proteins | sample MGYA00520902_ERZ1022756 | MGnify/ENA primary metagenome ERZ1022756 (study PRJEB33162, sample SAMN09537601) | freshwater metagenome | isolation source: freshwater | place: Canada:Alberta | collected 2017-07 | study: EMG produced TPA metagenomics assembly of the...
GTAAGGCATGCCGCCAGCGTTCAATCTGAGCCAGGATCAAACTCTTCAGTTTAATTCCTGTGATGCATTACTGCATCGTCGCTCACTCATTCAGAATCGACTCCAATCTTTCGACCGGAACCAAATTTACTGTTTTGTGAGTACTGCTTTATATCTGTCCCGAAGGACTGGATGTCTTTTCCCAGTACCCACATTTATCGGTTGACTACTTTTTAAAGAAGGCTGACTGTTTTTCGTTAATTTCGAATCGCATTCAGCAGAGAAACGAGACTATGCCATACCCTTTTTGGCATGTCAACACCTTTGGCAGAAATAATTCATGAATTGCGCAAAATTATTTTCATAATTTTTGTTGTTTTGCTTTTTCTTGTTTATAAACAAAGGCTTATATTGGCCCTTGTTTCACCAATTAAGAGCGCCCTGCGATGATGATTTCTTATGAATTATCCAAAGTATTTTTGAATTTTTTTCTGTGGCAAATTTAACTTGTGCGGAGGGCCGAACCAGTCAGTAATTTGACCCAAAATGATCATTTTTTATGAAAAAAGCCCACAAAAGTGGGCTTTTTCTAGAACGCGGTTCAATTTCCCCTCTACTTAGAGCCATCGAGCCTTTTTTTATCGGCCTCAGAAATCAAGTCAAAAACCTTGGTGACTTGTTTTACTCCGGGCACGCTGCGTGCAATTTCTACGGCACGATTTGCTTCCGCATCAGTCACAATGCCCATCAAATAAACTTTACTGGCCTCTGTAACAACCTTCATTGAATTTGAGGGAATACCTTCAGTAGCAACAAAGACGCCCTTGATCCGAGTAGTTAAAAAACTGTCATTTGCTCTCGCGCTTAAGCTGCTGATTGGGGCAGCAACCAATTCATTAAAAACGGCTGTGACATTTTTCATTTTCTTAACGTCTGCTTCAACACTCAGCCTGATTGCGTCAGTTCTTGTTTCACCCGTCAATAAAACACGGCGGTTGAACACGCTCACATTAACGTTAACGTTATCGCCATATTTTTTAGTTAAGAAGCTCTCTGCTTCCAACTGGATACCCCTGTCAATTGCTTGAGTTCCGGGATTTCTTCTGTCAGCAATCACGAGTGCGCCGCCAGCCATTCCGCCCGCAACCAATGGGAAGCAGCCGGTCAAAGCTGTCGCGCCCGCACCAAGCGCGATTAATTTCAAAGTTTGGCGTTTAAGTTGCTTAGTCATTTTTACCCTCAGAATTTAATCGAACATCAAATGATCAACACCATCGCACAAGCAATGCAATAACAACAAATGTGTTTCTTGTATGCGAGCAGTGCGATCGGCGGGAACGCATAAATGAACATCAGAATTTTTCAAAATATTTTTTATCTTGCCGCCGTCTTTACCCGTGAATGCAATCACAGACATTCCCTTCAGATGAGCAGCCTCAATCGCAGCAATCACGTTTGCAGAATTTCCTGAAGTTGAAATCCCCAACAGTACATCGCCCGCCTGACCCAGCGCCCTAACTTGTTTGCTGAAAATGACTTCATAGCTATAGTCATTAGCAATTGCCGTCAATATCGACGAGTCTGTGCTCAATGCTATCGCAGGCAACTCGCGACGCTCGCGCTCAAATCTACCGACCAACTCAGCAGCAAAATGTTGAGCATCCGCTGCTGAACCGCCGTTACCGCAGGCCAGAATTTTCTTATCAGAGGCTAGAGCTTGGTGCATCAAGTTGATGGCGCGAACAATGTCTTCAGACATTGTTTCGGCTGCCTTTTGCTTCGTTTCAATGCTGTCAGAAAAATGTTTTTTGACGCGTTGCTTTAAATTGTTTTTAATCTCTTCACTCATGGCTAGATTATGCCTTCAAGACTTATTTATACAAAGATATATTACCTTTTAACTGAGCAAAATTGCCATGCCAGAATCTTTGATGCATCATCATTTAATTGAGTCATATTTACTCAAATAGAAAGCAAGTATGGATATTTTTAAATTCGCGCATGGGCAAAGTTTTCCTGCCGGAACACTTTACCTTGTCCCAACGCCAATTGGAAACCTAGCGGATATCACGATAAGGGCGCTGCACATCCTAAACCAGGTAGATGGGATTGCTTGTGAGGATAAGAGACACAGCGCCATGTTGCTGAATGCATATGGCATCTCTAAGCCTCTTTATGCTTTGCACGAACACAATGAAATTTCTGCAAGCGCCTATCTTTTAGAAAAACTTCGCAATGGCGAACGATGGGCCTATATATCAGACGCAGGAACTCCTGGAATATCTGATCCAGGCGCCATTCTTTGTGAAGAAATAAAAAAGGGCGGTCAACAGGTTTGCCCCTTGCCAGGTCCCAGCGCAATCACAGCCGCAGTTTCTGGGGCGGGTGATTTCTTAAAACACGGCAATGGTGGCTTTCAGTTTTTAGGCTTTTTGCCTGCGAAAGCAAATCAACGGGATGAGTTACTGAAAGTAGTGGCAACATCAAACATCAGCTCTTTCTTTTATGAGGCGCCGCACCGCATAGAGTCGACGCTCAACTCAATCAGCGCCCATCTAGACGGTGATCGAAAAGTGTTGATTGCAAAAGAGCTGAGTAAGATTTTTGAAGACATCAAAGTGATTTTTGTTCGAGATTTGCCGGATTGGATGAAAACAATTGATAGCTGGCAGGGGGAGTATGTTCTGGGCATAGAAGGGGTGGCGCAGAGCGAATCACCAACTCATTTTGACGAGCAAACGCTCCAATGGATTTCTGCAATCAAGGGCAGAATAGGGCACAAAGAGCTCTCTGAAATTATTTCTCAAATCACGGGCATCAGTAAAAAAGATGCCTACCGCGAGTTAATTGAGAAAAAAGAGGCGTAAAAAAAGCCCCGGTCAGGGGCTTTTTAGATCAATGCTAGGTTTTTATTTTTTTGGCTCGGCTTGCTTTGGCGCTTCTGGAGCCGGGGCTTTAGGCTCTGCAAACTTACCGCCTGCTGAGGCCGTCAAGTAAACAACAGCTCTTCCTAATTCATAGTCAGAAACGTCATCTGGGCTTGTGCCAGCTCGAGCAGGCATGGCGCCCTTACCCTTAACAACAGCAGTCAAAAGACTGTCGTAACCACGGCCAAGTTTGCCACTCCAGCCACCAACGTCACCATACTTCGGCGCACCAGCTGCGCCTGAGGCATGACAAGATGCGCATGCTTGCTTATAAATTTCTTCGCCAGACTTAAATACTCTTGGGCCCGAGGCATCCTTGAAGTCTAAAAGTGCGACTGGTTTAATCAGCTGATTAGCAGATTCTGCCGCTGCATCAGCACTTTCTGCAGGCTTTTTTCCACTACCCACATAGGTCATTAAAAGAGCGATGACGATCAGCGGTACAAAAAAGCTCGCAAAAACCATCACAATTAACTGCTTGGGTGATTTAATCAAATTTCCGTGTTCTTCACTCATTGCACTTTTCCTTTTTATCTAGCTCGCAAGCATTATAGCGAGGATAATTCCCTTCAGCCTTACAATCTTTCAGACGCGACCGTAGTTCAATGGATAGAATTAGAGTTTCCGAAGCTCTCGATACAGGTTCGATTCCTGTCGGTCGCACCAAACTCTAAATCCCACACAATTAGACCCGGATCAAGCTCAAATCAAGAAAAACATCTAAAATAAGACATTCTTGAATTTTGCCCTTAAAAAGGTCGCTATGTCCGCAAATACTGTAGAAGCCACTATTGACCAACCAATTCCAGTTGGTCAACCGATTCCTCACAGAAAAGTCATTCGTTCTTGGCTAACGCCATTGACTGAGCGCGCAGTTGTGCGTGCGATTGTCTTGCAAATCATTGACACAGTTATTCTGACCGCCGGTATAGTCGGCACAGTTTATTTTGAATCAGTTTTGGTAAAAATTCTTTTGGCTGTTTTTTCTGGCTTCATGATTGGCCGTATTTTTATTTTGGGCCACGATGCATGTCATCAGAGTTTTACACCGCACCGCGGACTAAATAAAGTATTGGGGCGTCTTGCATTCTTGCCATCACTAACCCCTTACAGCCTTTGGGAAGTTGGTCATAACGTGGTTCACCATGGACAAACAAATTTAAAAGGTTTCGATTTTGTTTGGGCGCCTTTATCTCTCGAAGAATATAACAAGCTAACTCCAGCAGAAAAAGCATTAGAGCGTCACTACAGAAGCGGCTGGGGTCCTGCGCTGTATTACATGTTAGAAATTTGGTGGAAGAAGATGTTCTTCCCAAGCAAGAAGGCCATGCCAGCTACTCGCCCAGCCTTCTTATGGGATAACGTTTTAGTGTCTGCATTTGCAGTTATTTGGGTTGGCGCCTTAGTGGTTGCCGCCATTCAAACCAATCAATCTATCCTGCTCACAGTGATCATGGGCTTTTTAATTCCATTTTTCTTTTGGAATGCCATGATTGGATTTGTTGTGTATGTTCACCATACTCATCCAAGCGTTTCTTGGTACTCAGATAAATCTGAATGGCTCAGAGCGCAACCATTTGTTTCAACAACTGTGCATTTGGTTTTCCCATTTAAATGGGGTGCATGGATGCATCACATCATGGAGCACACTGCACATCACGTTGATATGAGTGTGCCTCTTTATAAGCTTAAAGAAGCTCAAGCAAAACTAGAAAATATGCTTCCAGAAAGAATCATCATCCAAAAGTTTTCTTGGGCTTGGTATTTTGATACCGCCAAGCAGTGCAAACTTTACGACACAGAAAACAAATGTTGGTTAGATTTTGACGGCAATAAAACAGCCGATTCAATCAGAGTCGTTTTAAGTTAAAAGTTCCGCCAAAACGCCCTTTCAAGGGCGTTTTTCAAAAAGCCGTTAAAATAGCGTCTTGAATCATTAAGAGAAGTTTATATGTCAACCCCGCCAAGCACACTGGAAAGCAATACAAGAGTCATGAAGTTTTGCTCCTCCTGCAGTAGAGAAAAGCCTCTAGAGGGTGGCACATGGATTCCTACAAGCAATCGCAAGCAACGTTGGATTTGTGCTAGCTGCCTGTATAACAGAACCCACCGCACAGGTTCTGCCAAGGCTTAATTAGCCATTTCACCAACGTAAGGATTGTTTTTTCTCTCTTCCCCAAAGGTGGAGACTGGGCCGTGGCCCGGGATAAAAGCAATGTCATCCCCCAAGGGAAAAAGCTTTTCTCTAATAGACCTTATTAGGTCAGCGTGATTTCCTCTAGGAAAATCAGTGCGTCCAATCGACCCCGCAAACAACACATCCCCAACAATCGCCAAGCGATCATCCTTGCCGTAAAAAATGATATGACCTGGGGTGTGGCCTGGGCAGTGCTTGACCAATAATTCAACTTCACCGACGGTAACAACATCGCCGTCATTCAGCCACTTATTCGGTTCAAATGCCTGGGCCATCGGAAAACCAAAACGCTTACTTTGCTCAGGAAGCTGATCAAGCCAAAAGCGCTCATCTTCATGAGGGCCTTCAATTTGAATGCCTAAATCACGCGCCAAGGAAGCTGCACCGGCACAGTGATCAATGTGCCCGTGTGTTAACAGGATTTTTTCAGGAATTGCGCCGGCCTCTTTAAGGGCATCCAGTATTTTCGGAAGATCTCCGCCTGGATCAACAATGGCGGCTTGATTGGTTTTTTCACAAATCAAGATCGAGCAATTTTGCTCAAAGGGGGTAACCGGAACTATGAGTACTTTTAAAGTCATAGCTCCGATTATCTCAACAAACTATCAATTACCAACTAGATTCACGATCAGGGCTTGAGGTAATTTTGTGAATCGATAAATCAGCTCCATCAAACTCATCTTCTTGGGACATGCGTAGACCCAAAACTGCCTTCAATATGCCATACACAATCAATCCTGAAATTGCAGCAAATGTAACTCCTGCCACAGTTCCAATTAACTGAGCTGTGAAGCTCACGCCACCCAATCCGCCCAAGGCCTTTTGTCCAAACACCCCTGCAGCAATGCCGCCCAAGGCTCCGCACAAACCATGAAGGGGCCAAACACCCAAGACGTCATCGATTTTCCAGCGGTTTTGAACCAAGGTAAACATCACCACAAATAAACCTCCAGCCATTCCGCCAACAACCAAGGCGCCCATTGGATGCATTAAATCTGAACCAGCACATACGGCGACAAGACCCGCTAAAGGACCGTTATAGCTAAAGCCCGGATCATTTCTTCCCGCGGCCCAAGCAACCAAAGTTCCCCCAACCATGGCCATCAATGAGTTCATGGCCACTAGGCCGCTGAGTTTTTCAACCGTTTGTGCGCTCATGACGTTGAAACCAAACCAACCAACTGCCAACACCCATGCTCCAAGGGCTAAAAATGGGATGCTTGACGGTGGATGCGCAGAAACTCTGCCATCTTTGGTGTATCGCCCATGGCGGGCGCCCAACAAAATAATGGCAGGCAAAGCGATCCAACCCCCTACGGCATGAACTACAACGGAGCCGGCAAAATCATGAAATTCTTCGCCCGTTAATTCCTTCAGCCAGGCCTGAAAACCAAACTGCTGATTCCAAACCATTCCTTCAAATATCGGGTAAACAAAACCCACCAAAATAAATGTGGCAATTAATTGGGGATTGAATTTGGCACGTTCTGCAATTCCGCCAGAAATAATCGCCGGTATCGCTGCGGCAAACGTCAATAAAAAGAAGAATTTAACTAACTCATAGCCGCTTTTTTGGGCCAAAACCTCAGCACTCGAAAAGAAATTTAAGCCGTAGGCAATGCTGTATCCAATGAAGAAATAGGCGATTGTTGATACCGCAAAATCGACCAAAATTTTAACGAGGGCATTGACTTGATTCTTTTTACGCACAGTTCCAAGCTCTAAAAAAGCAAAGCCTGCGTGCATGGCTAGCACCATGATGGCGCCCGCCATGATGAAAAGGGCATCAACCCCTGACTTAAAGTTTTCCATTGATCGCCCCTAGATGACTTTTATTGAGCTTCGGATTATGAATGTTCTTATGCACGAAAAAAGTCACTTATGCACCAAAAGTGTGCGAATGATATTTTTGGTGGTTTTTTGTAGCTTGGGTACAATGTCGCATCGATGGGAGAGTTTGGTTTTACCAACGCCGAAGGCGCAATGCCCATGAACGCTCAGGCAAATGGACCGTCGATATTTACACTCTGGAGAGCGGCATTAAATTGCCCACCGAAGGGGCTAAAAGAGTACAAATGGTTTGAACTCTTCAATCTCTCAGGTAACAGGACAGGGGGGCATCAATTCCTTTAAGGAGTTTGGATGTCGGCTGCCCCTACAAACCTAAAACGCACCATTCTTTTTGACGCGCATCAACTGGCCGGTGCAAAGCTCGTTGATTTCGGCGGATGGGAAATGCCAGTTAACTATGGCTCTCAAATTGAAGAGCACATTGCCACCCGCACAAATTGTGGTGTTTTTGACGTGTCTCACATGGCTGCGGTTGATGTTATCGGAAAAGATGCAAAAACTTTTTTAGAAAAAGTTGTTGCTAACAACGTCAACAAACTAAAAAACAATGGGCAAGCACTTTATGCCTGCTTGCTCAACGATGAGGCTGGCGTCATTGATGATTTGATTGTCTATCGCCTAGATCCCAACTATCGTTTGGTGATCAATGCTGCAACAGCTCACACAGATCTTGAATGGTTGAACAAGCAAGCATCTGGCTTTCAAGACGTAAAGCTCATTCCTAGAAGAGCTGATCTGGTCGGCAATCAAAATCCTCAAGGCATGATTGCAGTTCAAGGCCCTAAGGCACTTGAGCTTATTAAAAAAGCGATTCCATCGCTTGCCAATGCAGCATCTGATTTAAAAAACTTTCATGGGTCATGCGAACAAACTCCTTTTGGAGAAATCATGATCGCAAGAACAGGCTATACGGGTGAAGATGGTGCTGAGCTATTAGTTCCACTGAACCAGACTGAGGCAGTCTGGAATCTTTTAATTGCACAAGGTGCTCAACCTGCAGGTTTGGGCGCGCGCGACACTCTTCGTTTAGAAGCCGGCATGAATTTATATGGTCAGGACATGAATGACCAAACGAATCCTCTTGATGTTGGTCTTTCTTGGACCGTTGATCGTTCGAGCGAACGTAACTTCATTGGCAAATCTGCTCTAGAGAGAAAGCCTCAGAAATTTATTTTTTTAGGTTTGATACTTCAAGACAAGGGTGTGTTGCGTGCCCATCAAATTGTTAGATCAAGCAAAGGTGAGGGCGAAATAACCAGCGGCACATTCAGTCCATCGCTTCAAAAATCTATTGCGCTTGCCAAACTTCCTTTAGCAACTGAAGTTGGCGAGACAGTGAAAGTTGTCATTCGTGACAAAGAATTAAATGCAGTTGTTGTTAAACCCCCTTTCGTTCGCCATGGCAAAGCCTTGGTTTAATTTTGGAGAAACTACTATGAACATTCCGCAAAACCTACATTACACAGAATCTCATGAATGGGTTCGCAAAGAATCTGATGGCTCAATCACTGTTGGAATTACTGACCATGCTCAAGAAGCATTGGGCGATATTGTTTTCCTTGAGTTGCCAAACGTTGGTAAGTCTTTGAACGCAGGTGATGCTTGTGCCGTGGTTGAATCAGTGAAGGCTGCCAGTGATATTTATGCTCCATTGTCTGGCGAAGTCATTGCCATCAATGATGCAGCTACTTCAGCGCCAGAAACAGTTAATTCAGATGCCTATGGCTCATGGTTATTCAAGATTAAACCGGCAGACATCAGCAAAGTTGATGGCCTTCTTTCAGCAGAAGCATACGGAAAAAACATTGGTGCATAAAAAATGAAAAGCTCCCTGACCACACTAGAAAATCATGACGCCTTTTTAAGCCGTCATATTGGCCCATCAGCCAGCGATGAATCCTCAATGTTGAAATTTTTGGGGTTTAATCAACGTGATGAACTGATCGATGCAGTTATTCCAGGCAACATCAGAAGCAAGTCAGCGCTTCCCCTGGGCGACTACACCAATGCCAAAGGGGAAAACGAAGCCCTTGAGTTGCTGGCCAGCATTGCCAATCAAAATAAAGTTTTTAAAACATTCATTGGTCAGGGTTATTACAACAACATCACCCCTGGCGTGATTCAAAGAAATATTCTTGAAAACCCAGCCTGGTATACAGCTTACACACCGTATCAACCAGAAATTTCTCAAGGTCGTCTAGAGGCAATCATTAACTTCCAGCAAATGTTAATTGATTTAACAGGTATGGATATTGCCAACGCCTCTATGTTGGATGAGGGCACTGCAGCAGCTGAAGCCATGACATTGGCACTCAGAACTTGTCAATCAAAGTCGATGACTTTCTTTGTGAGCAAAGATGTTTTGCCACAAACATTGGCCGTCATTAAAACAAGAGCAAGGCCATTAAATATTGAACTTGTGATTGGCTCACATGAAGATGCATTAACAACCGATGCTTTCGCAGTGTTGCTTCAATACCCAGGTGTTGATGGCGCGCTTTTAGAAAAAGAAAAATACCTTGCCATTGCAGAGGCGGTCCATAGCAAAGGTGGTTTACTCATTGCTGCGGCTGATTTGTTAGCTTTGACGCTACTCACTCCGCCAGGTGAGTGGGGTGCCGACGTTGCGATTGGCAGTGCTCAACGCTTTGGTGTGCCAATGGGTTTTGGTGGGCCATCTGCTGGATATCTTGCCACGAAAGATGCTTTTAAGAGAAGCATGCCTGGTCGCTTGGTGGGCGTAACGATTGATGCGCAAGGCAATTCTGCATACCGCCTTGCTCTTCAAACCAGAGAGCAACATATTCGACGTGAAAAAGCCACATCTAATATTTGTACAGCTCAAGTATTGCTTGCCGTGATGGCCAGTATGTACGCTGTTTATCACGGGCCAGAAGGGCTTAAAAAAATCGCATTGCGTGTTCATCGCCAAACCAGCATCTTGGCATTGGCTCTAAAACAGCTTGGTCTTGAGGTTGTCAATACTCATTGGTTTGACACTCTTACCATTAAGACACCTAACGCCAAGAAAATTCACGAGACTGCCGAACAACATTCTTGTAATTTGAGAGTCATTGATTCAGAGCATCTTGGCTTATCAATTGACGAAACAACTGGCAGAAAAGAATTGCAGATGTTGTGGGCTATTTTTGGCGGCAAAGGTGAGCTAAAAATTGATGAGATTGATCAATCAGTTTCTAGTTCGGTTCCAAACTCACTGATTCGCAATAGCGCCTATTTAACGCACCCGACATTTAATCGCTATCACTCTGAGCATGAAATGCTCCGTTATCTGAGAAGCCTGGCTGATAAAGATTTAGCGCTTGATAGAACCATGATTCCTCTCGGTTCTTGCACGATGAAGTTAAATGCCACCAGCGAAATGCTTCCTGTGACTTGGCCTAGCTTTTCACAAATTCACCCCCTTGCACCAGAAAATCAATGGGCAGGATATGCAAAACTAATTGAAGATACCGAGCGCATGATGTGCGCGGCTACCGGCTACGATGCCGTGTCTTTACAACCAAATGCTGGCTCACAAGGTGAATATGCAGGTCTTCTTGTGATCCGTGCTTATCATGAGTCACGCGGGGAAGGGCATCGCAATATTTGCTTAATACCTTCGTCTGCACACGGCACTAATCCTGCCTCAGCCCAAATGGCGGGCATGGAAGTGATCGTTGTTAACTGCGATACCAACGGTAACGTTGATTTAGTTGACTTGAAAAACAAAGCCGAACAGCACTCTAAGAATCTTGCTGCCATCATGATCACTTATCCAAGTACTCATGGTGTGTTTGAGGCAGGCGTTCAAGAGTTATGTGAAATCATTCACCAGCATGGCGGTCAGGTTTACATTGACGGCGCCAATATGAATGCCTTGGTTGGTACTGCAGCGCCCGGTCACTTTGGTGGCGATGTTAGTCACCTTAATTTGCATAAAACTTTCTGTATTCCTCATGGCGGTGGCGGCCCAGGTGTAGGTCCTGTGGCTGTTCGTTCACATCTTGCCAAGTTTTTACCGTGCTCTTACACCGCCGGCACCGCTTCAAAGTGGAATGATCTTGAGTGGATGAGAATCAGTGCTGCTCCTTTTGGTTCAGCATCAATCCTTCCCATTTCATGGATGTATGTTGCGATGATGGGGGCTGCTGGCCTTACCAAGGCAACTGAGATAGCCATTGTTTCTGCGAACTATGTTGCTAAAAAACTTGAGAACTTCTATCCAGTTTTATACAAAGGTAACAAAGGCTTGGTTGCTCACGAGTGTATTTTGGATTTGCGCCCTCAGCAGAAAGAGTCTGGTATTAGTAATGAAGATGTTGCCAAACGCTTGATGGACTTTGGCTTTCATGCGCCAACGATGAGTTTCCCTGTTCCAGGCACATTGATGATTGAGCCAACCGAAAGTGAATCAAAGTTTGAGCTAGATCGTTTCATTGAGGCGATGGTTGCCATTGCAGAAGAAATCAGCAAGGTAAGCAATGGTTCTTTTGACAAGGAAAACAACCCGCTTAAAAATGCCCCTCATACAGCTGAAGTGATTTTGGCCAACGAGTGGAATAGGCCATATACACGGGAAGAAGCAGCATACCCAGTAGGTCGCTTACGCAAGAATAAGTATTGGCCTCCGGTTGGTAGGGCCGACAACGTGTATGGCGATAGAAATCTATTTTGCACCTGCGTACCAATCTCTGAATACGCATAACTTAGCTTCTCTTTAGATGCTGATGGGGTCGCGCTCGATATACCAGCCGACCCCTTTTCTTTTGGTGTGCGCCTCGGTTAAATAGTGCTGCAAAATTTCAATGCTTTTTTGCAGGTCTTGCCTATTCTCAGACTCAACCAACATTTGAGCCCGCTCTTTGCCAGCAATTCTCATCATGGCGCGCGGAATGACATCGCTAAGCATGACGTTTGCCGGCCAAATTTTGTCTGATCTTGCTAGCTGCGAGGCATCCTTCAACATATCAAATGCTTGCAATAAAGTTTTATGCTCGCCATGGACCAAAGCTTGATATGAAAACGGTGGTAAGCCAACCATCTGTCTTTCGTTTTTTATCTCTTCTAAAAAACCATCAACATCAGCGTTTCTTAAGTGCTTATAAGGTGCCGCTTCAGGATAATTGGTTTGAATAATGACTTTTGATTCGCCGGCATCTTCACTGCGGCCAGCCCTCCCAGCAACTTGCATGAGTTGAGCAAATAATCTCTCGGCAGCTCTGAAGTCCTGCGAGAAAAGACTGGCGTCGGCATCGATCACCCCAACAAGTGAGACTGATTGATAGTCATGTCCTTTGGCAATCATTTGGGTCCCGACGATGATGTCAGCTTGACCTTCATGTATTTCAGCGAACAAACTTTCTGCGCTGCCTTTTGTTCTAGTTGTATCAGCATCGATACGCAATACTTTTGCCTTGGGGAATCTTTCTGACAAAAACTCCTCGATTTTTTGTGTGCCCTTGCCCAATGGACTCAGATCTGTATTGCCGCAATCAGGACAGGCCTTTGGTACAAGCTTCATGACTCCGCAATGATGACAACACAAATTCTTTTTTTGCTCTGTTATCTTGTGCAAGACCATGTGCGCAGAACATTTCACGCAATCTGATAACCATCCACATGCTTGGCAGTTAAGCACAGGGGAGTAGCCTCGGCGATTGATATAAATGATGCTTTGGCGCCCTTGCTCAATATTTTTTTGTAGCTCATTCAGCAAGTGCTCGCTGAGCCCATGCTCATTTTTTTTACCTGCTTTTTGTTCCTGTTTTAAATCTAGGATTTGAATCAATGGTGGCTTTGCATTTTTTGCTGCACGCTCTTTTAGGATGAGAGTCTCATATCTTTTTTCTTGTGCATGAAACCAAGTCTCTAAGCTGGGTGTTGCTGATGCCAGCACAACCGGAATATCAAGTTTTTTCCCGCGCCAAACCGCAAGATCTCTGGCTGAGTACCTAACGCCCTCTTGCTGTTTGTAAGACAAATCGTGCTCCTCATCGACCACGATTGCTTTTAGATTCGGGGCCGATGTAGCTATGGCCATGCGAGTACCCAGTATGATTTGCGCCTTGCCCAAATGTGCTTTTACCCAGTTATCTGCCCGCGTCCTATCTGTGATCCCGCTGTGCATCACCACCAATTTTTTTCCTGGAAACGCTTTTTCAACTGATGCTTCTAATTGTGGTGTTAAGTTGATTTCTGGGACCATGATCATGACTTGTGATTCATCGTCCTCGAGGATTTTTTTCAGCCAATGCAAATAGGTGAGTGTCTTGCCGCTTCCCGTAACGCCTTGCAGTAAATTGCAGCTGAATTTTTGGCTGATACTTTGATTCCATAGTTTTTCAACGATCAACAATTGTTCTTTGTTCAGGTGAATTTCATTCTCAGATTTCGCTTGTGTGTTTTTTATTGCGGCCTTTGCTTTACTAAGTCTTTTTTCTTTAGCGAGCAATTCCCATTTGTTTTTTTGCCTCCACATTTTCGGTATTGATGGAATCAACACCTCGCCAATGGGTCTTTGGTAGTAAATTGCCGCAAACTCTGCCATCGCTACAACGTCACTTGAAATTGGCGGTAATGGGGCGATGGCTTGTATTTTTTTTATTTTTTTCAAGTCGTATTCAGTTTTATCCAAAATCTGCATCACAATCCCGATGCATTCTTGTCGTCCAAAACTTACTTGAACTATCTGTCCTTTTTCAGGCTTCAAGGCAAAACCTTCATCCCAGGCGTAGTCAAATAATTGATTCAGTGGACTGTCTATAGCCACCTGAACAATTATTTTTTCTTGGCTTTTACTATCAAAGCTCATGTTTTACTTTAAGTCCATGATGAAGAGCATTGCACTTATTGGTTTTTTAAAATACGTGGTTTTGGCTGTGGAAAACCTTGTGGATAACTGCTTAATTATCCCAGTATTTCAAAATAGGCAGCTCTTTTTATGTATTAACTCTAATTACTATTGGAAATAAAAAATCATATAAATTAACAACTTACAGACTTTGATTTGGCTCGCGGGGTGATTTTCTCTGGTGCAAGCTTTGTTTTTTATGCGTGATGATGCCTGTGCATAAGTTACCGCTCACATGCTTATTTTTACTTATTTCTAAGTGCTTTTGAGTGGTTAACCACAGTCTCTGCTAGTGCAATAACATGCTCCGGGTTGGTGAACTGTGATATTCCATGACCCAGATTAAAGACATGGCCATCCAATGGGTGCAAGTTTTCAGCCAAAGCAGGGGCAGCGGCCAATTCGTCCAAAATTCTCTTAACTTCTGTACTTATTTGATCCGGGCTTGAAAATAGGGCCAATGGGTCAAAGTTTCCTTGAAGGGCTAGCGGTGTTTTGTTTGCAAGTAGACGCTTGCGTGACTTTGCAACCGATGCCGTCCAATCTAGGCCGATAACATCTGCGCCAGAATGAGCGATGTCTTCTAACCAAATTCCGCCGCCTTTTGTGAATACTAGAATCGGAATTTGCTGTCCGTCTTTTTGTCTCGGCAACAGATCAATCACGGCTTTCATGCTGGCCAAAGAGGTTTTTTGATACCAACCATCTGGTAATAAACCACCCCAAGTATCAAAAATCATCAATGCCTGTGCGCCTGCATCAACCTGCGCCGTTAAATAATCAGCGACTGATTGTATATTTGTATCTAAAACCTTTTTCATTAAATCAGGTCTTTGATACAACATCTCTTTTGTATTCTTAAAGTCGGATGATCCTGAACCTTCAATCATGTAACAGGCCAGAGTCCATGGGCTTCCTGAGAAACCAATCAGCGGAACTCTTTGTTGACCATTTTGAGTGAGTGCCTTTCTGATTTCAGATACGGCATCAAACACATATTTCAATTGATTAAGATCAGCAGGTCTTAAATTCTTAACTGCTTGCTCATCTCTTAATGGTCGACTGAATCTTGGTCCTTCGCCAGCCTCAAAGCTCAAGCCCAATCCCATCGCATCTGGAATCGTCAGAATATCTGAAAACAGAATTGCCGCATCCAATGGATATCGATCCAATGGTTGCAAAGTAACTTCTGTTGCTAGCTGGGGATTTTTTGCAAGCGCTAAAAAACTTCCTGCTTTAGCTCTTGTTGCGTTGTATTCAGGTAAATAACGTCCTGCCTGGCGCATTAGCCACAGTGGTGTTCTATCTGTTGGCTGCTTGAGGCATGCGCGCAGGAAGCGATCGTTAATTAAAGTCAATTATCTTTTCTGACGTAACTTTGCAATTGCTGCAAGTTGTGCTGCCGCCATTGCAAACTCAGATTGAGCGTGAGCAAAATCAATATCAGTATCGCGATTTTGCATTGCTTCTTCTGCTGCTTTTTTGGCTTCTAAGGCTTTTGCTTCGTCAAGATCGTGACCGCGGATAGCAGTATCGGCAAGCACAGTCACTTTGTTTGGCTGTACTTCAAGAATGCCGCCAGCCACGAAAACAAACTCTTCTTCGCCATTGGCTTTCTCAATACGAACTGCGCCCGGTCTAATTCTTGTGATGAGAGGGGTGTGTCCCGGAAGAATACCCAACTCGCCACTTTCGCCTGGCAAAGCAATGAACTTTGCTTCACCGGCGAAAATTGACTGCTCAGCGCTAACTACATCAACATGGATGCTAGACATTTAAATTCCTTGGTTTACTGCAACTTCTTAGCTTTTTCGATGGCTTCATCAATGCCGCCAACCATATAGAATGCCTGCTCTGGCAAATGGTCAAGCTCACCGTCAACAATCATCTTGAAGCCGCGGATAGTTTCTTTGAGTGGAACGTATTTACCAGGTGAACCTGTGAACACTTCCGCCACGTGGAATGGCTGTGACAAGAAACGCTGAATCTTACGAGCGCGCGCAACAGCTTGCTTGTCTTCTGGTGACAATTCGTCCATACCCAAAATCGCAATAATGTCGCGCAACTCTTTGTAGCGCTGCAATGTTGTTTGTACACCGCGAGCAACTGCATAGTGCTCTTCGCCAACCACTTGTGGATCAAGCTGACGGCTTGTTGAGTCAAGTGGATCAACCGCTGGGTAAATACCCAAAGCAGCGATGTCACGTGACAAAACAACTGTTGAGTCTAAGTGCAAGAATGTTGTAGCAGGTGATGGGTCTGTTAAGTCATCGGCAGGAACGTAAACGGCCTGAATTGATGTAATAGAACCAGTCTTTGTTGAAGTAATGCGCTCTTGTAAACGGCCCATTTCTTCAGCCAATGTTGGCTGATAACCCACAGCTGATGGCATACGACCCAACAAAGCAGAAACTTCTGTACCGGCCAATGTATAACGGTAGATATTGTCAACGAAGAACAAAATGTCTCGGCCTTCGTCACGGAAACGCTCAGCCATTGTCAAACCTGTCAAAGCAACTCGCAAACGGTTACCTGGTGGCTCGTTCATCTGACCGAAAACCATCGCAACTTTATCAAGAACGTTAGAGTCCTTCATCTCGTGGTAGAAGTCGTTACCTTCACGAGTACGCTCACCAACACCTGCGAACACTGACAAACCTGAGTGTTGCTTAGCGATGTTGTTGATCAACTCCATCATGTTAACTGTCTTACCTACACCAGCACCGCCGAACAAACCAACTTTACCGCCTTTTGCAAACGGGCAAACCAAGTCAATAACTTTGATGCCTGTTTCTAGTAGGTCAACTGATGGTGATAGCTCGTCAAACTTTGGCGCTAATTGGTGAATCGCGCGACGCTCTTCTGTGCCGATTGGGCCAGCTTGGTCGATTGGGCGACCCAACACGTCCATGATGCGACCCAATGTTGCTGGGCCAACAGGCACTGAAATTCCCTTGCCTGTATTTTTAACGCCCATGCCGCGACGCAAGCCATCGCTTGAGCCCATGGCAATAGCACGAACCACGCCATCACCTAATTGTTGTTGCACCTCAAAGGTCAAACCTTTTTCTGCAAAAGATGCCTCATTGCTCTCTTCCAAGATCAATGCGTCATAAATTTTTGGCATTTTGTCACGTGGGAACTGAATGTCCACCACCGCGCCAATACACTGAACGATATTTCCGTTGCTCATCGTAGTTCTCCGATCACTAATTTTTTACAATACTTTGGTTATCAAACCGCCGCAGCGCCGCCGACAATCTCGGACAACTCTTTGGTAATGGCTGCTTGACGTGTTTTGTTGTAAACCAACTGCAATTCACCAATCACGTTTTTCGCGTTATCAGAAGCAGCCTTCATAGCAACCATACGAGCAGATTGCTCAGATGCCATATTTTCTGCAACTGCTTGGTAAATCAACGCTTCAACGTAACGTTTCAACAATTCATCCACAACTGATTGCGGGTCTGGTTCGTACAAATAATCCCAACCATACTCACGAGCTTCTTCAGCTGTTTGTGTTAATTTTTCATCTGAAAGAGGCAATAGTTTTTCAACAACTGGCTCTTGCTTCATTGTGTTCACGAATTTTGTATACGCCAAATAAACTGCGTCTACTTCACCGTTTTCATACGCATCCAATTGAACTTTGATTGCGCCAATGAGTTTTTCTAAGTGCGGAGTGTCGCCCATTTGAGTTACATGAGAAACAACCTTCGCCTTGATCCTATTTAAGAACTGAAAGCCCTTCATGCCAATCGGGGTGCATGACAATGAAATACCTTTAGAGTCCAACTCTTTCATGGTATTCGTCAAAGCTCTTAACACGTTGGTATTCATACCACCGCAAAGACCCTTGTCAGTTGTCACAACAATCACACCAGCATTTTTAACTTCGCGCTCAACCAAATAAGCAGGGCGGTATTCTGGATTTGCTTTACCCAAGTTCGCTGCAATATTTCTTACTTTTTCTGAGTAAGGACGTGCATTGCGCATGCGCTCTTGAGCTCGCCGCATCTTTGATGCGGCGACCATTTCCATCGCCTTAGTGATCTTGCGCGTATTTTGTACGCTCTTGATCTTTGTCCGTATCTCTTTTGTTCCGGCCATATCGGCTCTCCTTACTTCTTAGAAAGAAGCCGAACGTTTAAAGTCCTCGATCGCAGCGCGCAATGCAGCTTCGTCTTCCTTCGAGAGATCCTTAGTGTCTTCAATACGGCCGATCAAATCAGCAAACTTGCTCTTTAGATGCTCATGCAAACCTTTTTCGAAGGCCAAAACATGTTTCACATCCAAGTCATCCAAGAAGCCGTTGTTGGCTGCATACAATGATGCTGCCAACTGCCAAACTTGCTGTGGCTGGTATTGAGCTTGCTTAAGTAATTCAGTAACGCGACGACCGCGCTCCAACTGCTTGCGTGTTGCTTCGTCCAAATCTGAAGCAAACTGAGCAAACGCTGCTAATTCACGATACTGAGCTAAGTCTGTACGAATACCGCCAGACAATTTCTTAATAACTTTAGTTTGAGCAGCACCACCCACACGTGAAACAGAAATACCCGCGTTAATCGCTGGACGTACGCCCGCGTTAAACAAGTCTGTTTCCAAGAAGATTTGGCCGTCAGTAATAGAAATCACGTTGGTTGGAACGAAAGCAGAAACGTCACCCGCTTGAGTTTCAATGATTGGCAATGAGGTCAATGAACCTGTTTTACCTTTAACTGCACCGTTGGTGAATTTCTCAACATACACTTCGTTTACGCGAGCAGCACGCTCAAGCAAACGTGAGTGCAAATAGAATACGTCGCCAGGATAAGCTTCACGTCCTGGTGGGCGACGCAACAATAGTGATACTTGACGATAAGCAACCGCTTGCTTGGTCAAGTCATCATAAACAATCAAAGCATCTTCGCCGCGATCGCGGAAGTACTCACCCATTGTGCAACCAGCGTAGGCTGACAAATACTGCATCGCTGCAGAGTCAGATGCTGTTGCAGCAACAATCACTGTGTACTCCATTGCGCCGTTTTCTTCTAACTTGCGCAATACGTTTGCAATCGTAGAAGCTTTTTGACCAATCGCCACATAAACGCAACGAATGCCTTTGCCTTTTTGATTGATGATGGCGTCTACGGCAACGGCTGTTTTACCAGTCTGACGGTCGCCAATGATCAACTCACGCTGACCGCGACCAATTGGTACCATCGCGTCAATTGACTTCAAACCTGTTTGAAGAGGCTGGCTAACTGACTGGCGATCAATAACGCCAGGAGCAACCTTCTCAATAAAGTCTGTCATTTTTGCGTTCACTGGACCCTTGCCATCAATTGGCTGGCCCAAAGCATTAACAACGCGACCCAATAATTCTGGACCTACTGGAACCTCAAGAATACGGCCGGTACATTTAACTGGGTCGCCTTCACTGATGTGCTCGTATTCACCCAAAATAACTGCACCGACTGAATCACGCTCTAAGTTAAGCGCAAGACCAAGTGTGTTGTTTGGGAACTCAAGCATTTCACCCTGCATCACGCCTGACAGGCCATGAACACGACAAATACCGTCTGTTACTGAAATTACTGTGCCTTGGTTACGGACTTCGGCGCCTACGCCTACACCGCTGATTCGGCTCTTGATCAGTTCACTGATCTCTGATGGGTTGAGTTGCATTTGCTTACTCCTGGGATCTTATTCGGTTATGCGCTAAGAGCGGTTTGCATCGATACCAAGCGGGCTTTAACTGAAGTGTCTAACACCTCATCACCAACTTGTACGCACACTCCGCCAATCAATTCTGGGTCTACATTTACTGTAGGACGTAGCTCTCTTCCACCAAAGCGCTTCTTCAATGTTGATAACAAGCTTTTTAATTCTTCGCCTTGCAGCGGGAACGCGCTTGTGATCAAAACTTCTGCAGCACCTTCTTGAGCATTTTTCAAAGCTGTAAATTGAGCAGCAATTTCTGGCAACGCTAGTAGACGATGATTTTGCGTTAATAGTTCTACAAAATTCTTAACAACGTCTGCTGGCTTTGTTTTAACGCCACTCAACAAAATTTGTAGCAACTCTGCTGTAGCCAACTTTGGATTATTGGCCACTTCTAGCAAGTCTGGATTGCTAGCAATTTGTGCCAACTCTTCTAGCTGCTCTGCCCAAGCAGATAAATCTGCAGGCTTTGCACTTCTAAAAAGAGCCTCAGCATAAGGGCGGGCAATAGTAGCTAAGTCTGCCATATTAAAGCTCTGCCTTAAGCTGATCTAATAAACCAGCGTGTGCTTTTGCATCAACTTCACGACGCAAAATTTGCTCTGCACCCTTCACCGCCAATGCGGCTACTTCTGTGCGCAAGGCATCTCTTGCACGAGTTACCTGTTGTTCTGCTTCAGCTTTGGCTTGAGCAATGATGCGAGCGGCTTCTGCTTGAGCATTTGCTTTAATTTCTTCAGCTGATAATTGTGCGCGCTTTTCAGCATCAGCAATACGCTGAGTGCCTTCATTGCGAGCCTCTGACAATGCTTGTTCAGCACGTTTTTTTGCAGACTCAAGATCAGCCTTACCGCGCTCAGCGGCAGCCAAACCATCGGCCACTTTTGTGGCTCGCTCGTCCAATGCCTTTACCAATGGTGGCCAAACAAATTTGGCTACAACCCACCACAAAATAAAGAAGACGACCATCTGCGCGAATAGCGTCGCGTTTAGGTTCACGTTTAGTTCCTTTCGGTCACAATGACAAATATCCACGGGCGCTCAAATTGCGCCCGTCAATAACTACGCCTATTACTTGATTACAGCAAGCAATGGGTTTGCGAAAGCAAACAACATCGCAACACCAACACCGATCAAGAACGCAGCGTCGATCAAACCAGCCAACAAGAACATCTTAGTTTGCAATGGCTCCATCAACTCAGGCTGACGTGCACATGCTTCAATATATTTACCACCCATCAATGCGATACCCAAACAAGCACCGATCGCGCCTAAGCCGATGATGATGCCGATACCGATTGCTGTTAAACCTTGGATGTGGGCTAGAAATTCTTGCATGTTGACTCCTAAATAAAAAAACAGTTAGTAAAAAAATTAGTGGTGGCTATGTGCTTGCCCGATGTAAACCAAGGTCAACATCATGAAAATGAAGGCTTGCAACAAAATCACCAAAATATGGAAAATCGCCCAAGCGGAACCTGCAATCACATGGCCCACAAAACCTAGGAACGATAAGTCGACACCAAAATGCCAGATGCCGCCTAACAGGGCGATCAGCAAAAAGACCAATTCGCCTGCATACATGTTGCCAAACAATCGCATACCCAATGAAACTGCTTTGGCAATAAATTCGATGATGTTCAAAACCAAATTGAATGGTGCCAAATACCACTTGGCGCCGAATGGTGCAGATAGTAACTCGTGCACAAAACCGCCCGCACCTTTTGCTTTGAAGCTATAAAAAATCATCAAAACTAAAACTGACATTGATAAACCAAGCGTACCGTTCAAATCAGTCGTTGGCACAAGCTTATGGTGAGGAACGTGGATATTTCCAAAGATTCCCAAGAGTCCATTAACGCCATGAATCCAGTCTACCGGAACCAAATCAAGCGCATTCAACAAGATGATCCAGCAGAAAACAAACATTGCTAATGGGGCGATGTAAGAACGATCGCCATGAACAATGCTCTTTGATTGGCTTTCAGCCATCTCTACCAACAACTCAACCAATGCCTGGAATCGGCCCGGCACACCAGCGGTTGCGCGACGAGCAGCCATGAGCAAAAAGCCCACAACAATCAAACCCATCGTCAAAGACCAAAAAACCGTATCCAAGTTAACAACTGAAAAATCAACGATGGCCTCTTGCTTTGCTTGCAATGTATTTAAGTTTTGCAAATGCCCTGCAATATATTCGGTAGGTGTGTAGCTTTTGCCAGCTTCAGTCGCCATTGTTACTTCCCTCTGTCCTTGTCAAACCGCTTGCTCACTTAAAAAACCACGCCAGCAAATAACACTTCAGCGCCAGCACATAAGTCAACAACAGCGGTAACCAATCCAATCCTGGATAAAAAACTATTACCAAAAAAAACATTGCAACAGTTGCAATGATTTTTATCAATTCCCCCGTTACAAGACCCATTACCGATGATCCTGCAACCTTTGCTCCTACAGCTCTAGTTGCTAGCAGCTTTGCCCTTATGGCGAACAACCCCGCAGGGATGATTGCTATAAGACCCCCTAGCAATGAGGATATGGCCGAAGAGTCTAAGCCAAGCGGCTTACCCTTTACTGACCACGCCCAAGCCAAACTGGAGAGCACTGTTACTAGCGCCTGGAGAGCAAATAACCGCTTCACTGAAATTTTGCTAGGCTTAAGAGCCTCCGAACCCAAAATTACCTCTAGTTCGGCTCTTGTCAATGGTTTCGATAACTCTTCAGAATTATCTAACTCATTGTCCCAAATAGCATTTTTATCAATTTCAGCTTTTTGCACAACTCCAGGTACAAAGCCTCGAGATTTTACAGAATCTGTGGGCTTCGGGTCAATGCTATTCATAAAAAATTCACATTTACTCGACGCCTAGACGCTTTAAGAAACCGTCTAATTCATCAAACTGGCTAAATTTAATGCTAATTTCTCCGCCGCGCCTTTTTTGCTTGATTTCAACCGCTAAATTCAGCTGGTCCGATAGCCTCTCTTGAAGCTGCCTTAAATCTGGATCAGCTTTGATTTTTGCCTTCTTAGAGGGGCTGGCTGCGGTTTTATTTAAAACCAATTTGGTAGCCATTTGTTCGGCTTCACGCACCGAAAGCTTCTGAATCATGATTTTTTGGGCAAGGCTTACTTGCGCAGCAGCCTCAAGCGGCAAAAGGGCCCGCGCATGCCCCATGTCTATGTCACCCTTGGCAAGCATCAACTGAACCGGCTTTGCCAATTGCATCAATCTCAATAGGTTAGAAACCGCGCTGCGAGACTTTCCAACGGCCTGCGCCGCCTTGTCGTGGGTGTAGCCAAACTCTTCAATCAGTCGAGCAAGGCCATTTGCCTCTTCCAGGGCGTTCAGGTCCTCCCTTTGCATGTTTTCAATCAAGGCCATTGCAGCCGTGGCCTGATCATTGGCCTCTTTAATCAATACCGGCACCTCTTTGAGGCCCGCCATCGTGGCCGCACGAAATCTGCGTTCTCCGGCAATGATTTCGTATTTACCAGGTGCCACACTTCTCACCAACAGGGGTTGCATGATGCCTTGCTCTTTAATGCTTTCGGATAACTCTTGTAGTGATGCATCCACCATGTTTTTGCGTGGCTGGTACTTTCCAGCCTGAAGCTGATTGAGCTGAAGCATCGCAACACCAGCATTGGCATTGCTTTTATCGTTGGCCCCCAAGAGCGCCTCTAAGCCGCGCCCCAAGCCCTTTTTCTTGATAGTTGTCATATTGTTTTCTTTTCTTTTTCTTATCTATTACATTGTTTTTATGCGCTGAATCATCTCTGTGCCAAATTGCATATACGCTTGCGCGCCACGTGAAGCTTTATCAAATGTCACACCTGGCATCCCATATGAAGGGGCTTCAGCCAAGCGAACATTCCTTGGAATGATGGTGTTAAAAACTTTATCTCCGAAGTGATCCGTCAGCTGGTCGGAAACCTGTTGCTGCAAGGTCGTTCTTGGGTCAAACATCACTCGCAATAAACCAATGATGGTTAAATTTGGATTGAGGTTAGCGTGCACTTGTTTGATGGTGTTAACCAGGTCTGACAAGCCTTCTAGGGCGAAGTACTCGCACTGCATCGGCACAATCACACCATTGGCAGCACACAAGCCGTTCAGGGTTAGCAATGAAAGTGCAGGGGGACAATCAATCAAGATAAAGTCATAGTCATTGAGCACTGGCGCTAGAGCATTTTTGAGTCTTTCTTCGCGCTGATCAAACTCAACCAATTCAACTTCGGCACCAGCAAGCTCTCGGTTTGCTGGAAGCACGTCATATCCACCTGTTTCGGATTTAACTCTTGCAGTTAAAACATCGGACATGCCGATTAAGACGTGATAAACGCTTTGCTGCAAGCCCATCTTATCAATGCCAGAACCCATGCTGGCATTGCCTTGTGGGTCAAGATCAACAACCAACACTCGCTGCTTTTGTGCTGCTAAGCTTGCGGCCAAATTAACCGTGGTGGTGGTTTTGCCAACACCACCTTTTTGGTTTGCCACACAAAATATTTTTGCCATAAATGTCTTCTTTTAATTAAGCTTTCAATTCTCTCACGCGAGCCAACTCATACAGCCTTCTTTCAGCATCAAGCCCTGGGACACTGAATAAGTAATCGTTTTCAATCTTCCATGTGTTCGGAATGGTTTTTAGGTCCTCATCCAGGGCGCGGGCTTTCATGGCCCACAACAAACCATCTTTCTTAAGCATCGGCTCAGACAGGGTGATGAACTTCCCAAACTCTGAAAAAGCCCTTGAAATACAACAACTTATAGATTCTGCAAGAGCTGGGGCAGCATCTTCGATTCGCGCGCCATGCACTTTGACATTGTCCAAATTTAGCTTGGTCACGATGTGCTGTAAAAACACCGCTTTTTTCTGAACTGCCTCCATCAGGTGCAGCCTCCAAGCAGGGCGGCAGATGGCCAAAGGAATTCCAGGAAGACCGCCGCCTGAACCAAGATCAGCCATAGAAAAAAAGTCTTCAGATTTTGGCAATTGTTCGACGTGTTTATCTAGGTAGGGCAGCACGGCCAAAGAATCCAACAGATGCAAAGTAACCGACTGATTTAAATCATGAATGGAGGACAAATTATGGGTTTTATTCCAACGCTGAAATTCGATTAAATAGTCCAATAAACGCTGAATAGTTTCTGCGGAAAGGTTTAAATGAAGGTCCCTGATGCCGTCGCTTAGTTGAATAAGCAGGGCTTGTTGTGAATCTTTTTCCATCAATCAACACTGGGGCGTCGACCCAAACCCTTTTTTAAATGGATCAATAACAAAGATATGGCGGCCGGCGTCACACCAGAAACCCTAGAGGCCTGACCCAAGGTGCTTGGCTTATTGAGGCTCAGCTTCTGCTGAACCTCCATCGTCAAGCCCAAAACCTTTGAATAGTTGATGTCTGGGGGCAGGGCCATTTCTTCATGATAGGCATGACGCGCAATTTCTGCGGCCTGTCTATCGATATAGCCCTGATATTTAATCGCAATTTCAACCTGCTCAGCAATTTGATCTCTCAAAACAACGTCTTGATCAAGTGGCTCGGCAGACCAGCGTCCGTCAAATGAAGTTGTGAGGTTTTCGTAGGTGATCCCTGGTCGCTTTAATAGCTCGGCCAAACTGTATTCGTGCGCAATGACCTGGCCAAGCAAAAACTCTGATTCTGCCGCATTAATCAGCTTTGGGCTCACCCAAGTGGATTTAAGTCGCTGTGTTTCACGTGAAACAGCCTCCCGTTTTTTACAGAAGAACTCCCAGCGACGATCATCGACCAAACCCAGCTCACGACCCTGCTCGGTTAATCTGACGTCGGCATTGTCTTCTCGGAGGCTTAAACGATACTCGGCGCGGCTGGTGAACATCCGATAGGGCTCTTGAACGCCCTTGGTGATCAAGTCATCGACTAAGACGCCCAAATAGGCCTGGTCGCGCTTTGGATACCACGCATCCTTGCCTTTGGCGCTCAATCCAGCGTTGATACCGGCCAACAAACCCTGAGCTGCCGCCTCTTCATAGCCGGTTGTGCCATTGATTTGGCCAGCAAAGAACAGTCCCTTAATAGCCTTAGTCTCCAAGCTTGGCTTTAAGCCCCTTGGGTCATAGTAGTCATATTCGATGGCATAGCCAGGGCGCACAATCATCGCATTCTCAAGGCCACGAATACTTCTCACCAAGTTCCATTGAACATCGAAGGGAAGGCTGGTTGAAATACCGTTTGGATAGAACTCATGGGTTGTTAAGCCTTCGGGTTCCAAAAATATTTGATGGCTGTCTTTGCCAGCAAATCGATGTATCTTGTCTTCAATGGAGGGGCAGTATCTTGGACCCACGCCCTCAATCACTCCTGTATACATTGGTGAGCGATCAAGTCCCCCACGAATGATTTCGTGGGTTTTTTCATTGGTATGGCTGATCCAACATGGAAGTTGCTTAGGATGAAACTCCGGCCTGCCCAGATAAGAAAAGACTGGCAAAGGGTCTAAATCACCCGGCTGCTCTTGCATCACGGAAAAGTTAATGGTGCGCCCATCAATCCTTGGAGGGGTGCCTGTTTTTAAACGCCCCTGCGGTAGCTTCAATTCTTTTAATCTAGAAGATAGTCTAATAGCGGCGGGGTCGCCCGCACGGCCGCCCGAGTGGTTATCTAAACCAACGTGGATTTTTCCATCTAAAAAGGTTCCGGCCGTTAAAACCACCTGGGAAGCATAAAAGCTCAGGCCCAATTGCGTTGTGGCACCACATACTTGGTCGTCACGAACAATCAAATCATCCACTGCGGCCTGGAAAATAGTCAGGTTTTCTTGGTTTTCTAATTTGCTGCGCATGGCAGTCTTATAAAGAGCGCGATCTGCCTGGGCTCTGGTCGCTCGCACAGCAGGGCCCTTACTAGAATTTAATATCCTGAACTGGATTCCAGCCAAGTCTGTTACTTCGGCCATTGCACCACCAAGGGCATCGATCTCTTTAACAAGGTGGCCTTTGCCAATGCCGCCAATAGAGGGGTTACAGCTCATCGCCCCCAAAGTCTCAATGCTGTGAGTCAAAAGCAAGGTGCGACAACCCATTCTGGCTGAAGCCAATGCAGCCTCTGAGCCAGCATGCCCCCCGCCAATAACTATCACATCATATTTAACTGAAAAGTCCATAGAAAACCCTGCCTAGGGCGGCGATGATATCACCCCCGCTTGTTTGACTCAATTGTTTTGGCCAATTATGAGTGTTTCACGTGAAACTTTTTGAGCGCCTACGCCAAGATATTAAAGTAACGCAGAGCATCAAACACCGTCTTTAGAATCAATGCTGCAACAACCCCAACAAACACCTTTCTAATGAATGTATTTCCGTGGCGCATGGCGTAATGCGACCCAAGGATGCTGCCGGCAATATTCAAGCCCATCATGGCAAAACCAATTTGCCATGCAATATGCCCAAAAGAGGCGAACAACAAAAGAGCGGCAAAGTTCGTGGCCACATTCACCAGCTTGGTTGCGGCTGATGCATGCAAGAAGTCAAAGCCAAAAATTCGAATGAAGCCAATCAGTAAAAAACTGCCAGTTCCGGGGCCAAAGAAACCATCATAAAAGCCGACAGTGCCGCCAAGAAGCAGGGCATGTACTATTTTTTTTCTACCATCAACTACAGGTGCATGGGCGATTCCCATGGAGGGCTGCTTGATGGTGTAAATCAATAAACCAATCAAGATGATTGGCAACAGCACGCGAAATACATCGGCAGACATGCTTTTAACCACGGCTGCGCCAGAAAAGGAGCCAATGAACGCTGCCACGATTGCGGGTATTACAATAAAATAAGGTAACTTAACAACTTTTAAATACCTTTTAGCTGCAATTAGCGTTCCACCAATAGATCCGAGCTTATTTGTACCCAATAGGGTTGCAGGGTTTGCGTTTGGGTAAATAGCAAACAAGGCAGGGACCTGGATCAAGCCGCCGCCGCCAGCAACGGAGTCAACGAAACCGGCACCAAAGGCAGCAATGAATAGCAGTAGGGCCGTCCAATGGAAAAGATCGAATTCCATTATTCGTTATCGGCCAAAATCTTGTCAGCTATTTTTTGTGCAATCATCATTGTGGGGGCAGCAGTATTGCCCGAGGTAATGGTTGGCATAACGCTTGCATCAACAACTCGCAATCTCTCAATGCCGATCACCCTTAACTCCGAATCAACCACTGCAGAAGGGTCATCAACTTTACCCATTTTGCATGTGCCCACAGGATGGAAAATAGTGGTGGCAATCTCTCCAACTTGCTTTAACAGCTCATCATCGGATTGATGGGCTGGGCCCGGGCGAAATTCTTCGACCTCAAAATCATTGAATGCTTTTTGCTGCATGATCGTTCTTGTAAAGCGAAGCGCATCTAAGGCAACTTGCCTGTCCTCATCGGAGGCCAAATAATTAGGGTTGATATCGGGCGCTACGTTTAAATCTTTTGAAGTAATGTGAACGCTGCCCCTTGAGCTTGGTCGTAGATTACAAACGCTTGCTGTGAACGCATTAAATGAGTGCAAGGGGTCGCCAAACTTATCAAGGGACAAAGGTTGAACGTGGTACTGAATGTTTGGTCGATCATGAGCTGCTGATGAGTGGGCAAAGGCCCCCAACTGAGAGGGCGCCATCGACATGGGGCCACTTCTGGTTAAAACGTATTGAAGTCCAATTAACAATTTTCCCCACCAACGCGATGCCAACATATTCAGCGTTTTTAAACCACTCACTTTGTAGACCAATCTGATTTGTAGGTGATCTTGTAGGTTTTCGCCAACGCCCGGCAAGTGTTTCACAACTGGGATATTCAAAGACTGCAATCTTTTTTCGTCGCCCACACCGGAGCGCTCAAGGATTTGCACGGAACCAATTGAGCCAGCAGATAAAAGAACTTCTTTTTCTGCGATCGCAATTTGCTGCTGCCCATCGTATGAGAAGGAAATACCTTCGCAGCGTGATTCATTGAACACCAAACGATCAATATTTGCGCCCGTTAGAACCGTCAGGTTCTTGCGATTTCTGATGGGCTTGATGAATGCCTGGGAAGCATTCAAGCGCCACCCGTTTTTTTGAGAAACATCAAAATAAGAAGAGCCGAAATTGTTTCCTCGATTAAAGTCATCGACTGGGGGAATGCCGGCTTGCTCAGCTGCGCCCCTAAAGATATCCAGCACTTTCCACTTAAGGCGCTGCTTATCCACACGCCATTCGCCACCAACACCATGGAACTCTGAAGCGCCGGAGTGATAGTCTTCCATCTTTTTAAAGTAGGGTAAAACATTCCCCCATGACCAAGATGAATCACCGGTTGCGCGCGCCCACTGATCATAGTCTTGGGCTTGGCCGCGCATATAAATCATGCCGTTGATCGAAGATGAGCCGCCCAATACTTTTCCGCGAGGATAGATGAGACTACGATCATTAAGTCCTGACTGGGGTTTGGTTTTAAACATCCAATCAGTTTTGGGATTGTTGATGCAATACAAATAACCAACTGGGATGTGAATCCAAAGATAGTCGTCTTTGCTTCCCGCATCAATCAGCAACACGTTGTATCGGGGATCTGATGAGAGCCTGTTGGCTAAAACACAGCCAGCGCTTCCGGCTCCAACAACGATGTAATCAAATGTGGGATGGTTGCTCATCATTAGCCTTTGCGTGACAGATATTCTTTCCAGGCGGCTTGGGCCAAATCACTTAATCCATCCAAAGGCACTCTTTGGGAAGATTGAATAATCATCATTGCATAAGGTTTTGCCAGGGCGGCTGCCTGAGGGCAAAGCTGCAAAGCTTCGCCCCGGGAGGGTGACTGATCACGCCAAAAGTTAATGGCTGCCTCTAGCTCTTGAATGCTGATAAACATTTTTATTGATTAGGTTTTTGCCAACATTGTTTTGCGACAATTTTTTTGTCCGCAACGGCACTCGTATTCTTTTTTTAACTTTTTTGTTTGCTTGCCCTCAACAACCAAGCCGTAGTCATAGAAAAGCTCGTCACCCGCACCAATATCTTTTTTGGCATACAAGAAAACTCGGGTTGTTTTTCCAAAGTCTTCTTCTAAGGCTTCGCAGTTTGGCTTGCACGAATGATTGGCCCACATTGACGCATTTCCACCAAATTTAGCATCAATGGTTGAGCCATCTTCAAGGCCAAAATAAAAGGTGTGATTCGGCTGAGATAAATCATGTGGGTGGCGCTTAACGGCCTCTTTCCAGCTGATTCTTTCGCCCGTGTATTCAATGATCTTGGTGCCCCTTGGAATATCGCGTTTAGCGAAAACGCCATTGCCGTGAACGCCAGACTCACGAACCACAACCAATTTTTCACAAGCCAACTTCTTAGACATCAATATTTCTGGCAATCAAGGCGTTGGATTCAATGAACGCGCGACGAGGCTCAACCTCATCACCCATCAAGGTTGTGAATACCTGGTCTGCAGCAATCGCATCTTCAATTTGAACCCTCAACAAAGTTCTCGTGTTGGTGTCCATCGTTGTTTCCCAGAGTTGACCTGGGTTCATTTCACCAAGACCCTTGTAGCGTTGACGACTCACGCCTCTTTCAGCTTCTGAAAGTAGCCACTCCATGGCTTCGCGGAAATCTTTAACGTGAGATTCCTTAACCGTTTTATCTGGATCGCCGCGCTTAACGGTTGCACCAGTGCCCAATACATTGGTCAGGGCTGCCGATGCTTTTTCTAGAGACTCATAATCAGCGCCGTGCACAAAGTCAGAATCAATCAAAGACAGCTTTGTGTTGCCGTGGACTTTTCTTGAAAGCAATAAGCGGTAGCGCTCTGTGCGCTCGTCTTTTTGCACAATGATCTGTGGTTTAGCAATGCGCTCGTGAGAATTTGCAAAATAGGCATTAAGGCCTTCTGCAGATTTATTGGCATCAGCCTCTGTATCCAGATTTAAACGCACTCCGTTGGCAATGGCTCTTAATGCGCCCTCATCCATGGTTCTTGATAGGCGATCAACAACACTTTGAATGGTTTGATAGTCTGATGACAGCTTAACCAAGCGATCGTTATCAATCAAAGAGCCGTCAGCCAATGAAATGCTGGCGCCCTGAAGAGCTAAGTTAAGCAAATAAGCGTTTAATGCAACATCATCTTTGATGTATTGCTCATTCTTGCCCTGCTTAACCTTGTAAAGGGGCGGCTGAGCAATATAGATATGGCCACGCTCAATCAGCTCTGGCATTTGACGATAGAAGAAAGTTAACAACAGGGTTCTGATATGGCTTCCGTCTACGTCCGCGTCGGTCATGATGATGATGCGGTGATAGCGCAGCTTGTCTGCGTTGTACTCTTCTTTGCCAATACCGGTGCCAAGCGCTGTGATCAAAGTTACAACCTCTTGGCTGCTCAACATTTTGTCAAAGCGTGCTTTCTCAACGTTAAGGATTTTTCCCTTAAGCGGCAAAATAGCCTGGAATTTTCTGTCACGCCCCTGCTTAGCGGAGCCGCCCGCAGAGTCACCCTCGACGATAAATAATTCAGAGTTAGCTGGGTCTTTTTCTTGACAATCAGCAAGCTTTCCTGGAAGACCAAGGCCATCCAAAAGACCTTTGCGTCGAGTCATGTCACGGGCCTTACGGGCCGCTTCTCGCGCCCTAGCCGCTTCGATGATTTTTGCGCAAATGATTTTGGCGTCTTGTGGGTTTTCTTGTAAATAGTCTGTTAACAAAGAGCTAACAATCTCTTCCACGGGGCCACGAACCTCGCTTGATACCAACTTATCTTTTGTTTGACTTGAAAACTTTGGCTCTGGAACTTTGACCGAAAGAACGCAAGTCAAGCCTTCGCGCATGTCATCGCCGGTAATTTCTACTTTGGCCTTCTTGGCCAGCTCTTCTTCATCAATGTACTTATTGATGACGCGTGTCATTGCTGCGCGCAAACCAGTCAAGTGCGTACCGCCATCGCGTTGAGGGATGTTATTTGTAAAGCAAAGAACCTGTTCGTTAAAGCCATCATTCCACTGCATAGCCACTTCGGCTGTGATGGTTCCACCTAAATCTGATGGTCTTTCGCCTTCAGCATAGAAAATGTTGCCATGTAAAACAGTTTTACTCTTGTTGATGTACTCAACGAATCCTTTAACACCGCCGGAGAAGGCAAAGTTTTCTTCTTTGCCAGACCTCTGGTCAATCAAACGAATATGAACGCCGTTATTTAAGAACGACAGCTCTCTGATTCGTTTAGAAAGGATTTCATAGTGGTATTCAACATTACCGAAAATTTCTACGTCTGCCAAAAAGTGAACTTCTGTACCACGCTTGTCAGTGTCACCAATCACCTTGATTGGTGATGTCATGCTGCCGGCATCTTCAATTAATTCACGGTTCTGTGCAACGCCTCTTGCAAACTCCATGAAATGAACTTTGCCATCGCGTTTAACTGTCAAGCGCAACCATTTTGATAGTGCGTTCACGCAACTCACGCCCACACCGTGAAGACCACCAGAAACCTTGTAGCTGTTTTGGTCGAATTTACCGCCTGCGTGCAGCTCGGTCATCACGATTTCTGCCGCACTTCTCTTTGGATCATGTTTGTCGTCGTACTTGATGCCGGTTGGTACGCCGCGACCGTTATCAATGATTGATATTGAGTTATCGGTATGTATGGTTACTGTGATTTCTGAGCAATGACCAGCCAAGGCTTCGTCAATGGAGTTATCAAGAACTTCGAAAACTAAATGGTGTAAGCCTGTTCCATCGGAGGTGTCTCCGATGTACATTCCTGGTCTTTTTCTTACTGCCTCTAATCCTTCTAAGATTTGAATCGAGGATGCGCCATACTGCTCTGGTGTTTTTGCTTCAACAGTCATTGATTATTCTTTTCTAGTAACTCTATTAAATGCGCATTGGCATAACTACGTATTTGAAACCTTCTTGTTCTGGAAGGGTGATCACTGCACTGCTATTGGAGTCACCCAAACAAATTTGAATTGATTCATTTTTAAGGTTTGCTAAAACATCCAACAAGTAAGACACATTAAAGCCGATATCAATTTTATCGCCGCTGTACTCTGTTTCGATATCCTCTTGAGCTTCTTCTTGTTCAGCATTCGTTGACTGAATGGTTAAGCAGTTGTCAGAAAGAATGCAGCGCACACCTTTGAACTTATCCGTTGTTAGGATGGCCGCTCTTTGAAGAGATGCTTGTAGTGCATCACGACTAACCACCAACTTGTTGTTTTGGCCTTTTGGGATAACTCTCTGGAAATCAGGGAATTTACCTTCAACAAGCTTTGATAAAAGTTCAACATCACCGAAGTTAAACTTAACTTGATTGCTTGCCAAAGACACAACGACTGGATCTTCTGAATCTTCTAGTAAGTGCTGTAACTCAAGGATTGTTTTGCGTGGAATGATCACTTCTTGTTTTTGACCATTGCCGGATGGTGTCTTATCGAGATCGATGTGACTATATGCCAAACGATGACCATCTGTTGCAACAGCAATAATTCTTTGACCTTCCAAAACAAATAACATTCCGTTCAAATAGTAACGAATATCTTGTTGGGCCATTGCAAAGTGCACCTGGCTGATCAACTGCTTCAATGATTTTTGAGACATTTCCCAACTGGCTGACACATCGGCTGATTCAGACATGATTGGAAACTCATTGGCTGCCAATGTTTGAAGTGTGAAACGACTCTTACCACTTTGAACAACCATCTTGCTATCTTTCAAAGACAAGGTCATTGCACCCTCTGGTAATGCGCGCAAAATATCAACCAGTTTTCTTGCGCCTACTGTCGTGCTGACGTTGTCTGAACCAACACCAAAATCTGCATGAGTTGTGATTTGGATTTCAATGTCTGTTGAGATTAAAGAAACAGATGATCCGTTTTTCTTAAACAACAAATTGGCTAAGATTGGCAGCGTGTGACGACGCTCAACAATACCACTCACAAGTTGAAGTGGCTTTAGTAATTTATCTCTCGTTGTACTGACCAGTTCCATGGTTCTTATTCCTGTATTTATT
>ERZ1022756.91-NODE-91-length-33393-cov-23.666867_pt1 | contig 33393 bp, 26 predicted proteins | sample MGYA00520902_ERZ1022756 | MGnify/ENA primary metagenome ERZ1022756 (study PRJEB33162, sample SAMN09537601) | freshwater metagenome | isolation source: freshwater | place: Canada:Alberta | collected 2017-07 | study: EMG produced TPA metagenomics assembly of the...
GCCGGTTAGTTCGGCCATGTTTGTGATGTCCACTTGTTTTTCCCTTCCGTGGTTTTTCCCTGACGGTTGTCAGATCCTTTAGTGCTCATCCGCCAAGGCCAACTGAATGTAAACAGTTGTTAGCAGGGTGAACACATAAGCCTGTAAGAAACTCACCAAAATCTCAAAAAGAGTAAAGGCGAATCCAAATATGAAAGTTCCTATTCCGAAGAAGCTGAACAGCCCATCGGCGTAGAAAACAAAGAATTGAGTGGCGCTAAAGCAAAGAACTAGCAAAAGGTGGCCAGCAAGCATGTTCATGGTTAAACGAAGGGCCAGGGTTACTGGCCGAAGGATAAAGGTGGAAAGAATCTCAATTGGGACAACCATCACGTAAAGAGCTGGCGGAACTCCAGCTGGTGCCACCGCACTCTTGAAATAGCCCACTCCATGCTTTTTCACACCCGCGTAGATAAATGTCACATAGGCAGCTGCTGCTAGGACAATTGGATACCCGATCAAGGCGTTAGAAGAGATGTTTAGGCCCGGGATGATTCCGGTGATATTCAGTCCAAGAACGGTGAAGAAAATTGTTGTCAGAAGAGGCAAGAACCTATCGCCATCAACTTTTCCTAGCTGACCGTGAGCAATGCTGGTTCTTACGAAGTTAAGGGAAATCTCCCCCATGAGTTGGAACTTGGTTGGAACAAAAACCTGGTTTCTGGTGGCTTTGTTGAACTGTCTAACCCAGAGAGAGAACAGGACTATAAGTAGCAAAACCACCAATAGTCGAACCAAAATGATTCGGTTTATGGCAAAAGGGGTGCCCTCAAAAAGGAGAATTTCGGGATAGAACTCCATAATGGAGGGTCCCTTGTAATTGCCCGAGTCGTCGGTGACCGCAGCCTTGATTATCAGGCTCAGAGCGTTATCTAGCAGAGCGGTCTCCTGTTTCGGGGTGAACGAATTCACGGCGATTTACAGTGTCTCAGTGTCTAACACCAAGCCAGTTATAAAAATTGTAGCAAGAAAAAAACTAGCCCTCGACCACGGGAATTCGGGCTGAAAGGACGGCAATTGAGTCAATTGCCAGCGATCCAAGGATGGCCGCCACCAAGGTGAAAAATAGCACCGGGCCGTTTATGAAATCCGCACGAGCTAAAAATCCCACCACAAAAGCAAAGCCAATTAGCTTCACTAACCAGCCACCCATCACAGCGCCAAAGAATCCCGCTAAGGAAAGTCTTCTACCAATAAGGACGCTGACTAGAGTAAGGCTGGTAAATACGAGCGCTAGCGCCGCCCCAATCAGGGCACTCGGAATCCCCTTTTCAGGATCAACAAAGTAACCTGCTATCGAACCGATTGTGGCAATTAGTCCGATCAACAGCGAACCCTGGGCTAGCACCTTGATGAATAGTTGATCTGCAGACGATGTGGTCATGATTTCCGTGCCTCTCTTCTTGCCTCAATTATCGGCCATACCGTGAATAAAAACGCCGGGATAGCGGCAATAATGGCGATAGCTAATGCGTCTCTAGATGGAATGAAAAGTAGCGAGAGTCCCCCGAAGGAAATAATCGCAGTCCACAGGTAAAAAACCAAGACCGAGCCGACATGACTGTGTCCTAAGTCCTGGAGTTTGTGATGAATGTGCTTCTTGTCAGCCTTGAATGGAGAATCTCCCGCGCGAACCCTTCGAATAACCGCAAGAAGTAAATCCAGAAGAGGTAGTAACAAGATTGCGAACGGCAGAATCAGCGGCAAAAATGCCGGGGCCAGGACTCTCGAGGATACGGTGGCTGGATCAATCTGGCCGGTTACCGCAATTGCCGAAGTGGCCATCAAAAGACCTAGCAGCATCGACCCACTGTCCCCCATGAAAATCTTCGCCTGATGCCAGTTAAAAGGCAAGAATCCAACTGTTATGCCGATGACAACTGCGGAAATCAGCGACGCCAGGTTGAAGTAGTTAGTGGGAGAAGTTTGTTGAGTGATCAAGTAGGTGTATAAGAAAAATGCGCTAGTTCCTATCAAAACAACCCCGGCAACCAGGCCATCTAGTCCATCAATAAAGTTCACGGCATTCATCACCAGAACGGCAAGGAAGATTGTGATTATGAGTGAGGCTCCGTAGCTACCAATAATTAGCCCACCAATTGGAAGCGAAACAATTTGGACTCCTTGCCAAGCCAGAATTCCAGCTGCCAGAATCTGTCCGGCCAACTTTATGCTCCAGTCCAAGTCGAAAAGGTCATCCAAGATTCCGATTGCTACGATAACTAAGGCAGCGCCGAAGATAGCAATAATTCTGATTGGTTCTTGAAAAACCGATTGGAACCAGCCAAGGGAGCCAGCAACCAAAAAAGCAACAAGAAGACCGAAAAGCATCGCTAAACCGCCAACCCTCGGTGTGGGCTGAGTGTGTACATCACGCTCTCGAATTTTTGGCATCAACAAATGACGTCGACTAATTTGTATAGTGAAATAAGTCGCAACGAAAGTTGCAACTGCGGCTACTGCCATTATCAGTAAATAGGCTCTCACGGCTTAGACCTCAAGATTTTCACCAAGTACTATGGCGAGCTTTTCAACGCTGAGAGCACCACGCCGAACCACGCGTGCTTTTCCTGTTGTAACGATCTCACCAGATTCGTTTACCGAATCTACTAAATCTGTCAAGTCAACAATTGTTGATGCCTCCGCCTTCGGGCTAGAGCCGCCGTCTAAATACACACTCACTTTGGATCCAAGGTAGGCCTCGGCTTGCTGACAGGTAATTGCAGCTTCTTGGCCAGTGAGGTTTGCGCTGGAGACCGCAAGCGGGCCGGTTTCTTTCAAAAGAGCCAGCGCAATCTTGTGATCTGGCATACGAAGAGCCACTGTGCCTTTGGTTTCACCCAAGTCCCAAGTTAGCGAGGGTTGCGCCTTCAAAATAATCGTAAGTGCGCCAGGCCAATAAGTTTCCGCAAGCTTGAGAGCCAAATTTGGAATTTCATGGGCAAGACCTGCTAGCGCGGAAGTACTTCCGATTAGAACCGGTGGTGGTGACTGCCTATCACGCCCTTTGGCCTCCAAAAGCTTCTGAACTCCCTCGTGGGAAAAAGCATCGCATGCCAGTCCGTAAACGGTATCTGTGGGAAAAACAACAAGCTCCTTGCGCCCGAGGGAGACCTTTGCCAGACGCATGCCGGTGAGCAAATCGGTGTCTACCGAGCAGTCGTAGATTCGCTGCACTGAAATCTCCTTTTTGCTATGGCTTTGTGGCTGAAATCATCCGGTCTTTACCAGCTAAATCTTTTTTATATTCCACGTCAATCCAGCCCTCAGCCAATAATAGTTCACGAATGGAAAGCGCCTGGGTGTCCGCGTGCTCTAGCACTAGCAGGCCGCCGGTTCTTAGTAGTTGTTTAGCTTTAGTAAGAATTCTGCGAATCACATCCAACCCATCAGCTCCCCCATAAAGCGCAAGAGCCGGCTCGTGAAGTTGAACTTCCAAGTCAACTGGGATTGCCTCGCTTGGAATATACGGCGGGTTTGAAATAACTAAGTCTGCAACTGCGTCCATCTCAGGAAGACAGTCTTGAAGATCAACATGGCTTAGTTGGGATAGCTCGAGCCCATACTTTTTTGAGTTTTGTTTCAAGTATTCAAAAGCCTCTTCGGATTTCTCAACAGCAAAAACACTTGAATCTGCTCTCTCGGTTACAAAGCTAAGCGCAATCGCGCCGCTACCGGCACACAAGTCGACAATCATTGGTTGCTCTAATGAGGCAATTTTCTCCATGGCAAAACTTACAACTTGCTCAGTTTCTGGACGTGGGGTAAAGACCCCTTTACCAACGATCAAATCGAGGTGGCGAAAAGGGGCCAGCCCCGTGATGTGTTGCAATGGCTCCCTTTTTGCTCGCCGTGATACCGCGTCGCTAAATGCAACAATCTTGTCCTCAGGAAAATCGGAATTCAAGGCAATAGCGACGCTGAGTTCGGAACGAGAAATTCCAAGAATGTGGGCAGCAAGTAGTTCGGAATCAATGTCCGAAGACAAGACTCCCGCTTGAGACAGTTGCAAAGCACTTTGCTTCAGCAGGGCTGGAATAAGCAATTACTTATCGCCTAAAGCTGCCAGTCTGGCTTCTTCGTCGGTTTGAATAGCAGATTGAACCACAGGCTCTAGAGCGCCATCCATTACCTGGTCCAAGTTATAGGACTTGTAGCCAGTTCGATGATCGGCGATCCTGTTTTCAGGGAAGTTATAGGTTCGGATTCTTTCCGAGCGATCTACGGTTCTCACCTGAGATTTCCGCGCAGCAGATTGCTCGGCGTCAATTGCTTCTTGCTGGGCGGCAAGAATTCTGGCTCGCAAAACTCGCATTGCAGCTTCCCGATTTTGCAGTTGTGATTTCTCGTTCTGCATCGAGACCACTATTCCGGTTGGAATGTGAGTGATTCGAACGGCGGAATCTGTCGTGTTAACGGACTGGCCGCCTGGTCCAGACGAACGAAAAACATCGACACGAATTTCGTTCTGACTGATTTCGACCTCTTCGGGTTCATCTACCTCGGGAAAGACCAAGACCCCAGCGGCAGAAGTGTGAATCCTTCCCTGAGTCTCAGTCACCGGAACTCTTTGAACGCGGTGAACACCACCTTCATACTTCAGGTGTGCCCAGACGCCTTCCGCTGGATCGTTTGAGTTTCCCTTGATTGCAATCTGAACGTCTTTATAGCCGCCAAGATCGGACTCGTTCTTGTCTAGGACCTCTGTCTTCCACCCCTTGGAGTTCGAGTATTGAATGTACATGCGAAGTAAGTCCGCTGCGAATAGGGCAGATTCTGCTCCACCTTCACCGGCTTTGATTTCCATGATTACGTCGCGACCGTCGTCAGGGTCCCTGGGTATAAGAAGTCTGCGAAGTTTTTCGCTGGCTTCTACCACCTTGGCTTCGATAGATGGAAGTTCTGCAGCAAACGCTTCGTCTTCTTTAGCCAAGTCTTTGGTTGCCGCCAAGTCTTCATTGAAAGAAACTAGCTGGTTGTAGGCAGAGACAATCGCGCTAACTTGCGCATACCTTCGGTTCAGCTTTTTTGCCAAGGCAGGATTTTGATGCACTGAAGCATCTGATAGTTGTTCCTGCAGCTGGGCATGCTCAGCCAGCAGGGGCTGGACTGAATCGAGCATTATTCTCCGTCGGAACCTGTAGGCACTGGCATGGATTTTTGAACTTGCATCAAGAATTCAACGTTGCTCGAAGTTTCCTTGAGTCGGTTCAACACAAGCTCGAGAGCTTGCTGCTGTTCCAGTCCGGCGAGTGCGCGACGAAGCTTCCAAATAATCTTGGTCTCATCAGGATTCATAAGAATCTCTTCACGTCTTGTTCCAGAAGCATTCAGGTCAACAGCTGGGAAGATTCTCTTGTCTGCAAGTGAGCGAGACAAGCGAAGCTCCATGTTTCCAGTTCCCTTGAATTCCTCGAAGATAACCTCATCCATTTTCGATCCAGTTTCAACAAGTGCTGTTGCAAGAATTGTCAAAGAACCGCCATCTTCAATGTTTCTAGCCGCACCAAAGAATCTCTTTGGTGGGTAAAGAGCGGATGAGTCAACACCACCAGACAAGATTCGACCGGATGCAGGGGCGCTTAGGTTGTAAGCGCGTCCCAAACGGGTAATTGAGTCCAGTAGAACAACAACGTCATGGCCTAACTCAACCAAGCGCTTGGCGCGCTCAATTGCTAACTCAGCAACCGTTGTGTGATCTTCAGCAGGTCTGTCGAAAGTGGAAGCGATAACTTCACCCTTTACAGTGCGCTGCATGTCAGTAACTTCTTCTGGTCTCTCGTCTACCAAAACCACCATTAGGTGTACCTCTGGATTATTTGTAGCGATGGCGTTAGCAATGGCTTGCAAAACCAAGGTCTTTCCAGCTTTTGGAGGAGAGACAATCAGACCACGCTGACCTTTTCCAATAGGGGCGACAAGATCAATGATTCGGGTCGATAGCTTGTTTGGCTCAGTCTCGAGGCGCAATCTGGTCTGTGGGTAAAGCGGGGTTAGTTTGCCAAATTCAACACGGTCTGCTGAAGCTGCCTGGTCTAAGCCGTTTACAGTATCAATGCGAACCAGGGCGTTGAACTTTTGGCGTCCCTGGCCTTCGCCTTCGCGAGGTTGGCGGATTGCGCCAACGACGGCGTCTCCTTTTCGAAGACCGTACTTTTTTACCTGACCCAAGGACACGTAAACGTCATTTGGTCCAGGAAGATAACCACTGGTTCTTACGAAGGCGTAGTTGTCCAGAACATCTAGAATTCCTGCGACGCTTATTAGTACGTCATCAGGAGAAATTTCTGGCTCGACTTCTTCACGGTCTGAACCGCCATTTCGTCTTCCGCGGTCACGATCGCGATAGCGATTGCGGTTTCTTGAATTGCGGCCTCCGCGGCGGTCTTCGTCGTAATCTCTTCTTCTTCTGTCCCCAGAATCCGAATTGGATTCTTGAGCGGGAGAGTCACCTTTTGGTGAGGAGTCTTTGTTTGAGGTCTCGTTAGAGTCCCTAGATCCTTCTGAGGAGCTATCGGACTTGCTTCTGGATCTCTTCGGTGCGTCGCCGCTAGTTTCGTTAGGGGCAGATGCCTCGGCTACTACTCGACGGGATTTACGTACCGGTTTTGTTTCTTGGATTTCATCCATTTATTGATTGCTCTTTCTTGAGTGAGTCGATAATCGATTTGACATTCGATTTATCTCCAACACGATCTGATCGCGTGGTACCGCAGTATTTTCTGCGAGGATTTCACCTGTTATCTGGACGCTATTTGAAGGCGTCTATTTTTGGTGTACCTCGATTGTAGCACCTTTGTTGTCCACAGCCAACAGCAGAGGAAGCCACTGTGGATGAGTCTTTTCGGCTAGCTCCTTAGCCCTAAGCCTCTGGGCAGGATCGCTAGCAAGAACCAAAACTGACGGACCAGCTCCTGAAACCACCGCAGCGTGACCACTAGCGCGCAGGGTCCTAATCAGGGTGTCCGTTTCGGGCATTGCCGTTGCCCGGTAGCTCTGGTGCAGCCTGTCCTCGGTAGCCGCAAAAAGAAGTTCCGGAGACTGAACCATCGCTGCCACCAATAGAGCGGATCTGGAAACGTTGAAAACCGCATCTTCATGAGGTACCGACTCTGGCTGAAGCGATCGTGCCAATGCTGTGGACATCTTGGTCGCAGACACCAGCACTAGCGGAGATACTCCGCGATGGACTGAAAGCTTCTTGGTGCGAGGTCCTGCTTCGTCCTCCCACGCGATGCTCATACCGCCAAAAAGAGCTGGCGCAACGTTATCTGGGTGATTTTCAAACTCGGTTGCGATATCCAGCATGGTCTTATCGCTGACTTCGGCAATGCCGGTTAGTAATCCTTTAGCGGCCATGATTCCAGAAACTACTGCTGCGCCGGAAGACCCCATTCCCCTGCCGTGAGGAATTCGATTGGTGGCCTTGAGAATAAGTCCTGGTGGCTTTTGCCCGGAGCGACGGAAAGTCTCCAAAATTGCACGCACCACAAGATGTGACTCGTCTAGAGGCACCTCTCCTTCACCTTCGCCGTGGACCTCGATTTTCAAAGTTCCCGCTTTAGCTGCAGTTACCTCAAGTTCGTCGTAATAGGCAAGGGCGATTCCAAGAGTGTCAAAACCTGGCCCCAGGTTGGCAGATGTCGCTGGAACTCGAACCAGTACTGATTTGTTCTCGAAGCTAGACATGGATTATGCGAGCCCCAATCTCTCGGCTACCTCAGCTGCGTTCGTCGAAACCGCTTCTGGGGTGATCTCGTTACCTGCCTCGTCTTTGAGGGCCCACGCCGGATCCTTGAGCCCATGGCCTGTCACGGTAACAACAATCAAGGCGCCAGCGAAGCTCTCTCCTTGCTGGGATGATTTATAAATTCCCGCGGCGCCGGTTGCCGAACTTGGTTCAACAAACACGCCAGCTTCCTGAGATAAGAAACGGTGCATCCAAAGGATCTCTGTGTCCGACACTGCCGCAAATTTACCAACGGAACACTCCATAGCGCTTTGGGCTAGATCCCAAGACGCTGGATTTCCAATTCGAATTGCAGTAGCAATTGTCTCCGGGTTTTTGACTGGAGCTCCAGAGACAAAAGGTGCCGCGCCCTCAGCCTGGTAGCCATACATCTTCGGAACTTTTGTAATTCGACCTTCATTAAAGTCCTCGAGATAACCCTTGAAATATGCCGAATAGTTTCCAGCATTTCCAACTGGCAATACGTGGTAGTCAGGCGCTCGTCCCAGAAAATCAAAAACCTCGAAAGCACCGGTCTTTTGTCCTTCGATTCGATCAGGGTTAACAGAATTCACCAAATGAACTGGGTAGTTCTCAGAAAGATCGCGCGCGAGCGTTAGGCAGTCATCAAAATTTCCCTGAACCTGGAGAATCTGAGCCTTGTGAGCCACGGCCTGACTTAGTTTTCCGAGAGCAATTTTTCCCTGTGGTACCAGCACCACTGATTTAATTCCTGCAGCTGCCGCGTACGCAGCAGCGGAAGCAGAAGTGTTTCCAGTCGATGCGCAAATAACAGCTTTTGCACCATGACCGACGGCCTTTGAAACGGCAACGGTCATTCCTCGATCTTTGAAAGAACCTGTCGGGTTCATTCCTTCAAACTTCAGATAAACCTGATCAGCCCCAACCAGTTTTGCCACTGCCGGAGTCTCGATCAGCGGTGTGCCGCCCTCACCAAGAGTGATGATTGGGGTGCTTGCATCAACATCAAGTCGATCAAAATATTCAGTTATTACGCCGCGCCATTGATGGGCCATCTTTTATAACCCTTCCACTCGAATAACAGATAGCACTTCTTGCACCGCATCGCTCTTGCGCAACTCAGCAACTACGGAAGCCAAGGAGGAATCGCTAGCTAGGTGGGTACCAATCTCCAAATTCGCCACGGTCTTATCGCCCCGGCGAGCAGACTGCTCAACGACCTCGATAGAAACCCCGTGGTTTGAAAACATTGCAGCAATCTTTGCCAAAACACCAGGCTGGTCGGAAACCTGAAGCTGAATTGAATAGCGGGTTTGAATGCGTCCCATTTCTAGAAGCTCAAAAGATGCATGGCTTGAATTTGCCAATCCTGGACCACCGGCGACGTGGCGCTTGGCTGCTGAAACGACGTCGCCAAGAATCGCAGATGCGGTTTGAGTTCCACCGGCACCTGATCCATAAAACATCAGACTGCCCGCAGCTTCAGCTTCAACGAACACAGCGTTATAAGCGCCATTGACTGCTGCCAGTGGATGGGTTCTTGGAATTAGCGCCGGGTACACCCGCACCGATATACCTTCTGGGCCGGATTTATCGGCCTCGATAAATTCACAAATCGCTAGAAGTTTTATTACGTAGCCATCTCGCTTGGCTGCGGCAATCTGATCTACTGAAATTGAAGAAATACCTTCTCGGTAAACTTTTTCGAGCGGTACCTCAGTGTGAAAGGCAAGAGTTGCCAAGATTGCGGCTTTTTGGGCCGCATCGTAGCCTTCGATGTCCAAAGTTGGATCAGCTTCCAGGTAGCCCAGAGCAGTTGCTTCCTCCATGGCAGCCGCCAATGAAATACCTTCTTGATCCATTCGATCAAGAATGTAGTTTGTGGAACCATTCACAATTCCCAGAATTCGGGTAACTTTATCTCCCGCAAGGGACTCTTTTAGTGGTCGGATAATTGGAATAGCCGCCGCAACCGCAGCCTCAAAATACAACTGTGCTCCGACTTGTTCGGCGACACTAAACAGCTCAGTTCCATGAGTGGCCAGCAGTGACTTGTTGGCAGTAATGACATCGGCACCAGAGTTCAAAGCCATCAAAATGTATTCTCTAGCCGGGTCGATTCCGCCCATCACCTCGATAACGATGTCTGCTCCCAGAATTAGATTCTCGGCGTCGGTGGTCAAAAGATTCTTTGGGAAACCTTCACGCTTAGCGTTTAGATCTCGCACCAAAACACCAACAAGTTCTAGTTCGGCTCCCACACGTGATTTCAGTTCGGTTTTTTGCTCCAGTAATAGCCTGGCGACCTCGGCGCCTACAGAACCAGCGCCAAGCAAAGCAACCCGGATGGGGCGATATTCACTCACTTTAATTTCCTTACCAATTACAAAACTACCCTGTTTGCTCAATTTGGTATCCGGGATCTCTGGCAAACATATCTGCTTCGGTCTCGGCTCGCAGGATTAACTTAGCCTCACCATTTAGTACCGCAACAATTGCAGGCCTTGGCAAGTAGTTGTAGTTACTTGCTAGCGAGTGGCAGTAGGCCCCGGTTGCAGCAACAGCCAATAAATCACTTGGCCCAATGTCTTCGGGGAGATAGCAATCTCGAACTACCACATCGCCACTTTCGCAGTGTTTTCCAACAACTCTGGAAATAGCAGCCCTTGACGCAGAAGACCTAGAAGCCAGAATTGCCGAGTAGTCGGCCCCGTAAAGACTTGGCCTGGCATTGTCGCTCATTCCGCCATCAATGCTTACGTACTTTCTCTTACCCGTGCCATTTTCTGTTGAGACTAGAACATCCTTGATTGTGCCGACGTTGTACAAAGTTATGCCTGAGGGGCCTGAGATTACTCGTCCCGGCTCAAAGCATAAAACTGGCACTTCGATTTGAAGATCCCGGCATTGGTTAACAACGGCTTCCGTAATCTTCGTGGCAAAAACAGCAATGCTTGGCGCATCGTCCGCGACTGTGTAATTGATTCCAAAACCGCCACCTAAATTAAGTTCTGGTACGGGACCGTTTTCAAGTAGTTTCTTGTGAAGTGGTAACAATCTGGTTACCGATTCAATAAATCCATCGACGCTAAATATCTGCGATCCAATGTGAGAGTGCAGGCCAAGAAAATTCAAGCTAGATAAGGATCTGATTTTCTCCACGAAAGACGGGACATCGGATATTGCAATTCCGAATTTTTGGTCTTCGCGCGCAGTTGCCAAGTACTCGTGAGTGTGGGCATGGACCCCAGAATTCACACGAATTCTTACTCCCTGCTTCTTGCCTTGCCCTCCCGCTACCGATGCGATGCGCTCAATCTCAATCTCAGAGTCAATGACAATTGCGCCTACCCCCGCAGTGACTGCTCTAGAAATCTCGGAGGAGGATTTGTTGTTGCCATGCAACCCAATGCGCGCAGGGTCGATGCCTCCGGCCAAGGCAATAGCTAACTCTCCCCCAGAGGAAACGTCCAAATTCAAACCTGCCCGATCGACCCAGCGGACAATTTCCGTGGTCAAAAGAGATTTTCCCGCGTAGTAGATCTTTGTGGAAGTTATCCCGCTAGCAGCATCTTCAAATGCAGTTTTTACTTCCAATGACTTCGCTTCAAAGTCACTTTGATCTAGCACCATCAAGGGTGTTCCATACTTTGTCGCTAACTGACTTACAGATGCACCAGCAATCAAAACTTCGCCGGATGACGAACGAGATAGATTCTTGGGCCAAATCTTGCTCTCGACCAAGTTCAAATCCTTGGGTTCGGCAAGCCAAGCTGGGCTAAGTAAAGCTTCTGGATTTGCCAATTTCTACATCCGCTCTGGTGCGGATACACCAAGTAAGCCAAGACCGTTTCTTAGAACAACACCAGCGGCGTCATTTAGCCAAAGCCTTGTGCGGTGAACTGACTCAACTTCATTGCCAGACTGAGGGATAACTCTGCAGTTGTCGTACCAGCGGTGATAGCTTCCAGCAACCTCCTCGAGGTATCTTGCAATTCTGTGGGGTTCGCGGAATTGAGCTGCTTGAACCGCAAGCCTAGGAAGCTCACTTAGCTTGGCCAGTAACTCGGCTTCTGATGCGTGAGTTAGTAAAGCCGGGTCAAATTCAGAGTGGTCAACCAACATGCTTTTTGCATTAACTGCCACCTGCTTAGTCCGAGCGTGAGCGTACTGAACATAAAACACTGGATTGTCGTTGGTCTTTTTGGATAACTGGGCAAGATCTATGTCTAGCTGCGAGTTGGATGATGATCTCGCGAGCGCATACCTCGCGGCGTCAACACCAACTGACTCAACAAGATCTTCCATCGTGACAACAGTTCCAGCTCGTTTTGACATTCTTACTGGTTCGCCATCGCGAATCAGGTTCACCATTTGCCCAATAAGAATTTCTAGATTCACACCTGGTTCGTCGCCGAACGCTGCACACATAGCCATCATTCGCTGGACGTAACCATGGTGATCGGCTCCTAGCATGATGATGCAGCGATCAAATCCTCGTTCGCGCTTATCCAAGTAGTAAGCCAGGTCTCCAGCAATATAAGCTGCGTTGCCGTCTGATTTAATAATGACCCGGTCTCTATCGTCACCAAATTCAGTTGATCGTAACCAGATGGCACCGTCCTGGTCGAAAACGTGCCCGAGCTTGCGAAGTCTCGCAATCGCTTTATCAACTGCTTCTGACTCATGAAGAGAGTTTTCATGGAAGTAAACGTCAAAATCAACTCCGAAATCATGCAGCGATTGCTTGATTTGGGTGAACATAAGCTCAACTCCAACTGAGCGAAACTTTTCCTGGGCTAAGTCGTCTGGCATAGTCAGAATGTCTTTGCCAGCAACTTCGATGACCTGATTTGCGATGTCTTCTATGTACTGACCGCCATATCCGTCTTCGGGAGCCGCTAGCCCCTTCGCTCTTGCCAAAAGTGATCGGGCAAATCGGTCGATTTGCTCACCGTGGTCATTGAAGTAGTACTCCCTAGTAACCGCAGCGCCTTGGAAAATCAAAATCCGCGCCAAAGAATCACCTGCGGCTGCCCACCGGGTGCCACCCATGTGAATCGGACCGGTTGGGTTCGCGGAGACAAACTCCAGGTTCATCTTTAGTCCCGCTAGGGAATTCCCGCGACCATAATCCAGCCCGGCCTCAACGATTGTCTTGGCCAGCTCCCCTGCGCTAGCTAGTTCTAGGCTGATGTTGATAAAGCCCGGTCCAGCAATTTCAACTTTGGAAACCTCGGGAAGATCTTGAATTCTAGGAGCTAACAGCTCCGCAAGCTCCCTGGGCTTTAGCCCAAGTATTGGCGAAAGCTGCATGGCAACATTTGTGGCCCAGTCTCCATGTTCCCTATTTCTAGGGCGCTCAACTACTATTTCAGCGGGCAAGGTCGCAGCACTTAGAGAGCCACCCGCTTGCATCTTTTCCAAGATGAGCTTGATAGCCAACGCTAACTCTGCTGGATTCAAGATTTGCCTCGCAAAAACAGTTCGGAGAAGTTCGTATTCAGAGCCTTAAGCGGTAACAATTCACCGCAAAACATATGTGATTTCCTCTAAATCATACCGAGAAAGCGCTATTTTCGGCCACGCTGTTAGGCTTTAGGAACATTGCCCCCATAGCTCAGGGGATAGAGTACCGCCCTCCGGAGGCGGGAGCGTAGGTTCGAATCCTACTGGGGGCGCAAGTAGCTAGCTAGCTGCGAAAGCGCCATGGAGCGATGACTCAAAGAGTTTTTAACCTCCGGTTCCAATTCAGCAGCCGTTATTTCAAAACCATCCGGGATGAAAATTGGATCGTAGCCAAACCCGTGACCACCGGATGCAGCAAAAGCAATTCGCCCAGGCAAAGATCCGGTAAAGCTAATCTCATCTGATTCCGTAACCAACGTTATGGTGCAGAAAAAGCTCGCTGCTCGGTTACCAGCTGGGATATCTTTTAGCTGCTCTAGAACCAGCTCGCGATTTTTTACATCGTCTTTTGCACCCGACCATCGTGCTGAGAAAATTCCTGGGGAGCCGCCCATGATCTCAATTGCTAAGCCAGAATCATCCGCAATTGAGCTAATGCCGGTGTGAGCAAAAGCCGCCCTTGCTTTGATTAGGGAATTTTCTAAAAACGAAGACCCGTTCTCGATCGGTTCTGGGCCGTCGTAACCCAACAGCTCTAAACCAGGAACTAGAGGCTCCAAAATCGCAGCAACTTCTTTTACCTTGTGTGGATTGTGAGTGGCTAGGACCAGCTGCAATTAGGGCCTCGGGGTGCTAAGCACGCGCTTTTGAATCTCGCTAAGTTCCACAGTTCCCTTAAGAGCAAGATCTAGTAGAGCATCTAGCTCGTTGCGATCAAAAGGTGTTTGCTCCGCTGTTCCTTGAACCTCAACAAATTTTCCAGATCCAGTAACAACAACATTCATGTCCGTTTCAGCTCTAACGTCTTCCGTGTAAGCCAAATCAAGAAATGGCACTGAGTCCACTATGCCAACTGAAATTGCAGCGATGCTATCTGAGATTGGTTGCTTTTTCTCTGAAATGAATTTTTTGCTTTTTCCCCATTCGATCGCGTCCACCAAAGCAATGTATGCGCCAGTAATGGCAGCTGTTCTAGTTCCACCATCGGCCTGCAGCACGTCGCAGTCAATAACAATTGTGTTTTCGCCCAGCGCGGAAAAATCTACAACGCTTCGAAGGGCCCTCCCAATAAGCCGAGAGATCTCGTGGGTTCGACCACCGATCTTTCCCTTTACCGCTTCGCGATCTGATCTGTCGTGTGTTGCTCTTGGAAGCATAGAATACTCAGCAGTTACCCAACCTTCGCCTTTACCAACTTTCCAACGCGGAACTCCATTTGTAAATGAAGCGGTGCAAAGAACCCTTGTTTCCCCAAAGCTAATTAGGGCAGAGCCCTCGGCGTGACTGGACCAGCCGCGCTCAACAGTTACCTGCCGTAGTTGATCAGGTGCTCTGCCATCGATTCTTTGCACTTAGATTTCCTATCTTTTTTAGATTGATTCCACTCGAGAAACCTCTGGTCCCAAGAAGCGTTTTGCAAGTTTTTCAAAGGCTGCCGAATCCCCGGTTGCCCGAAACGAAAGAGTTGGTTTCTCGGTATCGAGGCGAAGTAGATTTTTTTCCACCAACACCTTGTATACATCCTTTGCGGTTTCTTCGGCTGAGGAGACCAGAGTTACTTCGTCACCCATCACCAAAGACAGCGCACCGGTAAGAAGTGGATAGTGGGTGCAGCCCAATACCAATGTGTCAACCCCAGCCTGCTTTAGCGGAGCGAGGTAGTTTCTTGCCGCTTCGATGATATCGGGTCCGGAGGTTATTCCTGCTTCCACATAGTCCACAAAGCTTGGGCAAGCGGCACTTACTAATTCAACATCCACGGCAGCTGCGAAGGCATCGTTATAAGCCCTAGAAGAAATCGTCGCATTGGTTCCTATAACTCCAACTTTTCCGTTGGAAGTGATTGCAACCGCTCTTCTAACGGCAGGCTGAATAACTTCAACCACGGGAATTGACTTTCCTTCCGTGTAACGCTCTCTGGCATCACGAAGCACTGCCGCGGAAGCGGTGTTGCAAGCAATGACCAAAAGTTTCACGCCTTCTGCAACTAGCTTGTCCATCACCGACAAAGCTAATTCGCGCACCTCAGACAAAGGTCTCGGTCCGTAAGGAGTATTAGCAGTGTCCCCTACATAAATCACAGATTCGTTTGGCAGTTGATCGATGATGGCCCTGGCTACAGTTAGTCCACCTAAACCAGAGTCAAAGACTCCAATAGGTGCGCTGGGTAGGGGGATGTTCACGTGTTTCAGTCTATAACTTGGGCACATTGGTATCAGGGCTAGGCTTAACAGGTGCTTAGATCTAGTGCATTACTAACCGACCGGTACGAGCTAACGATGCTCCAAGCTGCTTTGCGCTCGGGAAAAGCGAACCGCAAGGGAGTCTTTGAGGTTTTCTCCAGAAGCCTAAGTGGCGGTAGAAGATATGGAGTGTTTGCCGGAAGCGGAAGACTGCTGGATTTGATTTCAGAGTTTCGCTTCGAAAGCGCAGAGATTGAGTGGTTGCTAGTCAACCGAATAGTTGACGAATCTACTGCTAAATGGTTAGCCGAGTATAAGTTTTCTGGAAGCATATCTGCCTATGCAGAAGGGGAGATTTATTTTCCCTACTCTCCGGTGCTTTCAGTTGAAGCGACCTTTGCCGAAGCTGTGGTTCTAGAAACACTGATTCTTTCTGTGCTGAATTACGATTCAGCAGTGGCAAGCGCCGCGGCTCGAATGGTAACAGCGGCCCAAGGTAGACCGGTTTCCGAAATGGGCTCGCGCCGGACTGCAGAGTCATCAGCTGTTGCCGCCGCAAGAGCGGCTTACATTGCTGGCTTTAGCGCCACTTCTAACCTAGAAGCTGGAAGAAGCTTTGGGATACCTACTATGGGCACAGCTTCCCACGCGTTTACTTTGCTGCACGACAGCGAGAAACAAGCGTTCGAAGCTCAACTGGCTGCCTTTGGTGAGAGCACTACTTTTCTGGTTGATACCTACAACATTGAGTCTGGAATAAAAAATGCCATTAGCGTTGCCGGACCAAACCTAGGTGGAATCAGAATTGATTCCGGTGATCTACCGATCGAGGTTGCAAAGGCCCGAGCTCTGCTAGATCAACTTGGCGCAACTAGCACAAAAATTACCGTCACTAACGATTTGAATGAATACGCGATTGCCTCCCTAGCCGCCGCACCCGTTGACAGCTACGGCGTGGGGACTTCGGTTGTTACGGGATCCGGGGTTCCAGCTGCTGGTTTTGTATACAAAATGGTCGCTTATGAAAATGAATCTGGTGATTGGCTAACGGTTTCCAAGCAATCTGCCAAAAAATCAAATATCGGAGGCAAGAAATTTGCACTGCGCCAGCACGATAGCGAGGGTGTAGCGAAAAGGGAAATAGTCGCTTCCGGTCAAGAAGTATCTGTTGGCAAAGCAGATCGAAACCTTTTGGTCAATTTAGTTACCGACGGAATAATAGATTCATCCCATCAAGGTGAATTGGGGGCTCTGGCTGCTCGCTCACATCATCAACTTGTAAAGTCTCAACTTCCAGCTAGCGCATACCGCCTAACCAAGGGTGAGGCTGCTATACCGACGGAGTTTGTCTAACCTTTATCGTCATCGCCTGGTTTGAGCTTGGAATGAATTTCTTTGCACTTGGGGCACACCGGGAAGTTCTTCGGGTCTCTTCCTGGAATCCAGACCTTGCCACACAGCGCAATAACCGGGGTCCCCATCACAGCCGATTCGACAATCTTGTCTTTTTTCACGTAGTGGGAAAATCTCTCATGATCGCCCGGCTCAATTAGCTTCGGCTCGGTGAGGGTGTCTGTTCCAAAATCAGTATCTTGCATACTCACCTTCAGCTACAAAACCACATCAAAAACTAGCTTGCTTCCGTCACGAAGAATTTCAATCTCAACCATTGTGCCTTTTCTTTCCTGGCGAACTGCCGAGGTAAGTTCACTTGATTTGGTTATCAATTTATCGTTGAGTCGAACTACTACGTCTCCTGCCAGAATCCCAATTTTGTCAGCGGCTCCTCCTGGAGTAACTTCAACAACCAATGCACCGACTGGAAAGGCAGAGCCTGAATCAGAAGACATTGAGTCCGTGATCAAAACACCAAGAACACCGTGTGTTGCAGTTCCGGTTGCAATGATGTCATCTGAAACTCGCTTGACGACGTTGGCTGGAATTGCAAATCCAACACCGATGCTTCCACTTTCGGCAGAGCTACCGGTCTTGGCAATAGCTACGTTGACTCCCACTAGCTCGCCTTTGTCATTGACCAAAGCACCACCGGAGTTACCGGGATTGATGGCCGCGTCAGTTTGAATAACGCCAAGATTTACTGGCGGCAATGAGCTACCGGACCAAAACTGAAGGCCTTGTTCGTCTGGGTTCTCAGACGAAGCCACTTGAATAGTTCGATTGAGAGCTGAGACAATTCCGCGGGTAACTGTAGCTTCGAAGCCTAACGGAGCTCCGATTGCAACCACCTGGTCCCCAACATTAATTTTTGTGGAGTCTGCAAAAACCATCGGGGTTAGCGGCTTTGTCGATTCGATTTTAATTACAGCCAAATCGTTTGTTGGGTCTGCGCCAATTAGCTTCGCTGGAAAAACCTCACCCCAGTTTGTTCTTACGGATAATCCAACATCAGCAGTTGAACCATCCAAGGTGACAACGTGTGCGTTTGTGACAATGTAGCCATCACTTGTTAGCACTACACCGGATCCGTTGCCAGCTGAGTTTTGGCCGGCGACTCGAATTGTTACCACTGAGGGAGCTGCGGCAGAAGATGCTGCGGTGACCCAGTTAACGCTTTCTAAATTGTTGACGATGATTGCCGGTGGCCTGGTTAGGTAGTTTTGTGCCAGGACCCCGGCTCCTGCCCCAATTGAGGCTCCAAGAATTACACCCAGCATTATTGCTGATGTGGCAGTGAAAAAAGTCAACCTTTTCTCTTTAGCCTTTTTTACCTTCTGCTTCTTTGGTGGAAGCTCAGCTGGGCCATCGAATAGAAACTGGCTGTTGTAATTCAGCTTCCTGCTGCTACCTTGTCGCTCTACTGGCTTGTTGGTCATCTGTTGAACCTTTCGTCTGTCTCAATAGTGACAAACAATTCTGAGATTTTGTGGGGAGCAAGCTCTGTAATCCCTTAGATAAACCTTATTGCAGACCGTGACTAGCTTTGAAGAAACTGCTCAGCAACCAAAGGAACCAGGTGTTTGTAGGCAGTCGCCCGCCACTAGCAAAGCTCCCCTAAGGGATGGATTCTGGCCAGGATACCTGCCGTCAACTTCGAGATCCAACAGGTTGCTCGTGACCACTATCTCCCCAGTTGCGGGAGTCCAATTGGTTTGTCCGACAATTCGATAGCTCACAAAATAGCTTGCACTGGCTCGCACCTGATACTTGCCGCCTGATTCGAAGCTCCGGCTAACCTCAGCGCCAAGTTGCCGCGAGCCATCGCTGAATTGCCAACTCACAAATGCGGGAGTGAAAAGAACTTCGGCTTGATTTCCCAAAATCATTTGGGTTCCGACGTGAATTGAAGGATCCGAGCTAAGGGTAAAAACTTGCCCCGGCAGTAGCTTGCCGGATGGGCGAATCGAGGCGATCAATGGTTTAGGGGGGAAAGTCACCGATGCGGAATTGAAACTGAAGGTACTCGGGGTTGTGGTTCGAACCGTGGTTGTCGCGGGTGGGTTTGCCGCCGGTTTTGCTGCTACTTTCTTGGCTGGTGTTCCACACAGAGATTGAATCCACCGCTCCGCAGCATCAGCTGATCGAGGCATTGATCTAAGCTGGGCCGCGGTTGGGCAAGGCACGGGTTTAGCCGGAGCAGATTTTCTAGGAGCGGTTGATTTTGACGAGCTGCCGCTTGGGATTGAGGTGACAGTTGTTGATCCAGCAGTTGTCGAGCCAACTCCAACGCAGATTGTCACCGAGCTTCGATTCACAGAAGATCCGTGAGATAGACCGGAAGAACCAGATGAGCACGCCATTGCCGCTTGCCCCTGAAAACCGATTACGACAGTTGCGATTAGTGCGCTTGAAAGCAGAACGCTTAGTTTTGAAATTCCTGACATACGGGAACGATAAATTCAATTTCAGCTCTTTGCAGAAACTTTCCACAAGCTAAAAACCCCATCCTTTTGGATGGGGTTTTTATTAGTTGCGGGGGCAGGATTTGAACCTACGACCTCCGGGTTATGAGCCCGGCGAGCTACCGAACTGCTCCACCCCGCGGCGAAGTTCCAATCTACCACTTATTACTAAATAGTTTCCAGTGGCTTATTCACTCGCTGCTAAGGCAGCTTCGATTGCAGCGCGCAGTTTCTCTTCAGCTAGTCCAAATGCGCTCCAGTCACCAGAAGCCAGAGCTGCTTCCTTTTCCTGGATGGCTTGCAGAGCTTGCTGCAGTGCTGCTTGCAAAGCGGCCGAACCCGTAGCAGGGGTTCCTGGATCAATTGGTTCAGTTCCAGGATCGGTTGGAGTTGGAGTCGGTGTGATTCCAGAAGAGCCAAACAGCACCGTTAGCGCTTGATCCAAAGTGTCTTCGAATGCGATTTGATCACCGAAAGCGACCAGAATCTTTTGCAGCAACGGGTAGCTAGTTTCACCAGTGGACTGGATGTAAACAGGCTGAACGTAGAGCAATCCACCGGCAACAGGAAGTGTCAGTAGGTTTCCGTTTAGCACTCTTGTGGATCCCTGTCTCAAAATGTTCAACAGCTGTGAAACCTTTGAGTCAGCGCTGAAGTTGTTTTGAACTTGACCAGGGCCTGGAACAATTGTGCTTTTTGGAAGAGTCAAAAGCTTCAGTCGGCCATAATCTTCTGACTTTCCACCACTAGCTGAACCTGCATCAGAATTGGCAACCAAGTAACCAGTCAACACGTTTCTTGAAGACTCTCCGGTAGAACGAGGAATGAATGTCGAGTACAGCGAGAAGTTAGGGTCTTCCGCACCTGGCACCTGCATTGTCAAGTAGTAAGGCGGCTGAAGAGTTCCAATGCCAGAGCCACCAACAGGGTCCGGTGGTGTCATCCAAGCATCCTGCTGAGAGTAGAAAGCACCAGCGTCTTCAACGTGGTAGCTTCCCAGAATTGATCGTTGCACCTTGAATAGATCCGCTGGGTAACGAACGTGGCTCATTAGATCTGCGGACATTTCACTTGTTGGCTGGATTAGATTTGGGAAGATCTTTTTCCAAGTCTGTAGCACTGGATCTTTCTCATCCCATTCATACAAAGTAACTTTTCCGTCATAGGCGTTCACAGTTGCCTTCACAGAGTTTCGAATGTAGTTGATCTCGCCTCTAAGTAACACGCTTGCAGAATTGGTGTCAGCAATGGCCTGTGCGATGTTTTCAGATCGTGAATACGGATAGTTATTGGATGTGGTGTAACCATCAACAATCCAGACAACTTCACCGTCCACTACCGCAGGGTATGGATCAGAATCAAGCTGTAGGAATGGAGCTACCGCTTGAACTCTCTCACGAGGGCTTCTGTTGTAAAGAATTTGAGACTCTGAATTGATTGCATCAGAAAGCAAAATCTGTTCACTTTGGAACTTCAATGCATAAGCAAGTCGAGGAATCAGTCCGGAAATCATTGGGCCGCCAGAACCCGAGAAGGTGTTGTAGGTCTGGTCGTTCTCACCGTCTCCAGCTGGAAAGTCCAGCTCTAGAGCTTCGGCGCCAGCCGGCGCTCCCACTATCGAATAAGTCGGGGAGCTTTCTCCAAAGTAGATTCTTGGCTCATACTCGCCCAGTTTTCCAACAGATGGAATACCTGATTGCATAAACACTGGCTTACCGTCTGCGGTGCGCTGATTTCCAAACGCGGCAACTACACCGAAACCATGAGTGTAAACAATCACGTTGTTGTACCAAGACTGCGAATCGCCCAGTCCGGCCTGGTTTAGCTCGCGAACAGCAAGTACTGTGTCTTGGACCTTGCCATCGATTTGGTACCTGCCAACATCGAGCTGGTTTGGGAAGTTGTAGTACTGACGGAACTGCTCTAACTGCCTAAATGATGCGCTCACTAGCGCTGGGTCCAAAATACGAATCGAGGCGGTAGTTTCAGCATCTTCTCGGATTGCACCGGGGGTTGCGTCCGTTACCGCGTTGTATTCAATTCTCTCGACGTTGTCGATGCCGTAAGCCTTGGAGGTTGCCTCAAGGTTTCTTTGAATGTAAGGAGATTCCAAAACTCGTTCGTTTGGAATAACTTGGAAAGTCTGAACAGCCCAAGGGAATAATCCACCCAGGACTAAGGAGCTAACCACCATCAAACCGGTTGCAATAACCGGAAGGCGCCACTTACCAACAAAAGCTGCCACCAAGAACAACAGCGCAACAACTACAGAAATAAGTCCCAGAATCTGCAATCCAGGGATTGTCGCGTAAACATCCGAGTAGGTAGCTCCGGTAAATAGACCCGCGGAGCTTGTCATTGTTGAGTATTGATCTAGCCAAAGCGATGCACCCTGTGCCAACAAATACAAAAAGGCAAGTAAACCGATTTGAATTCTTGCCGCTTTAGAAACCAATGTTTCCCGACCGTTGAATTTGATGCTGCCATAAATTATGTGAACTCCGGCAGCAAGGATCAAGGCCAAAAGCAGCGCTCCGGACAAGAACCCGACTAGGCCAACGTAAAACGGAAGTTGGAAAATGTAAAACGAAATATCCATACCGAACTGAGGGTCCGTTTCACCAAAAGGTGTGCTGTTTAGAAACGCCAGAACAATTCCCCAGTTTGGAGCTATAGCCAACCCTGCCAAGACTCCAAGGACAATAGGGACCCCGAGCATGACAACTTTGCGCAACTGATCAATTATTTGGCGATACTGTTCGAACGGAGAGCTCTCGTCAGGAAACTTGATGTAAACCGGTCTGAACCGGAAAGCTAACCACAGGCTCAAACCAGTTATCAGGGAAAAAGAAACTGCAGAAACAGTAAACAGTAGGCTCTGAGCAAAAATACCCGTGGTTAAGACGCTCAAGAATCCAAGCTGATCAAACCAGAGAACATCGGTGTATAAATCGGCAACGCTAAAAAGCACAGCTCCGATTACTACCAGTATTCCAATTGCGATGCTCGCTGGCGAGACTCTCGGTCGGACTAGTCCTGAGTTTGAAGCTTGAGTCATTTTTCTCCCTGTTCTAGTTTGTGCAGCTTGGTAAAGATTCCAAATTTTCGTTTTTAGAAAGTTTCTCGAGTGCCCCGAGTGCATCTTCTAGCTTTTCTATTTTAACAACACGAAGTCCAGCTGGTTCATTTCCAACAATTTCTTCACAGTTGGCTGCCGGGGCAAGAAACACCGTGGCCCCAGATCGCTTTGCTCCGTAGAGTTTTTGAACAACCCCGCCAATTGGGCCCACTTCACCGGATTCGTTTATGGTTCCAGTACCTGCGACATGTAAACCACCGGTTAGGTCCCCGGTAGTTAACCGGTCAATAATTCCAAGGGCAAACATCATCCCTCCCGAAGGTCCCCCAACGTCACCTAACTGCAGCTTTACATCAAGGGGAAAATCGTACTTGTACCCAATCAAGATACCCAGACGAAAATTACCTTCCGAGTCTTTGATTGGACTCAGCTCGTGGGTAACTTTCTTTCCATCGCGCAAAACAGTCACGCTAAATGGGTCCTGTTCATCCCAATTCTCAACCAAAGACCTCAACTGATCAATGGTGGTGATTGCAGCTCCATCAACTGAAAACACAAAGTCGGCTGCTATAAGTTTTCCACTAGCTGCAGTGTCAGCAAAAACCTCGGCTATGTATACCTGCTTTGGTGTTTGATACCCCAAGTAATTCAGAGCTGCAGCAATTGAATCTTGCTGTGAAACTTCCATCATCGCGCTGGATTCAGATCTAACTTCCTCGGTGGTGCGATTTTCTGGAAAGACAACCTCCACGGGGACAACTTTCTGCGAGCCATCCAACCAAGCCAAAGCAATTTCTAGCCAATTCGGAGTTCTCTCACGGTTACCTACGATGCTTACAGTTAATACATCGAGCATTCCCTCAGAGTCGTAGCTTGGAGCCCCAGAAACAGAGATGACTGGCTCGCCGTCAACTTCTCCCAAGACATCGTAACTAGGGCCTGGTCTTTCAATTAGATATGGTGTTGGCAAAATTGCGAGAGTTAAAAAGCCACCAAAAAAGGCAACTGCGGTGAAAAAACTAATGGCGCTCTTGGCTTGATTGTTTGCTCTAGCTCGAGATTTACCCTTTTGGAAAAAAGTCATGTCCACCCTGTATCTGCTTGGTTTCCAGCCTAGGCGAGTGAATTGCCTAACCCGCCGGATTCACCCACGCTCTCGGCGAACACCCAGCAACCGAAGCCATAGGTGATAGTGAATTGAGCAAGCAAGGAAGTAGCCTTGATAAGTAAAGTCAAGAAAGAAGTGAAGTGAACGACAACCCGCAACAGCCCGAGGATTTCGAGGCTATCTTGCGCAAATTTCTTTCCAATCAACCCCTTGACCCTGAGAAGCTAGCAGCTGCAGCCGGGTTACCAATTGACCCAAATGCTTTACAAGATCTCATTGCTCAAATAGGTTCCGCGGTGTCGGGAGGAGCTCAATCAGAAGGAATCAATTGGGCGCTAGTGGAATCTCAGGCCAAAAAAATTGCTGCAAAATCCGCGGCTAAGGTCCCAGAGTCAGTTGCTCGTTCAATCTCCCAAGCAGCTACTACCGGAAACTTGTGGCTCGATGAGGCAACTGATCTGGGTCAGCTAACCAGCGAACCCAAATTACTATCACGTGAGCTCTGGGTTGCAGACTCAGTAGGCCTATTTCGAAAACTTGCAACCCCCGTCGCCGAACGTATGGCAATCGCGCTAACCGAAAACTTCCAAGAGAACTTGCCTGAAGAATTTGCAGGATTTTTATCTCAAGCAAGCGGCATCATGAAATCCGCCGGATCTGTAATGTTTGCCATGCAGTTAGGCGAAGCTCTTGGAAAACTCTCCGAAGAAGTGCTTAGCGGAGGAGATATTGGTTTACCAATCTTCCAAGAACCCAGGGCCGCTTTCGTTCCTCAAAATTTAGCAAGCTTTGCTAGCTCTCTGGAGGAAGAGTCTGATCAGGTTTATATGTACCTCGTGGTAAGAGAGTTTGCCCATGCGAGATTGTTCAAGCACACAAGATGGTTAAGTGAATACATCACCAACTTGATAACCAGTTATGCCCGAGAAATAACAATCGATAATTCAAAAATAATCGAGCTATCCGAAGGTTTTGATCCAAGCGAAGTTGGCGCAATTCAAAAAGCCATGGAATCAGGTGCTCTGATAGCCCCTAGAACTGAGTCCCAAACCCAAACTTTGGAAAAAATTGAAACAGTACTGGCGCTTATAGAGGGTTGGGTGGACTGCGTCACGCAGGCTGCAACTACGCGCCTTCCAAGAACGCTGGCCATCGCAGAGGCGATTCGTAGAAAGCGAGCCAGTATCGGACCAGCCGAAAGAACTTTCTTAACCCTTATCGGACTAGAGCTTCGACCGAGAAAACTCCGCGAAGCATCCAGAATGTGGAATGAAGTTACCACCGCAGTGGGTCTAGAAAAAAGAGACGGCATTTGGTCGCATCCGGACTTGATCCCAACCGAGCAAGACATCGTTGACCCAACAAATCTAATAAAGCGCATCATGAGCCAGGGGCCAGAAGATGAAATGGACGCAGCCCTAAGAAACCTACTTAGCTGAAGCGGACTGCAGTAGCGATATAAACCTTGAAGGCGTGCGATCTCGGCCCTTGTCGGAACTTACGAACGAAAGCCTAAGCTCCCGTTGTGCCCTAGTTATACCGACATAGAGCAATCTTTTCTCTTCTTGAATTGCTGATTCTGTTTTGGCGTAGCCAATTGGAATATATCCTTCGTTGAGGCCAATGATGAAAACTATTGGCCATTCCAGACCCTTGGCTGCGTGAATAGTAGACAAGGTGACCGCATCCGTTGTTGGCTCGTGTTGGGAGTGCGCTCTATCTGCCAGCTCAAGCGCGAAGTCTTTGATTTGAGCACCCTCTGGTAATTCGTCCAACATTGAAAGCAATGAATTCAGCGCCTCCCACTTGCTTGCAACCGATCCAATCTCGGTGGGCTTGTTCTGTTCCCAACCTAAGGAGCGAACGATGTCACTGACTGCTTGATGAAGCGGTTTCCCAGAAGGGCTGAGCGACTCCGCTCTAATTAGTTGAACAGCGCTTTTGATTTCCGGGCGCGAAAAAAAACGCTCTCCGCCACGAAGTTGGTAGGAAATGCCAGCATCGGATAAGGCACTTTCAAGCTCTTCGGATTGATTATTGATTCGATACAAAACTGCAATGTCGCTTTTGGTTACCCCAGACTGGATAAGCTCCGATATCGATTTAGCAACAGCCCTGGCTTGGGAAACAGCAGAATCAAAGCTAACAACCGAAGGTGTAGTTCCACTCACCCCCAAAGACTCAAGTCCTCCCCCGATGCTGGCATCCGCGGTGAGTCGATTAGCAAAAGAAACTATTTGTTTTGTAGATCGATAGTTTGTGGTCAGATCAACAACACTCGAGCCTGGATAACGTTGTGAAAAGCCACTTAGGAATTCACTACTTGCCCCCGTGAAGGAATAAATAGTCTGATTCGGATCTCCCACCACGCAAAGATCAGCCCGTTCTCCAAGCCAGTGATCTAGCAGTGCGTGCTGAAGCGGTGAGATGTCCTGGTATTCATCGACCGTGAAAAACCGATACTGGCTCTGCACGTGAGACAAGGCTCGTGGCTCGGCCTGCAAAAGCCCAAGGGTAAGGATAAGAACATCCTCCCAATCAAGTTTTTGCAAGCGGATTTTCTCTTGCTCGTAGGCCGATTGGATTTCCATGTTTTTTTGAAAGCTAAGTCCAGCCACCTGCGCTCTTGAGTCACCGAGCTTGGAATACTGCTCCAGTGAAAGCATTGAGTATTTTCGCCACTCGATCTCGCTGGCTAAATCGCGAAGCGCCGCTGAATCTAAAGCGATTGACATGGCCTTCGCCACTTGGCCGATTAGCTTGGCTTTAGATTCAAGAATCGAAGGTGCCGGAACACCAACCAGTTGTGGCCAGAAATACTCAAGTTGCGAAAGAGCTGCGGCGTGGAAGGTTCGTACTGAAACCGCACCGACACCGAGCTGCCTTAGTCTCGAGCGTAGCTCTCCGGCTGCTCGGTTGGTATATGTCAGTGCCAAAACGCGATGCGCTGCAAAATGACCGGTTGCAATCCCGTAGGCGATTCGATGAGTCACGGTTCTGGTTTTACCCGTTCCTGCGCCGGCAAGAATGACTGTCGGGCCAACAAGTGCTTTAGCTGCCAGCTGTTGCTGCTCATCTAATCCTGAAAGGATTTTCTCCGCAGCGCTACTGGTCATCTGCTGCTCTTTCAGTTGCAGACTCAATAGCTGATCCATACCAAAGTTCAATCAGAGAGCGGGAGATTGTTGAGGACCCTGGAAGAAGAAGCGAGTGCGCTTCGGTTTTAATCTCAGCTCTTGAAAACCAACGAAGTTTCACAATCTCTTCACCATCAGGCAAGAGTTGTTTCGAGGAATCTGCTTTGGCGGTGAAACCGAGCATCAACGACAGAGGAAATGGCCAGCTCTGAGAGTAGCGGTAAGTAATTTCAGTAACTTCCAGGCCACACTCTTCTTTCATTTCTCGTGAGACTGCCGCCTCCAGTGACTCACCAGGCTCAACAAAACCAGCAAGAATAGACCAGCGGTTTTGCTCCCAAGTTCCTTGTGATCCAAGAAGAATCCGGTCCTGTTGATCAATGATCGACACAATCACTGCTGGATCAGTCCTAGGAAACAACTCGAGGGAATCTTTCATGCATCTTCTAACCCAGCCACCTTGCTCAATCACTGTTGGAGTCCCACAATTTGGACAGTGCTGGTGAGAGTTGTGCCAATTGTTTAGAGCAAGTGCCGCAGTAAACACTCCAGTGTCGCGATCGCTAAGCACCTGTCCAATTGAACGAAGTCCATGCCAGAGCTTTTTATCGGACTCAATCTGGTGGGCTGAGTTCTCATTTACCACCGCCAAGACAACTGCCGAGCCAGCTGGCTCTGAAGCGCTTGCCGTGATTGTCTTTCCCAAGTAGACCCGAAGATTTGCCCTTGGAACTTGATCTACTGGCAAGAGCCTAAGCTGCGGACTCGGGCTATCTAGTCGAAGCAGTGTCTTCCCCTCGTGCAAAACAAGTACTCGAGTATTGGGGTCGCTCCACAGCTGATCGAAAAGCTCTGGCTTTGCCCTAGATAAGTAGTCTCTGTCTAAGGCAAAGCGGGCAAGCGGCGGAAGCTTAATTTCAGTCACTTTATCCCTCGCGTGGCGATACTCATTAGATGGGGCTATGGTGTCTAACCTTAATTCATGGCTAGATCTCCCTTGATTTTAGCGGCACTGGCTAAAGACGCAGTTCCGCAGTTTGACTTCGCTCAGGTGAAGCATCTGGATGCTGGACAATCAGGTGCTTTTGACGCAGCCCTGTTAACTGCGAAAAGCGGTGAGCACTTCGTTGTTCGAATGGCAAACAGCGCCAGTGCAGGAACAGAGCTCGAAGCTGAGATCCAAGCTCTCAAGGGCTTTAGCTCAACGATGAGACTAAATCTTCCATTTGAGATTAGCCAGTTAGTTGGCGATACCCAAGACGCTGATGGTGAGAGAGCTTTGGTATTCAACTTCGTTTACGGAAATCCGGTGGAGCTGAGCCGAGTTGACCCAACTTCTTTGCTGACGGCATCTTTGGGTTCTGCTTTGGCCGCTATTCACAAGCTACCTGCCGAGCTGGTTCAGCAATCAGGCTTTCCTGAAATTGATTCTTCGACTAATTTAAAGCATCGAGTGATGGAGCTTGACCGCGCAGCACAAACTGGAAAAGTGCCACCGGTATTGCTGCAGCGCTGGGAAAGTGCTGTTGAGGACTCAAGTCTGTTTAGATATCAACCGACTGTAGTTCACGGTGCAATCAATAGTCATAGCGTCTTGGAGTTAGACGACCGAGTTTCAGGAGTATTGAACTGGAGCGGTCTCAGAATTTCCGACCCAGCGGAAGATCTCTCTTGGGTTCTTGGTGGCTCAACACCGGATCTTGCCAGAAACATTGTGTCTCGATACTTTGAATCAAGGCCCGGGGCAGACAGCAACATCTGGCCAAGAGCTCTTCTTTACAGTGAGCTTGAATTAATCAGATGGTTACTGCACGGTTACTCGCAAGGAAACCAAGCAATCATCGAAGACGCCGTCGGAATGCTTCTGGTTTTGACCGAAGAAGTGGAATCTGGAAAAGCCGAACGGATTCAAGCCGCTCCCCTGGCTACCGAAATTGCACTGCAGCGTGCCGCAGAAGCTAGTGAAACACCAGCTCGCGGAAACGAACTGTTCTAAGCAAACAACTGCTTCCAAATACTCATTAGTTCATCTGGTCCTGGGACTGACTCTGGTCTTAGCTCTGTTTTGTCTGCAACAAAGAAGAAACTGACGTCGATATCTTCGATTGGGATACCCTTCAGTTCTGAATAGGCAAACCGATAAAGAGCAAGCTGTAAAGTCATGTCTTTTTGCTGCTGCTGCGTCTCTGGTGGGCTTCCGGTCTTCCAATCCACAATTTCGAAGCGATTCCCCACTTTGAATACTGCATCTAGCTTGCAAACAAACGTATTTACTCCGTGGGTGAGATTGATCTCGATCTCAACATCAGCAAATTCCAAGCCAACAAATCGGGAGTTTTTGAACACCTCAGTTAGCTCAATAATTGAGTCGCTGCCAACATTGTCTATTTCCGAAACAAGGAAATCTTCCACCCAAGAGTGAAACAGTGTTCCGGTTCTAGTGGCTCTATATGGCTTAGATGGGGTTGGTCTTAGATACTTGAAAGCCATGGAGTCAACATCAGTGACGAACTCTTTGAATCTGGATGCAGGTATTCGAACTGGGAGCTTCACGAAACTAAGTCGCTCAATACGGTCGTCCTGCTCTTTGAGCAGCAAATCAATTTCAGCTTGAACCTGACTTTGCAAGAAATCACCATCCTGCGAAGAAGCGATTTCAGAACCAGCCTGTTTTACTTGCTCCGCTGCGTTAGAAAGAACTAGTTTGTGTTCTGGGCCAACTGGATCAATTGGCCAGCTCGTAGTTTTAGGCGCTAGATCTAATGGGTTCAACTGGCTGTCGATTACCGGGAATTCAAAGTTTGCTCCAGCTAACTGCTCGAGAAACCTCGAGGGCTTTCTGGAATTTGTGTTTCCTGGTTTCCAGTAAGAACCGGTAAGAAGCAGAGACGCTTTTGTCCGGGTAATTGCCACATAAATCAAGCGATACTCTTCGCGCAGTTGGTGTTCTTTGTTTTCTTCTCGGAATTTTTCCTTAGCACCTTTGATTTCTGACTGGATCAAAGTTGACTCGTAATCAAAAACCGGAAGAGATTCTTTGTCTCCTCGAAGCGGATAAGGAAGTTCTGCCCCCGAGAGCCAACCCGAAATAGATTTCGGTTTAGAGGGAAAATCATCCTCCACCATATTTGGAATCGCAACATAGTCCCACTCCAAACCCTTGGCAGCGTGAACAGTTAGAACCTGGACCACTCCAGTAGCTGGATTGGATTTGGGCAACTCAAATCTTTCTTTTTTAGACGCGTAATCCAGCCAGTTGAGAAATGCCCCGAGCTGACCTGCGGCACTAGACGAACCAAAGCTAGCCACCGTCTCATAAAAAGCCTGAAGCTGGTTCATAGGATTTTTGAGCTTTGGGTTGGCTCGAAGCTCAATATCTAGCCACAGCTCTTCGGCGACAACCCGAACAAAATCAGGTAGCGGCAAAGATGTCGAGGCCCTCAAGTTCCTAAACAATAAAGCAGCGTCTTGGAGCCTGGCGAGCGATTCCTCGGAGAACTCAGCAAGAAGATCTAGCGATTGACTGGTTACCTCATCTAGGGCCTCAACGATTGTGAGCTCTTCGCGAAATACCCCTTCTTGTCTTGGTCCAGAAAGCTTTTTGGCAATAACAAATAATCGATCAATATCTTTTGCTCCGATTCGCCACCTGGCTCCAGTGAGGAGCCTGATTAGCTCACTTCCGGCATCAACACGTTGGATTACCTTCAGTGCGGAAACCAAATCCACGATCTCAGGTAACTCCAGCAAACCGCCAAGTCCTACCACTTCAACTTCAATACCATTGGCTTGCAACGAATCGACAAATAAGCCCATTGAAGATCGTTTTCTCATCAAAACAGCGCAGCTAGCACCTTTTTCAAGTGCTGGCTTTAGCCAGTCACTTATCTGCTCTGCTTCTTGCTCAATAGTTTCTAAAAACCTAATCTCAACCGCACCATCTGGTGCATCCGGCATGGCTTCCAGAGTTACCGGAAGAACTCGTTCCTTTGTCGGCTTGGGTCTTTCATAGCTAGCTTGTATCGCAAGCGGTTTTGAAATTTGATTTGCTTTTTCAAGCACAGAAAGCGGGTTCCGCCAACTGGTTTTTAGTGAAAAGAGCTTTGCTGTTCCAAAATCGGAAGCGAACTCATCTAGATTCGAAGCACTCGCTCCCCGCCAGCCGTAAATTGACTGGTTAGGGTCCCCAACTGCATACACCGACATTGCGCCAAACAGAGTCGATAGCAGTCTTGTCTGTAAAACAGAAGTGTCTTGATACTCATCCAGCATTACCTGAGTGAAGCTTTTTCTAAGCTCGTTCGCCGAGTCAGGAAAATCGCTAACGGCTTTTAGAGCAAGAGCTACCTGATCTGAATAATCGACCATTGAGCGTGCTTTTTTCTCCTTTTGGAAGATCTCAGCCAGCTCAGCAATCAATGGGGTTGGCTTGAGCTCCTCAATAATTGTGTCAACGTAACTAAAGCGTGAGCTAACTTCTTCGCCTTCTTTCTTGGGCAAGTTAGCTATGTGAGTCACGGTTGCAAGAACTTGATCTTGTAATTGGCTAGCGGTTTGCCCGTTGTCATTCAGGGCTCTGGATAGCTCGATTACCTTCTCGACCAGGGCGTCAATGTTTAGCTCAAGATCGCTTAGTGTCCCGGACACGTCAGACCCGAAGCGAACACATACCTCTCGAGCTAGCTGAAATGCTGTCGCCTCACTAATCAATGAGGCATCGGATTCGTAACCTAGTGCCAGTGAGTTATCTCTAAAGACTTGGTTGGCAAATGCGTTGTAAGTAGATATCTGCGGTGGGGAAAAGTCAAACTCCAAATCCTCAGGCCAAAAACTCGAATCACGAAGTTTCAATAGCGCTTCATAGATTCGCTTGGATAACTCGGTTGCCGCTTTCTTGGTAAAGGTCAGGCCCAAGATTTGCTCTGGCCTTGCAAAGCCATTGGCAACAAGCCATAGCACTCGGACCGCAAGTAGTTCGGTCTTGCCGCTTCCAGCACCTGCCACCACCAAGGTCGGTGAGTCAAGCGAGGCTTGTTCAATAGCTTCAATTTTTTCCTGGGATAGATCTCTTCCCTTGATGACTTTGAAGATTTGTGCAGCCGAGTATTTAGCCAACATAGGAAACCGCCCTTGTGAGGTGGAGTTTGCAAGTGCCATACTCACGATCTATGTCACAGTGATTTGAAAGCTGTGCGATGAATACTGACTTAGCCATGCCATCTACTGTTTCTAGAAGCATTTTCTTGAAGCTTTCGGAAGTTTCCTCGGTCATGGCAGGTTGCGCTCGCTCGGTGTAGTTCGCGCCGCCAACAATTAGTAGCTTGGCTCCAGCCAGCTGCTCTTGACTTACTACGCCAATTTCTGAAAAGCCACCTTCCAAAAGGGCCATTTGATACAAAGCAAGCTGTGGGTTCTTGGCCGTGTCCTTCTCTGATGGTGCAGTACTGCCGGTTTTGAGATCGACAATCATGACAGAGCCATCCGGGTGCTGCTCAATGCGATCGACCTGACCCTGCACTCTTACAGTGTCGAATTCAAAGCGAAAGTTTTGTTCTTTCGCTAAAACAGTTGCGCCAGCTTGCTCAAATTGCTTGAGGTAACTTGACAAGTTGGTAAGCATCCTGGCCGCTCTTCGTTTACCTAGGTCTTCAAGCCAGTCCGCCTCGAATTCGAGACTGTGCCAACGAGAATCTGTTAGCTGCTGAAGCTTTGTAAGATCCGATGATGTGCTTGTTTCTAGCACTTCGTGAATCAAGGTTCCCAAAGACGCGGAGAATGAGTCTGATCTTCCACCATGGTTTTGCAAGAACCAGTGCAGTGGACATTTCAGGTAACTATCGAGCTGTGATGGCCTAACAGTTACCAGATCTGTCAGTAAATCAGTTAGTGGTTCTTGAGTTGATATTGGAAGCAAGCCATACCAACTTTCTGGAGCGCTGCCAGGCACCTTGGCTGCAGCTAACCGGGCTAGGCCAAGTGCGGCCTCACGGGCACTGTCTCCAGAAGTAATGGCCAACTCTCTGCGCAGTTCACCAGCTAGCGATCGAAGAGTCAAAGTTCTTGGGATTTGGTCTTCAATTTCAGGAATTGAGCCAGCAATCAAGCTCACAAATTGCGAGATTTGCTCCTGCTCTTGATCTGTTGCGGTTATAAGAACCTTGTTTCTTGCACAGCCGAGGGCCTTGTTGAACATACGAAGTTCGCCAGATAATTCAGATTTCGTAAACTCCGAAGTTTCGCTGATTTCTCCAGCAGCCAGGGCGTCAAGAAGTTGTGCACCCAAAAGCGAGGACCTTGGTTTCAGATTTGGCCAGACGCCTTCAATAAGACCTGGCAAGACCACAAAGTCAAACTCTCTGCCGATCAGCCCAGATGGTGTCAATAGAGACACATATTCTCCAGACAAATCATTCAAGGCCAAAGAATCCTCAGGTACTTCTCTAGCTAGCTGATCTAAGACAAACTCAATTGGCTTGCTATCAGGATTGCGCTCTGTAAACCTGGCGGCTGCTGCAAACAGTGTCATCAGCGAATCCAAATTACGACCGGCTTGCATCGAAAGCTCCGATACTCCTCTGGATGCAACTACCCAACGATCTAGCAATTTGGTTTCAGAAACTAGATTCCACAGCAGCGCCTCTGTGGTTG
>ERZ1022756.92-NODE-92-length-33234-cov-11.668194_pt1 | contig 33234 bp, 26 predicted proteins | sample MGYA00520902_ERZ1022756 | MGnify/ENA primary metagenome ERZ1022756 (study PRJEB33162, sample SAMN09537601) | freshwater metagenome | isolation source: freshwater | place: Canada:Alberta | collected 2017-07 | study: EMG produced TPA metagenomics assembly of the...
GCGGGCGGGTGGTGGCGCATGGCCCTTCCCACCACGGTCGCGGTTGCCGAACCGTCAACATCCTGTTGCAACCGTAACGGTGCCGTGCTGGACTCGGCGTCGGGACTATAGGGAAAGGGGTGTCACCCATGCGTTTTGCCCGCATTGTTTATGCGCTCGCCGGTATTTTCGGGATCCTCGCCATCGTCCCCGGCCTGTTTGCCGAGAGCGCGGGCCTGCTGCCCTTCCGCATCGCCCAGCCGGAATTTTATTACGGTTTTCACGGGACCGCGCTGGTCTGGCAGTTCCTGTTCCTGTTCATCGCGATGGATCCGGTGCGCTGGCGCGTGCTGATGCCCTTCACCTTCCTCGAAAAAATCGCCTTCTTCGTGCCGATCCTCTGGCTCTGGTCACAGGGCCGTGTGCAGGCCCCCTCCGGCCCGTTCGTCGCCGGCATGATTGATGGTTTGCTGCTGTTGCTGTTCATCGCCGCCTGGTTCGCCACCCGCCCGAAAGCGGAAGACAGCGCAGCCGGCTAGAGCCGCGCCACTTCCCCCAGCAGCGCGTCGACATCGCGCGCTGTCTGGTACAGGCCAAAGCCGAGCCGCAGCACATCGCCGCGCACGTCGGTCACCACGTCCGCGTCCATCAGCTCTGCCTGCCAGCGCGGCGCATCCGCGTGCCGTAGCGCCACGAACCGCGCCTGCGGCTCCTCTGCCGCTGCGGGGTTGAGCACCTCCGCCCCCGCCAGCGCCGTGCCTTCGATCCCGCTCAGGAACTGGGCTTTCAGCGCCGCGCAATGCGCGCTGATCGCTGCCGTGGTCAGCCCTTCACTGGCCAGGCAATCGCGCACCGCGACAAAACGGTACAGCCCGGACGGGTCGAATGTTGATCCCAGCAACCGCCGCGCATCGGGGGCGTATCCCACCGCACCGGGCGGCAGCGACAGATCGTCAAACTCGGCATACCAGCCGGTCGCAACGGGGCGTGTCGCATAGCCCGGCGGTGCGTGGAGAAAGGCACAACCTTCCCCCGCCATCGCATATTTATACCCGCCCCCGGTGTAAAAGGCTCGCGGCGCCAGCGCGGCAAAGTCGCTCTCCAGCGCCATAAAGCCATGATAGCCGTCTACAATCAGCCACGGCCCCTCAGGGCGGCACAGCGCCGCGACCTCGGCCAGATCCTCGGCGATTGCCCCGGTCGAAAATCCGACATGGCTGGCGATGATCAGGTGCGGCTCATATGCCCTCGCGGCCTCGGCGAGCTTACCGCCCATGCCTGCTCCGCCCGCGACCGTGCGCCACTCGGCCTCCCCCGCTTCCACCCAGCGCGCCGCCTGCCGCCGGAAACTGTGAAACTCCCCGTCGCCGGACAAGAGCCGCAACGGCCGCTCGGCGATGGCGGAGGCGATCCGCAGCAGGAAGTCATGCGTGTTGGAGGAAAAGACCACGCTCGCCGGGTCGGGCAGCTTCAGCTCGTCCGCGACATGATGCTGGGCTGCGGGCCACAGCTCGCCCATCACCCGCTCCCATTTGCGGTCGGCGAGCCTTGCGGCATCCTCCCACGCGGCGATCTGCCCGACATAGGAGGCATCAGGCCACAGATGGTGGCTGTGCGCCGCGAAATGGAGCCGCCCCGGCGCCGCTGCGATGCTGCGCTGGAACAGGTGACGGAAATCGCCTGCGCTCAAAGGAGAGTCCTCAGCGACCAGAGTTCGGGAAAGGCGCGCTTCGTCAGCGTCGATTCGAGATAGGGCACGCCCGCTGTCCCGCCGGTCCCGCGCTTGCCGCCGATGATCCGGCTGACGGTCAGCACATGGCGGTGGCGCCAGCTCGCCATCGCGTCGTCGATATCGACCAGCTTCTCGGCGAGCTGGTAGAGCGCCCAATAGGTGTCCGGCGCGCGATAGACCTCGGCCCAAGCCGCCTCTACCCCTCCGTCTGCGCGATAGGGTTTGGCCCAGTCGCGGGTGAGCGCGGCGTCCGGCACCGGCAACCCCGCCCGCGCTGCCGCCGCATTGGCCTCGTCCCACAGGCTTGGCCTTGCCGCTGCATCGATCGTCATCGGCCCCAGCATCGGCCCTTCGCGCACGCCCAGCATGACCTCGACCGTGCGGAACTGGTCGGACTGGAAACCGCTGCTCGTCCCCAGCACATGGCGGAACCGCGTATAATCCGCCGGGGTCATGGTGGTCAGCACGTCCCACGACAGGGTCATTACCGCCTGAATGCGGCTCACCCGGGCAAGGCCCTTGTACGCCTCGGTCAGCCGGTCGCCGCGCACCAGATCGAGCGCCAGCTCAAGCTCGGCGATGATCTGTTTCAGCCACAGCTCCTTGGTCTGGTGGATGACGATGAACAGCAGCTCGTCATGCCGGTCGGACTTCGGCTCCTGCGCGGAAAGGATCGCGTCGAGCCTCAAATAGCTGTCATAGGTCACGCCGTCGGCCATGGTGGCTTACCCCTCTCGCGTCACGGCAAAGCCGGCAAAGCTCTGCCGCACCGGCATCATCTCGATGGTGTTGATGTTGAGGTGCGGCGGCAGTGTCGCGATCCACAGCACAGTGGCGGCGATGTCCTCCGCCGTCATCGGATCGGCGCCAGAGTAGAGCGCGTCGCTCGCCGCGCGGTTGCCGCCGGTGCGCACCAGCGTGAACTCGGTCTCCGCCATGCCCGGCTCGATAGAGGTGACGCGCACCCCTGTCCCGGCGAGGTCGGACCGCAGCCCCAGTGAGAATTGCCGGACAAACGCCTTGGTCCCGCCATACACATTGCCGCCGGCATAGGGGTAGGTCGCGGCGACAGAGGACATGTTGATGATCGCGCCCTTGGCCGCGATCAGCGCGGGCAGCAGCGCATGGGTGATGGCGATGAGGCCGGAGATGTTGGTCGCAACCATCTCCTCCCACTGCTTCGGGTCGGATGCTTGCGCCGGCCCGGTGCCGAGCGCGAGGCCGGCATTGTTGATCAGGCAGTCGATCTCGCGCCAGCCTTCGGGCAGGCCGGCCACCATCGCGCGGATGGCATCGCCGTCGCGCATGTCGAGCGTCACGGGCAGCAGCCTGTCCGCGCCCAGTTCGGCTTTCAGCGCCTCCAGCCGTTCGCTGCGCCGCCCGGTCGCGATCACCCGCCAGCCTGCGCTCGTGAGGGCCCGCGCAATCGCGGCGCCGAACCCGGATGTGGCGCCGGTCACCAGTGCGGTGCGTGTGGCCATGGCAATGCTTCCCTCGTTGCGAACTTTCTCTTGCCGATACCGCCTCATGCCCCTCTTTCCTACCCCGCCCCTTCGGCGTTAGGGATACGCATGGGCACCAGACAATATGATGCGCTGATCATCGGCGGCGGCCACAATGGCCTGGTCTGCGCCTTCTATCTCGCGCGTGCGGGTATGAAGGTGCGGGTGCTCGAACGGCGCCACATTGTCGGCGGCGCTGCGGTGACGGAGGAATTCGCCCCCGGCTTTCGCAACTCGACCGCCAGCTATACCGTCAGCTTGCTGCGGCCCAAGGTGATCGCGGATATGCGCCTCGCCGATCACGGCTATCGCGTCATTGAACGGACGATCTCCAACTTCTTCCCCTTCCCCGACACCTATCTGAAACTGGGCGGCGGCACCGCGCGCACGCAGGCGGAGTTCGCCCGCTTCTCGCAGGCCGATGCAGAGGCCTTCCCGGCTTATGAATCCGCGCTCGAACGGGTGGCGGATGTGCTGCGTGACATGGCCTTGCGCACGCCGCCCAACGCCGGCGGTGGTTTGCGTGATCTGCTCTCCGGAATCGTTCAGGGCCGCGCGCTCGCACGGCTGCCGATTGATGCCCAGCGCGATGTGCTGGCCATGTTCGTCGCCAGCGCGCGCAGCTTCCTCGACCGCTGGTATGAAAGCGATGTGGTGAAATCCGCCTTCGCCTTTGATGCGGTGGTCGGCAATTACGGTGGCGTCTCGACCCCCGGCTCGGCCTATGTGCTGCTCCACCACGTGTTTGGAGAGGTCAACGGAACCAAGGGCGCCTGGGGTCATGCTGTCGGCGGCATGGGCGCAATCACTCAGGCGATGGCCGCGGCCTGTATGGATGCCGGGGTGGAAATCAGCCTCGAAGCGCCGGTCGATCACCTGCTGGTCGATGGCGGCCGTGTCGCCGGGGTGCGCCTGGTCGGCGGGGAAGAAATTGCCGCGCGCACTGTCGCTGCCAACGTCGGCCCTGCGCTCCTCTATCGTGACATGGTCGACGCCTCCGACCTGCCGGCCGATTTCCGCCGCGCCATGGCCGGATACCGCACCGGCTCCGGCACTTTCCGGATGAATGTCGCGCTCTCGGAACTACCCGACTTCACCGTGCTGCCCGGCAAGACCCTCGCCGAACATCATACCGCCGGCATCATCATCGCCCCCGGCCTCGATTATATGGATCAGGCTTGGGACGATGCCCGGCTTCACGGCTGGTCAAAAGCGCCGATCGTTGAAATCAAGATCCCCTCGACCGTTGATGACAGTCTTGCCCCGCCGGGCGCGCATGTCGCCAGCCTGTTCTGCCAGCAATTTGCCTTTGATTTGCCACCCGGGCCGGATGGGCGACCGCGCGGCTGGGATGATGTGCGCGATGAAGTGGCCGATCACATCATTGATACCGTCACCGCCCACGCCCCCAATTTCAAAGCCTCCATCATCGCGCGGCAGATCCATTCCCCGCTCGATCTCGAACGCAAATTCGGCCTTGTCGGCGGGGATATTTTCCACGGCCACATGAGCCTCGATCAGCTCTGGTCGGCGCGGCCGGTGCTTGGCCATGGCGATTATCGCGGGCCGATTGCGGGTCTCTACATGTGCGGATCGGGCACCCACCCCGGTGGCGGCGTCACCGGCGCGCCCGGCCATAATGCCGCGCATGAGATTCTGCGCGATCGCGGCCTGTTTGCAAGGATGTTCGGATGACGACACCCCTCCCGCTTGAAGGGCGCACGCTCCTCATCACCGGTGCTTCCTCCGGCCTCGGCGCGCATTTCGCGCGGCTCGCTGTTTCGGCGGGTGCGCGGGTGGTGCTCGGCGCACGCCGGGTGGAACGGGTGGCGGTGCTGGCGCAAGAACTCGGGCAGGGCAAGGCGGTCGCCGTGCCGATGGATGTGACAGACGAAGCCTCGATCATCGCTGCCTTTGATGCGGCAGAGGCGGCCTTGGGTCCGATCGATACGGTCATCGCCAACGCCGGCATGGCTGCTCCCGGCCGCTCGACCGATGTTTCGGTGGAGGCACTGCGGCAGCTCACCGACACCAATTTCACCGGCGTCTATCTGACCGCGCGGGAGGCCGCGCGGCGCATGATTGCCCACGGCATTGGCGCACGCGGGCGCATTCTCCTCATCGGCTCGATCACTGCGGGCATGACGGGGCAGGGCGATGCGGCCTATGCCGCGGGCAAGGCGGCCGTCGCCCATCTCGGGCGCAATCTGGCGCGCGAATGGGTACGCATCGGCATCACCGTCAACACCATCCAGCCCGGCTATATCGCAACGGAGATTGCCGGGGACTGGTTCGATACGCCCGGCGGTCAGGCACAGATTGCCGCCTTCCACCGCCGCCGCCTGCAACCCATCGAATCGCTCGACGGTGCGGTGCTTTACTTCTGCTCGGACGCCAGCGGCTCGACCACCGGTGCGACCCTCACGGTCGACGACGGCCAGAGCCTTTGACTGCTCAGTGCCGGATCGCGTCCTCAACGGAAACGTAGAGCAGGGTCAGGCCGAAACAGGCCATCATCCCCATGAACAGCAACACCGGGGCCTGATTGAAATGGTCGAACATGGCGCTTTCACTCCTCTTGCGCGTCTGATGCACAAGGGAATGGCAGGCCAGCCGCGGCTCCGCCTTGATGTGGGTCAATTCAGCTCAGCGTTGCGCGTCGCCCAGTGCCCCGGCCACGACCGGCGCGACCTTCTCGGCGACCATGTCGATCCCTTCCGCTGTCGGGTGGATGCCGTCGGGCAGGAACAGCGCGCGGTTGCCGACCAGACCTTCAAGGAAAAAGGGATAGAGCGCCGCGTCATGCTTGCGCGCCAGATCAGGATAGATGGCGTCAAAGGCGGTGCGATAATCCTCGCCCAAATTGGGCGGCGCCAGCATCCCCGTCAGCATGGCCGGAATGCCGCGCCGGTCGAGTTCGGCCAGCATCGCGTCGAGGTTGGATCGCGTCGTCTCCGGCCCGATACCGCGCAGCATGTCATTGCCGCCGAGGCCAATGATCACCAGCGCAGGCTTTTTGGGAAGGCCATCGAGCGTGAAGGCAAGCCGCGCCAGCCCCGCCGCCGTGGTATCACCCGAAACCCCGGCATTGAACACAGCGGCTTCGGTCCCGGCCGCCGCCAGCCGCCGCTGCAGCTCGGGGGCGAAACCCTCGCCGGCGTCGAGGCCATAGCCCGCGTAAAGGCTGTCGCCGAACGCCACCACCAGCGGCGCATCGGCACTGACCTGTGCCGTCGGCGCAACAGTCAGCGATGCGTTCGCTTCATCTGCGCTGCGACTGCCCTTGTCGCTGCCGCCCGCGCCACCATCTGAGCAAGCAGTCAACAAAATGGCGGCGCCCCCGGCAGCCAGCCATTGCACCATCGTCCAGGCCATCGAAAGCGCTCTCCTCATCATGCACGGAACCGGCAATGACCCCCATATTGCGATCCGCGGTCGCAATGTCACCCTCACCCTCGGCTCGCGTGAGGCGCCGGTCGAAATTTTGAAGGGTGTCGATCTGGCCATCCCGCAAGGGGAAAGCCTTGCCATCCTCGGCGCATCGGGCTCGGGCAAATCCTCGCTGATGGCGGTTTTGTCGGGCCTCGAACGTGCCAGCGGCGGCGAAGTGCAGGTCGCCGGCATCGATTATGGCACGCTGGACGAGGATGGCCTTGCCACTGCGCGGCGTGGCCGCATCGGCATCGTGCTGCAAAGCTTCCACCTGCTGCCGACGATGACGGCGCTGGAAAATGTCGCCGTTCCGCTCGAACTGGCAGGAGAGGCCGATGCCTTCGCCGTCGCCGCGCGCGAACTTGAAGCCGTCGGCCTCGGCCACCGGCTCGATCATTACCCGACCCAGCTGTCGGGCGGCGAGCAGCAGCGCGTCGCCATCGCCCGCGCTGTCGCGGCCGGACCAGAGATTATTTTTGCTGACGAACCCACCGGCAATCTCGATGCCGCGACGGGCGAAGCGATCATCGATCTCCTCTTCGCCCGCCGCGCCGCGCAAGGGGCGACCCTCGTGATCATCACCCATGATCCCGCACTCGCCCAGCGCTGCGACCGCATCGTGGAAATGAAGGACGGCCGCATCGTTGCCGATCGCGTGCCGGCGTGAGCAGCGCCAACGCGCTGTCATGGCGCGCCGCATGGACGATTGCCCGGCGCGATCTCCACACCGGTTTCCGGGGTCTGAGGCTCCTCTTCATCTGCCTTCTGCTCGGCGTAGGCACCCTCGCTGCCATCGCCAGCCTGACCAGCGCCATCACCGCGGAGCTCGCCGCGCGCGGCCAAATCCTCCTCGGTGGTGACATCGAATTCGCCGTCTCCCAGCGTGAGGCGACAGCGGAGGAAAAGGCCCGCTTCGACGATCTCGGCGTGCTCAGTGAAACCATCCGCATGCGCGCGATGGCGCAGCGCGCCGATGCGTCGGCGGATGGCGGCCCTGATGCCGTCCTTTCGGAACTGAAGGCGGTCGACGCCACCTATCCGCTCTATGGCAGCTTTACCCTGGCCGACGGTCGCCGCGCTCCGCCGCCCGCCGCCGACAGCCTCTACATCGGCCCCGGCCTGGCGGAACGGCTCGCTCTCGGGGTGGGGGATAATCTGCGCTACGGCACCGCCACATTCCGCATCGCCGGCATCATCGGCACGGAACCGGACCGTGTCGGCGAAGGCTTCACCCTCGGTCCCGTTGCCATCACCAACATCGAAGGGGTGCGCCGTACCGGCCTCCTTCAGCCCGGCAGCCTCTATGAATCCAAATATCGCGTCCGCACCGCACCCGGCGCAGACGTGGCGACCCTTACCGACGATTTGAGCCGCGAGCTCAAGGATGCTGGCGTTGAGGTGAAGAGCCGCGATCGCGCCTCGCCCGGTGCCAACCGCTTTATCGAACGCATGGGCCAGTTCCTCTCGCTGATCGGCCTCACCGCTCTGGTGGTGGCGGGGATCGGCGTCTCCAACGGCGTTTCCTCCTACCTCGCGACCAAGCGCGGCAGCATCGCGACGCTAAAGGTGCTCGGCGCGGGCAGCGGCGATGTGCTGCGCATCTATCTGCTTCAGGTGGGGGCGGTGACCCTGCTCGCCATCCTTGCGGGGCTGGTGATCGGCGCAGTCTCGCCGCCGCTGCTGGTCGCACTCATCGGCAATGCGCTGCCGGTCCAGCCCGGATTCTCCCTCCACCCTGTCGCATTGGCGAGCGCCGCGGCCTACGGCCTGCTCATCGCACTCGCCTTCACCCTGCCGCCGCTCGCGCGGGCCCGCACCCAGCCGGCCGCCGCGTTGTTCCGCTCGCGTATCGAAGGCGGCGGCGGCGTTGACCGGCGCACCATCCTCCAGGTCGCGCTGGCCGCAACCGGCATTGTCGCGCTCGCCTTGATCACTGCACGCGAACCGCTCTTCTCCGCCGGAGTGCTCGCATCGGTGGCGGCTGTTCTGCTCCTTCTGCTCGGTGTGGGATCGGCCGTCCGCCGCGCCGCGCGCGCTGTCCCGCGCCCGCGCCGTCCGCTGTTCCGCCTCGCCATCGCCAATCTCTACCGCCCGGGCTCGCAGACGCCCGCTCTGGTTATCGCGCTTGGCCTTGCGCTCACCCTGTTCGTCACGCTGGCGGCGATCCAGACCAGCCTGACTGCGGAGATTGAGCGCAGCGTCCCGCGTGAGGCGCCCGACAATTTCATCCTCGACATCCCTTCGACCGGGCAGGACCAGTTCCGCACGATCGTCGCCGAACGTGCGCCGCAAGCAGAGCTCAACATGGTCCCTGCGCTGCGCGGCACGATCGTCGCCTATGCCGGCCAGCGCGTCTCCGAACTGGAGGAACTGCCCGACGGCGCATGGTTCCTGCGCGGTGAACGCGGCGTCACCTACGCGCCAACCTTGCCCGAAGGCAGCGAACTTACCGCCGGTGAATGGTGGGCGCCCGACTATGCCGGCCCTCCCCTCGTCAGCCTTGATGAGGAAGCCGCCAACACCATCGGCGTCCGTGTCGGGGACACGATCACCGTCAATGTCCTGGGGCGGGAGATAGAGGCGCGCATTGCCTCGCTCCGCCGCATCAACTGGGACACGATGGGCTTCAACTATATCATGGTCTTCTCGCCCAGCGCGCTTGCCAGCGCGCCGCATACGTTCGCTGCGACGCTGACCACTGATGGCTCGCCCGACCCCGGCCTCACTCGCGCATTGCTCGCCGCCTTCCCGACCGTCTCGATCATCGCGGTGGGCGAAGTGATCGGGCAGGTCACGGTGCTGCTCGAACAGATGGCAGGCGCCATCCTCGCTGCGGCGTCGATCGCCATCCTCGCCGGCATCGCTGTGCTGATCGGCGCCATCGCCGCCTCGCGCCAGTCACGCGCTTATGACAGCGTCATCATGAAGACGCTCGGCGCGACCCGCTGGCAGGTGCTCGGCGCTCAGGCGCTCGAATATGCGCTGCTCGCTGCGGTGCTCGCCGCGCTTGCCTTCGCGCTTGGGGCGGGGGCAGCCTGGTTCGTCATCGTCCAGCTGTTCGATTTCACCTGGGCACCCGATTGGGGTGTGGTCGCCGCCACGCTGCTCGGCGGTGCGGCGGTCACGCTCGGCATCGGCCTTGCCGGCTCCATCCCGCTCATGTCGGTCCGCCCGGCGAGTGCGCTCAGGCAGCTATAGGGCGAGCGGTCAGTAGGCCGGCGAGTCGCTTGCCGGGAAGCTCTCGTCTGCGGCTTGGTCGACCTTGTCCCACTCGCGGCTCTTCGTGGCGTCCCGCATTCCCTCCGGGCCAGCAGAGCGGGTCTGGTCGAAGTTCGCGGGTTCGCTTTCACCATTGGCAAAGGCTGCTGGCTCCGCGCGCGATGGATGGCTGTGTTGCCACCAGCGCCAAGCGGCATAGCCACCGGCACCGGCGACCATCAGTCTCAAAATGCTCATGTCCATTCTCCTCGGCGGCCTGCCACGGCAGCAGGCCGGTGATGGAGGAATGAACGCTGCATGGGCCGCAAAGGCTCCACGCAAAAATTGCGTGTCGGCCTGTGGTGCTGGCGAACCCGGCCGCTCGCGGTCAGGCGCGTGCCAGCAGCGTGCGTGCCTGCCCTGCCAGCTGGGCCAGCATCGCCGGGGACGGCTGCGGGCTCAGTTTGGCGCGGTCGACAAAGGTGCGGAACTGCCGCACCCGCGCGTCATTGCGTGCCAGCCAGCCATTTGCAGCCGCCTCAGCTTCGCCGCCCAGACGCGCGATGGTATCGAGCCGCATCTGCTGGAAATCGCGGGCAAGGCCTGCCACGAGCAGTCGCTCCCACGGGTCGACCGGCGCCATCGTCATCGCTGCACCCTGTGCCCAGTCGAGGCCGGTGGCTTGGCCCAATGCGCCAAAGGCAGTCGTCAGTGCGGCGGGGTCAGTGCCCGTGCGCGTCGCGAGCGAAACGATGCCCACCGCCCCGTCGACTTCCGCCAGATGAACGATGGCCCGCGCCAAATCGGTCGGTGTGCCCTGATCTTCCAGACGGCGCTGGAAAGCATCCGCCGCCTCGCGCCCTGCAGGGCGGATCAGCCGGTCACTCTGCCGGTCCAGCAGCGCAATGCCCGGTGACAGCTCGGCCACGCAACGTGCGAGGCTGCGGTCAGCCACTGCGTTACGAATGAGGTCCGCCATGTGCGCGCGCAGTTCCAGCGCGACTTCACCATAAAGGCCGATACGCACCGCCTCGGGCATGGGTTCGCTGTCGATTCTTGCCCACAGTGCGGGAAGCTCGAACAGCTTCTCGGCAACCACAAAGGCCTCGGCGACATCGGCCATGCCGACGCCTTCTTCTTCGGCCAGCTCGAACGGGTGGATCAGGCCCATACGGTTGACCAGCCGGTTGGCGACCTTGGTGGCGACAATCTCGTTGCGCAGCTGGTGGGACAGGATGGCATCGCGATGTGCGTCCGCCATCGCCTGCGGGAAGGCCGCGAGCAGCTCCTCGTCCATCAGCGGATCGGCGCCCAGCTTGCCGTCCTCGGCCGCGTCCTGGATGGCCAGCTTTGCCGTGGAAAGCAGCACCGCCAGCTCGGGCCGCGTCAGGCCGCGATGCTCATTCATCCGGCGGGTGAGATCGTCGTTGGACGCAAGGCCTTCGACCATGCGGTCCAGCCTGCCCGTCCCCTCGAAATGCTCGATCAGCCGGATGAGGGAAGGCAGCGCCGCTGCCCCGCCCCGCTCGGCGATGGAGAGAGCCAGCGCCTGCAGCCGGTTGTCGGCCAGCACCAGTTCCGCCACCGCATCGGTCATGGAGGCGAGCAGCACGTTGCGCGGTTCGGCACCCAGGCGGCCCTCGCGCACCTCACGGTTGAGCGCGATCTTGATGTTGACCTCATTGTCAGAACAGTCGACGCCCGCGCTATTGTCGATGAAGTCGGTGTTGATGCGCCCGCCGCGTCCCGCGAAGGCAATACGCGCCGCTTGCGTGACGCCCAGGTTCGCGCCCTCGCCAATCACCCGCGCGCGCAAGGCTTCGGCATCGACGCGGATACGGTCGTTGGCCGGGTCGCCGACCTCGGCATTGTTCTGCGCGGCTGCTTTCACATAGGTGCCGATGCCGCCGAACCAGATAAGGTCGACCGGCGCCTTGAGGATCGCGGCCATCAACGTTGCCGGGTCGATCGCGCCGGGTGCAATGCCGATGGCGGCAGCGGCTTCGGGCGAAAGGTCGATCGACTTTTGGCTGCGCGGATAAACGCCGCCGCCGGTGGAGATCAGGCTGGCATCATAATCGGCCCAGCTTGATCGTGGCAGTTCGAACAAGCGTTTGCGCTCGGCCCAGCTTGCCGCCGCATCGGGGGCGGGGTCGATGAAGATGTGGCGGTGGTCGAATGCCGCGACGATCTTCAGGCTCTGGGAAAGCAGCATGCCGTTGCCGAACACGTCGCCGGACATGTCGCCAACGCCCACAACCGTTACCGGATCGCTCTGCACATCGGTGCCAAGTTCGCGGAAATGGCGCTGCACCGACAACCAGGCACCCTTGGCGGTGATGCCCATCGCCTTGTGGTCATAGCCGTTGGAACCGCCGCTGGCGAAGGCATCGCCCAGCCAGAAGTCATGCTCCAGCGCGATGGCATTGGCGACGTCGGAAAAGGTCGCTGTGCCTTTGTCGGCAGCGACAACGAAATAGGGATCCTCACCATCGCGGATGACGACATGCTTGGGATGCACGACCGTCTCACCCACACGATTGTCAGTGATCGACAGCAGGGTGCGGATGAAGATGCGATAGCATTCGGTGCCTTCGGCGAACCAGGCGTCGCGGTTCGCGCTCGGGTCGGGCAATTGCTTGGGATAAAATCCGCCCTTGGCGCCGGTCGGCACGATCACCGCATTCTTGACCCGCTGCGCTTTCATCAGGCCGAGGATCTCGGTGCGGAAATCGTCACGCCGGTCGGACCAGCGCAGGCCGCCGCGCGCGACCGGGCCGGCGCGCAAATGGATGCCCTCGACCCGCGGTGAATAAACGAAAATCTCGCGCCACGGCAGCGGCTGGGGCAGGCCCGGAACCTTTGCACTGTCGATTTTGAACGCCAATGCTTCGGCAGCGGCGGGCGCAAAGGCGTTGGTGCGCAGCGTCGCTTCGATCACGGCCTGCATCAGGCGCAGGATGCGGTCCTCGTCGATCGCCGCCACCTTGTCGAGGCCGGCAGTCACCGCCTCGCGCGCGGTCTGGGCGGCATCAGGGCTGGCGCCTTTGGGGTCATGCAGGGCGCGGAACAGCGCGACCAGCGCACGGGTGACTTCGGGCGCCCCCCGCAATGCCTGCACGAATGTGGGGATGGAATAAGTGACGCCGGCCTGCCGCAGATAGCGGAACCATGCGCGCAGCCAGCCAACTGCTTCGGGGTCGATACCGACCGCGCTGACCAGCTGGTTGAAGGCGTCATTCTCGGCCTGTCCTGCCAGCACTGCCGCTACCGCACGCTCGACCATGGCAAGGTCGGTGCCCGCGGCGATTTCCTCCGCGTCGCCCAGGCCGAAGTCATGCAGATGATAGCCGTCGATTCCATCCAGCGCGGTCGGCAGTTCCTGCAGCACCACAAAACCGAAATCCTCGAGCGCCGGCACCATCGATGACAGTGGCAGGCTTCCGCTCGCGCTATAGACTTTGAGCCTCAGTTTTCCGGCCGCCTCGCCGTCTCCGGCAATCCGTACATTGACCGGACGGTCGGGGGAAAGGTCGCGCAGGCGCAAGATGTCCTGCGCCGCATCCTCGGTGCTGTGGGTCAGGCGGTAGGATTGCGGCAAAGCCTGAGCAAAGCGTGCTGCCAGCGCATTTGCGCGGCCTGGCTCGACCAGCTGGGCCAGCGCCGCTTCGACGCCAGGGGCCCAGCCGCGCACCATCTCCTCCAGCTCGGCATCGAGCCCGCGCACGTCCGGAACCTTGCCGCCGTCGCGCAGGTCGAGCGTGTAACGCAGCAACGCCGCGCCGCCATCCTCCATGGAAATGCTCCAGCTCAGCAGCCGGGCATTGGTTCGCGCCATCAGCAGGTCTTGGATGGCGGTGCGCCGCGCGGTCGAAACCTCGTCGCGCGGTAGCCACACGAACGCAAACAGGTGGCGCTTCAGCGGCGAAAGGATGAAGGCGAGCTTGGGGCGCGGCCGGTCGGCAATCGACATGGCGTCGAGCGCGATCGCTTCCAGCTGCGCACTGTCCGTGGCGACCAGCAGGTCATGCGGCAATTGTGTCAGCACATGGGCCAGGGCCTTGCCGGCATGACCCGAAGGATCGAACCCGAATTTGGTGATGAGCTCGGAAAGCGCCGTGCGCAGCATCGGCACCTTCTCGGGCGGGCTCGACAGCGCGGCACTGGTCCACAGGCCGGCATGGATCGATAGCGCTTCGATCCCGTCCGCGCCGTGCACGGGGATGATGATGACATCGATCAGCACCCGGCGGTGGACCGTGGCGGTGCGGTTCGATTTGACGATCAGCGGCACTCGGTCGCCCCGCTCGAACCACTGGAACGCTGCCTGCACCGTGGCGGCTGCAAGCAGCGGCATGTCGCCGCTCCGGCAAATGCCCAGCGTGCCGCTCGCAGCGCCATTGCGATCACGCTGTTCGTGGCCAAGCAGCGTGAAATTGCGCTCGAGGAACCAGTGCAGCAGCGCTGATGCCTCGCTATCGCCCAGCCGCGCGGCATCATCGGCCATCGCCGCTTGCAGCTTCTGCCAGTCGGTCACCGCAGCCCGCACATCCCCCAGCACCGCCTCAATGTCGCCCAGCAATGATCGCCGGGTCCGCGCATCGGCCCGCTCCATCTCCATGTAGATCATGGATTCGCGCGGTTCGCCGCTGGCACCGCGATCGAGCACGTCGGTCAGCCGTCCGTCAGCATTGCGGCGCACCGCCACCACGGGGTGGATGATACGCGTGATGACCAGCCCCGCATTGGAAACCGCACCCGCCACTGAATCGACCAGGAACGGCATGTCATCGTTGATGATGGCGAGCCGCATCCGGCGGGCGCCCGCTTCGCCGGCTAAAGTCTCCAGCGCGATTGCAGGGGTCCCGGCGTCGCGCACCAGCGCGGTCGCGGCGACAAAGGCTGCGGCCTCGTCACGCTCGGCGGCAGACGTGTCGATGTCCTCGTCAGGCAGGGCGCTGTCGGCGAGTGCATTGCGGATCGCTACGAGCAGGGCAGGGGGCGGCGCCTCGCCGGTGCCATTTTCTGCTGTGCTCTTTCCGTCCGTCGGTCCCGCCATGGGTCGCTCCTGCCCGTCTTCCTGCGCATCAGGGGGAGGCTCTGCCGTAGCGTTACCGGCGCACACCGGCAGACCGCGCGCTGCAGCCCTTCCCTCTTCGGCCTATGCGCCTGTCGGGCTTCTGGCTCAACCCTAGCGGCACAAAGATTCGATCAGTCGAGTGAAATTTTCTTACTCGGCCTGCTCAGCCGCGATGTTGACGAGCGACATCGCGCATCAGTTGGCGGGTGGAGCCATGCACATCGTTCGCGCCGCCGATGACGGAAAGGCGGCCGTCCGCCTCGCGGCGCACCAGCAGGCTCATATAGGTGCCGTCTTGCGGCACCTTGGGCAGGTCAACAGCGCCCAGTGCCGGCACAGTCTCCAGCAGGGCAGCGGCTTGAGCTAGCGGATCCGGCTTTGCCGCTTGATTGCGTTTGCGTGCGCGGATCGCGCGCACAAGCGCCTTAAGGCCGCCTTCATAGCCGGAGATGTGCTGCGAAAGTTCAGCCGGGCTCAGCCCCTCTTCGGCAGCATAGCCCAGCACGGCGGCATATTCGGCGAGGCGGGTTTTATCGTGGGCGATGCCAAAGACGAGCTTGACCACCGGGGTCATCGGCGCGCGCGGGGAAGTGGTAATGCCTGCTTCCTCGAGCAGTTCGGCATAGCCGTCGGGATCGCTTTCAGCGGCGCGGGCAAAGCCCCATGCACGGCCCAAAGCCTGATAGAGAGCGCTGTGCCCGCGCGCATTCGCCTGTGCGGCAGTATCGGCGCAGGCCCGCGCGCCCGCCAGCCAGTCGGCCAGGTTCAGCTCGCCCTCGTCCTCGATCGGCCCGTCGACCATTTCGTCGAGCGCGGCAACAGCATCGAGCAGCAGTTCCTCGTCCCGGTGATCCTCGACCGTTGCCGGCGCGGGCGGTCCACCCGGGATGGTGGCGTGGCTGGCGTCCGGTCCGTCACCCCAGATCGGCAGGGTCGGGCGGGCGCTGGCGGATGCATGCGACACGGCTTCGGCCAGCTGCGCGTTGATCGCATCGCTCAATGTCGGTTCTGCGGCCTGCTTCCAATTGATCACGCCGAGGATGAAATCGATGGAGTCATCGTCGGACGAGAAAGGCAGCAGCACGCCGCGATAGAGAATGGTTGAACCGCGCGCATTGACGAACTCGGCTTCAAAACCGATCGGTGCACGGTTGGCGATGATCTGCAGATAATGGTCGGTCAGTCGCGACAGCAGCGATCGGCGCGGGATTTCGGAGATGTACTGGATGCTGTCGTCCAGCTCGCATTCGCGCGCCAGCGTCTCGCCGACATAGGAAATCGCCGGATTGTCGATGCCGCTGGTGAAATCGAGCAGAACCGCATGGTGGCCAAAGTCGCCGAGCTGGTCGAGGTCGAGCGCCTCGATCGACGGAAAGGACCGGCCTTGCAACAATTTTGCCCAGAAATTGTAGGCGCGCACATGCATCCGGCGCTCGTCCTGCCCGATCACCGGGGGCGTTTCGATGCCCGGCGCCTCGACTTGCCCTGGGGCGTCGCTGTCAAAGGCGTTGCGCTGCGTGTCCATGCATTAAGGATCCTGGTCCGCTCGTGTCCGGAACCGCTTTTGCGCCAGCACTAGTAAAAGGGCGGTTAAGCATCGGCCGCCTGCCGCACTTGTCTCAGGCGGCGCTTGCTGCTACCGGCCTCGCCGCCCCGCAAAGCTTGCGGGTGCATCGGCGGGCCGCTTTAGCTCAGTTGGTAGAGCATCGCATTCGTAATGCGGGGGTCACAGGTTCGAGTCCTGTAAGCGGCACCACCAGCCTCTTGTCTGCCCTACGCACGTCCATCGGCAATCCGGCCGTTTTTCCGTGGCGCATGGCGCACCCGGAAAAACATAATCGATGGCCTTTCCTGATTGTCCCGCCCCGCTTGCCGCCGCAATATCCGCGCGCGGCTATGCCGAACCCACTGACGTGCAGGCCGCTGTCCTGTCTTCAGAAGCACATGCCCGTGATCTCATTGTCTCCGCCCAGACCGGGTCAGGGAAAACCGTCGCCTTCGGCCTTGCCATGGCCACCGATCTGCTCGGTGCAGATAATCGCCCGCATGAGGCGCACGCCCCGCTCGCGCTGGTCGTCGCCCCGACCCGTGAACTGGCGCTTCAGGTCAGCCGAGAGCTTGCCTGGCTCTATGCCCATGCCGGCGCGCGCCTCGCCACCTGTGTCGGCGGCATGGATGCCTCGCGTGAACGGCGTATGCTCGCTGCTCGCCCGCAGATCGTGGTCGGCACGCCCGGCCGACTGCGCGACCATCTTGAGCGCGGCGCGCTAGACCTGTCGGCGCTCAAGGTTGCCGTCCTCGATGAAGCTGACGAGATGCTCGACATGGGCTTTCGCGAAGATCTCGAGGAACTGCTCGATGCAACGCCGGAAGGGCGGCGTACATTGCTCTTCTCCGCCACCATGCCGCGCCCGATCGTCGCGCTCGCCAAACGGTATCAGCGCGATGCCTTGCGGCTCGAAACGCGCGGCGCGGATCGCGGCCACGGCGACATCGCTTATCAGGCGATCCTCGTCGCGCCTGCCGATATCGAGAATGCGGCGGTCAACCTCCTGCGCCTGCATGAGGCGGATACCGCCATCCTTTTCTGCGCCACGCGTGACAATGTCCGCCACCTGCATGCCAGCCTCGTGGAACGCGGCTTTGCTGCCGTTGCCCTTTCCGGCGAACACAGCCAGTCAGAACGCAACCATGCGCTTCAGGCGCTGCGCGATCGGCGCGCCCGCGTGTGCGTCGCCACCGATGTCGCCGCCCGCGGCATCGACTTGCCGACGCTGACTCTCGTTATCCACGTCGAGCTGCCGCGCGATGCCGAAACGCTCCAGCACCGCTCGGGCCGCACGGGGCGCGCAGGGAAAAAGGGCGTAGCCGCCCTTATCGTCCCCTACCCCCGCCGCCGCCGGGTCGAGCTGCTGCTGCGCGATGCCGGTGTTCAGGCCGAATGGCGCCAGCCGCCGACAGCGGAGGAGGTTGTCGTTGCCGACCGCGCCCGCCTCATCGAACGGCTGCTCGCACCTATCGAAACGGATAGTGAGGATGCGGCAATTGCAGCGCAGCTGCTTGAACAGCGCAGCCCGGAGGAAATTGCCGCGCTGCTCGTCCACGCTCATCGCGCCGCGCTTCCCCGACCAGAGGAATTGATCCCCGACACCGGACCGCCCCAGCGCGAGCGCGGCGCCCGGCCGGAGCGCGCCGAGCGTGCCCCCCGAGAGGGTTTCGAGGATAGCGTGTGGTTCCGCATCGATGCCGGGCGCCGGCACAATGCCGATCCGCGCTGGCTGCTGCCCTTGCTGTGCCGCCGCGCGCATGTGACGCGGGGAGATATCGGTGCGATCCGCATCGGCATGCACGAAAGCTTTGTGGAAATCCCGCGCGGCATTGCGGACCGTGTCGCCGACACGCTGCGCCGCACGCTGAAACCCGGCGCAGAGGATGAAAGCGGCCTTGCCATCACGCCAGCGCCGGGCGGTCCCACCATCGGCCGTGGTCCGCCTTCTGGCGGCGGCGGCAAGCCCCGTGGCCCTCACGGTGGCCCGCGCCCCCAGGGTGCATCACGTCCGCAAGGCGGCCCTCGTGCGCCAGGCGCTCCCCGTTCGCCAGGCGCCCCGCGTCCGCAAGGAGCCTCGCGCGGGCCTGGCCGACCTGCTGGGGCGCGCCCGCCGCGTGGCCCAAAGCGTTAGGCGGCGATCACCGTCTGTTCAGGCAAACAGGGCCTTGCGCGGCCCCAGATAGCCGAACAGATAGGCCGCCACCTTGCGCATCTGGATTTCCTCTGCGCCCTCGGTGATGCGGTAACGCCGGTGATGGCGGTAGATGTGCTCGAACGGCTTGTGCCGGGAATAGCCGATACCGCCATGCACCTGCATCGCCCGGTCGGCGGCCTCGCACACCAGCCGGTTCGCCCAGTAGTTGCACATGGAAATCTTGTCGGAAAGCTCGCGCTCGATCGCGCTATGCTCCATGCGGTCCATGTCCCAGGCGGTCTTGTAGATCAGCAGGCGGAGCATTTCGCACTGCGTCGCCAGCTCGACCAACGGGAACTGGATCCCCTGGTTGCGGGCCAGCTCCTCGCCGAACGGCTTGCGCTCGCGTGCATAGCGCACGCTTTCCTCGACACAGAATGTCGCCGCGCCCAGCGATGACGCCGCCTGCCGGATGCGGTTCTGGTGGACGAAACTCTGGGCGAGAGAAAGGCCGCGCCCTTCGACACCCAGGATGGCGCTGTCCGGCACCCATACGTCGCGGAATGTCATCCGCGGGTGGTCGGTCGGCATGTTGAACGTCCACATATACTCGTCGACCGTCATCCCCGGCGTGCCGGTAGGGACAAGGAAACAGGTGATGCCGCGCGCGTCGCCATCATTGCCGCTGGTGCGTGCGAATGTCGCGCAATGGGTCGCGACATGCATGCCGGTGATCCACATCTTGCGCCCGTTGATCAGCCAGCCGTCAACGCCGTCACGCGTGTCCCGCACCGCGCGCGTTTCCATGTGCGTTGCGTCGGATCCATGTTCGGGCTCGGTCAGGCCGAACGCTGTGCGCCGCGTGCCGGCAAAGCCGCCGAGGATGAACTCTTCTTTCTGCTCGGGCGTGCCCCATTCCTCGAACATGGCGACAAAGGGGAAGTTGCCGACAATCGAATGCTCGTTCTGCAGATCATTGTGGAGCCCCAGACCCTTCTGCGCGAAACGGTCGCGGATCACTGCCATCCACAGATTGCTGCCATCCTTGCCGCCATATTTTTTGGGCGCGGAAAAGCGCCAGTGCCCGGCGGCATCGGCTTTGCGCATGGCGGCGCGCAGCAATTGTTCCCATTCGTGGCGGGGCAGGCCGCCATTGTCGAAATCGGTGCGTGCCCATTCGCGGCGGTGGTCAAAGAAACGGATATTGTCGTCCGCCTCCTCGAGCGGCTTGATCTCCGCCTCGATGAACCGGTCCAGCTCGTCGAGATAGTCGAGCAAATCCTGCGGCAGACTGAAATCCATCTTTTCCTCTCCCCCCCTTACGGGCGTTTCATCCATTTGTGCCGTGCGACGCCGAGCGCCGGATATTTGGGCACGTCATTGGCAAGCTTTGCGAGCGTGAGGGCCCGCAGCCGCGCCAGCAGCCCCGGCGTTGCCAGTGTCACAACCCCGCGCAACAGATCGTCTGCCAGTGCCTTGTCGGTATGGGCAACCGGCGCCTCCAGCTCGCGCCGCACCATGCCCAGCGCATTGATCGCCACCGCCGCCATGAACTTCGCGCGTCCCTGCGCCCCTGGCTTTACCTCCGCCGCAATCCAGTCGGCGACGGCACCGACCAGCTCTGCGGCACTGGTCTCGCCGGTGGCAACGGATGGTGCTTCGTCCTGCAAGCTGGCGACCCCGGCATGACGGATGTCGGCCGGGACTTCCTCCTCCAGCAGCAACAGCAGGTCCAGCTCCTGTTCCGCCGTGCGCCTTGCGATCACCGCCCGTTCCAGGCTGGCATCGACACCGCTCCGCCAGATCGCACCCATCTGCAAGCAGCCCAGCGCCCACCACAAGGTGCGGTAGATCAGCCAGAATCGGAACCGCGCCGGCTCGACGTTGACACCACCTGCCTCTGCATAGGCCGCGAACAGCGTTTCCAGATCGGACAGGCCGAACGCTGGCCGGTCATGCCCGGCAAAGCGCCACACCGTCATGCAGCCATAGGCAAGGTCCTCATGCGCATCGCCGACGTGCGCCAGTTCCCAGTCGAGCACGCCGGCCAGGCCATCCGGCCCCGCCATCAGATTGCCCATGCGGAAATCGCCATGCACCAGCACCGGCGGCGCGGGCGCGGGGATGTGCGTTTCAAGCCAGCGGATCGCCGCGGCGATGATCGGTCTATCCCCGCCATAGTCGATGAAGCGCTGCTTCAGATCCGCCAGCCCTCCCGCTGTGTCGAGCGTCGGGATATCTGCGGGCAGGGCACTCAGCGGCAGGGCATGGATGCGCGCCAGCTCGCGTCCGATGTCGTGGATCAGTGTCGGCGCGGGGTTTGCCAGAATCGCGGCCGGGTTCACCTCGGCCTCAATCCGCCGCATCACATAGCCATCGCCCAGCCCATCTCCGGGCGCCAGCACCGCCACCACCTCGGGCGCCAGCACGCCGCCTGCACGCGCCGCCTGCACCAGCGCCGCTTCGGTCGCGAGGCCGAACGGCCGGCCCGCGCTCCATTCCGGCGAAGGCGATCGCCGCAGGATGAAGCCCTGTGCCTCCCCGTCATGGCCAAGCCAGTCGATCGACCAGCTTTCCATGTTCGCTCCGCCGGACAGGCGGGCAAGCCCCGCGATACTGCCCGGCGCAATGCGCGCCAGAACGGCCGAAAGCGCCGTTTCGAATTCTTGCCTCTCTCCCATCGCCGTCGGTTGTCGGCTTGGCGCGCGCCTCAAGTCAAGCACTTGAGAGGCGCGGCCCGATATGAGAGGTTGCGGTTAGCAACGGATTCTCTCGCGTGCATGACGGGGGAAACGGTGAGGAGAGAGTCATGGCCCATGATCTGGTGATTCGCGGCGGTACCATTGTCGACGGCAGCGGCGGCGCGCCCTTCACAGGCGATGTCGCGATCGACGGGGATCGCATCAGCATCGTCGGCACCGTGACGGCATCGGGCCGTGAGGAGATTGACGCAACCGGCTGCATCGTCACACCCGGTTTCGTGGACATCCACACCCATTATGACGGGCAGGCGACCTGGGATCAGGAAATGGCGCCGTCCAGCTGGCACGGCGTCACCACCGTCGTCATGGGCAATTGCGGCGTCGGCTTCGCCCCTGCTCGGCCTGACCGGCATGACTGGCTGATCGGCTTGATGGAAGGGGTGGAGGACATCCCCGGCACCGCGCTCGCCGAAGGGATGAAGTGGGACTGGGAAAGCTTCCCCGAATATCTCGACGCGCTGGAAAAGCTCCCCCGCACCGTCGATGTCGGCACCCATGTGCCGCATGGCGCGGTGCGCGCTTATGTGCTGGGGGATCGTGAACGCCCGGGTGCCATTCCGACCGAGGATGACATCGCAGCGATGGCCGATATCGTCGAAGAGGGCGTTCGCGCCGGCGCGCTCGGCTTCTCGACCAGCCGCACCGTGCTCCACCGCTCGGTCGATGGGGAGGTGGTGCCCGGCACCACTGCCACCAAGGAAGAGCTGATCGCCATCGGCCGCGCCATGGGCCGTGTCGGCCATGGCGTCTTTGAAATGGCGAGCGACATGCGCCGCGAATGGGACGAGTTTGGCTGGATGGGCGCGATGAGCCGGGAAACCGGCCTTCCCTGCACCTATGCCGCGCTGCAAAGCATCGCCAAGGAAATGCCGCTCGACGAACAGATCGCCTCGATGCGCGCCGAAAATGACAATGGCGCCAACATCGTCGCGCAGATCGCACTGCGCGGCAACGGCATCATCATGGCCTGGCGCGGCACCGTGCATCCCTTCCGTTTCCGCCCGTCCTGGCAGGCGATCGCCGAACTCCCTTGGGAAGAACAAAGGGCAAAGCTGCTTGATCCCGCCTTCAAGGCGCAGCTTCTGTCCGAAGCCAATGATTATAGCGAGGTGCCGGAGGATATCGTCGGCCTCGTCATGGTCGTCAGCGCTGGCTTTGCGATGCAGTATGAGATGGACGAGGATTTCGATTACGAGCCGGGGCCGGAAGCGAGCATAGCCGCCCGCGCCGCAGCGGCCGGAGTCGATCCGGCGGAATATGCCTATGACCTGCTGTGCCGCGACGATGCCACCGGCTTCGCTTACCTGCCCATCCTCAACTATGCTGACGGCAATCTCGATTTCCTCGAAAGCCTCCAGCGCAGCGATGATACGGTGAACTCGCTGTCGGATGGTGGCGCGCATTGCGGGACCATCTGCGATGCTGCTTCGCCCACCTTCATGCTCCAGCATTGGGTGCGCGACCGGCGCCGGGGCAACCGCATTCCGCTCGAACATGCGATTCGCCGCCAGTGCCGCGATACCGCGCTGCTCTATGGGCTGGAGGATCGCGGCTTGCTCGCCCCGGGCCTGCTCGCGGACGTTAATGTGATCGATCTTCAACGGCTCAAGCTGGGAAAACCTTGGCTTGCCTTTGATCTTCCGGCAGGCGGCAAGCGGCTGCTGCAAAAGGCCGAAGGCTATGTTGCGACGGTGAAATCGGGCGCGGTCACTTTCCGCGACGGCGTGATGCAGGGCCCGGTGCCGGGCAAGGTCATCCGCGGGCCGCAGACGATGCCGCTGGCAATGGCCGCCGAATAGGGGAACAGGCCGCCGAACGCCCGCTTGCCAAGCGTTGCGGCGGCGGGCAATCACCGGGTCATGACGGCGTTTTTGCGGGACTGGAAGTGCGCGGCCACATGCGCAGGCCTGCTGCTCCTTGTCATGCCTGCTGAAGCCGCGAAGTCCGCTGTCGCGCCTGCTGCGACGCCCGCGCCATTGCCCGTTGATCCTGCCGTGCGCGCGGAGCTCGAACGGCTGCGCGCCGACGGCAGCTACCAGTTTGATTTGCCAGCTATCCAGCCCCCGCCTCCGCCGCCGTCCTGGATGCGCCGTATCGGGGATTTTCTCGAATGGCTCGGCGGCGACGGCCAGTGGCTCGCCCACACGGCAGCCGCCTTTCTCGCTGGGATCGCCTTGCTCTTCATCCTTTATCTCACGGTACCGGCGATCCGCGACGGGGTTGATCGCCTGTTCCGCCGCGGCAAGCGTGATGATGGCGCGAATGCCGAAACGGTATGGCAGCCCGATCACGGCGCCGCGCATGATCTCTTGGCAGAGGCCGATGCCCTCGCCGCTGCCGGCCGCTTTGCAGAAGCTGCGCACCTGCTGCTCGGCCGCAGTCTTGAGGATATCGCCAGCCGCCGTCCCGGCCTGCTCCGCCCAGCCTATACCGCCCGCGCGATCCGATCGCTGGAGGAGATACCGGCAGCGGCGCGTGATTGCCTTTCCGGCATTGTGACAGTTGTTGAACGCGGCATCTGGGCACGCCGTCCCGTCGATGCCGACGATTGGCGCGAAGCCCGCTCGGCCTATGAAGGCTTCGTCTTCGGCCCGCACTGGAAGGCTGCCTGATGGCCGGGGATACCAGCCGCAGCTTTGATCCGCGCATCATCGGCGCGCTGGTGCTCGCGGGCTTCATCGGCTTCATCGGCTACTGGCTGCTCACCGCCTTCTCGCCGGAGCTTTCCACGGGTCGCAATGGTGGAACGCATGCCTTGTCGCGCAGCGCGGTCAGCTTTTCGGCGATCACGGAAATCGCAAAGGCAGCTGGCAGGGATGTAACTGTCGGGCGTGGTCGCGGGGGGGATGCGTCCGGTCTCGTCGTTCTCACGCCGGACATGCGCAGCACCCCGGAACAGATCGCCCAAGCGCTTGACCTCTATCCCGATGCAGACATCCTGATCGTGCCCAACAAGTGGCTGACTGGTCCCGTCGAACTGCGTCCCGGCTGGGTTCGCGCCCTGCCGCTCGACCGCACGAACAGCGGCATGTTCCCGCTCCCGGGGTTTGATGACAGAGATCTGGGACTCGCCCGTCCACGCGAACGCCTGCTGACCGCCACTGTATATGGCACCCCTGTCTCGCTGCCCGTCCCGCGCGGCGCGACCCAGATCCTCCGTAATGATGATGCGACAACCCTGATCGCGGCAGGCGATGGTGCCTTGCTTGCGCGTGTCGATTTTCCGCTGGCGGACGGGGGCGCCCGCACTGTTCACATCCTTGCCGACCCGGACGTCCTCAACAATCACGGGATAGATGATCCTGCCCGCGCCACTGCCGCGCTCGCGCTCCTCGATGCGCTGGGGGCCCGTTACGGCCTGGTGTTTGACGTCACGATCAATGGCCTTGGCGCTAACGACCGCAGTTTCCTGCGCCTTGCGCTTACGCCGCCCTTCCTCGGCCTTACGCTCGGCCTCCTCATCGCGGCGATGCTTGCGCTGTGGCAGGGTTTCGTGCGCTTCGGACCGCCCCTCGCCGCTGACCGTGCGGTCGCGCTGGGCAAGGCCGCGCTGGTGGATAATGGCGCAGAGCTGATTGTGCAGGCCCGCCGCGCACCGCAATTCGCCGCCCGCTATGCCGCGATGGTGCGCGAGGCCGCGGCGCGCCGTCTGCATGCGCCTTCGGGGCTTGCCGGTGCCGGGCTCGACCGCTGGCTCGACCGTTTTGCCGACCGGCGTGGGCGGCGTTTCTCCGATCTGGTGAGTGCGCTTGAAAGTGCGCGTTCGCCCTCTGACACTCTGGCCGGCGCACGTGCGCTCGGCGAATGGCGAAAGGATATCCTGCGTGACAGTGAATGACGTCGAGGCGCTGGGGCGCGCCATCGCCGCCGAAGTCGGCAAGGCCGTGGTCGGGCAGGAAGGCGTCGTCTCGCGCCTGCTCGTCGCGCTGTTCGCGGGCGGCCATGTCCTCCTCGAAGGGCCGCCGGGTACCGCCAAGACGCTTCTGGCGGGCAGCTTTGCGCGCGCCTCCGGGCTCGATTTCGGGCGCATCCAGTTTACGCCGGATCTTATGCCGGGGGATATCCTTGGCTCGAACCTGTTCAACTTCCAGACTTCGGCCTTCACGCTCACCCGCGGGCCGATCTTCACAGAACTTCTGCTGGCGGACGAAATCAACCGCACCCCGCCCAAGACGCAGGCGGCGCTGCTTCAGGCGATGCAGGAACGGCGCGTGACGCTCGATGGCGAAACCCATCGGTTGAGTCCCCGCTTCACTGTCATCGCGACGCAGAACCCGATCGAAAGCCAGGGCGTCTATCCGCTCCCTGAGGCACAGCTTGACCGCTTCCTGTTCAAGCTCGCCGTGCCTTATCCCGCACTGGATGAGGAACGCCGCATCGTCGCCGCGCATGGCAGCCTGTTCGACAGCATTGATGCCGAACGCATGGGTGTGGGCGTCGTCGCAGATGCTGCGCGGCTGGCAGAGGCCATCGCCACCGTGGCGACAGTCACGCTCGCGCCCGGCATTGTCGATTATGTCGTCGCCCTCATTCGCGCGACGCGCGAATCTCCTGACCTCGCCACCGGCGCCAGCCCGCGCGCCGGTGCGCTGCTCGCCCGTGCGGCGGCGGCCCAGGCGGCGCTTGGCGGTCGCGACTATGTCGTGCCGGACGATGTGCAGGCGCTTGCACCGGATTTGCTGCGCCACCGCCTGTTGCTCTCGCCCTCGGCGGAAATCGATGGCCGCTCGGTCGACGCCATCGTCAAGGATATCGTCGCCTCGGTCGAGGCACCGAAGTGAAACGCTTCAGGTGATCGCTCCCACGCCCCGCGCCATTGCTCTCGCCGCGCTTGCCGCGCCGGTGGGGCTGTTGCTCGCGCTGTTCCGGCCCGACCTGTGGTTCGTCGCGCCGCTGTGGCTTGCCGTGGTGCTGGCGCTGATCATCTATGATGCCATGGCTGGCGCTCCGCTGGCCAAGGCCGGTTTGGCGCTGACCGCACCGCCATCGGTCGGAGTGGGGGAAGGACTGGCGCTCGACGTCGCGGTTACCACCGGCGGCGTCGGCACACCTCGCGCCGCAGCGGTCGCCTTCGCGGTCGATCCCCTGCTTGTGCCGGGGGGCAGGGCGGAAGGTCCGCTCGTCGCGCGCGACGCCGGCGGTGTCGGCGCGCACATTCCGCTTGCCGCCACCCGGCGCGGTGTTGCTGCCATCAAGAGCGCCTGGCTCGGCTGGCAGGGGCCGCTCGGCCTCGCGCGCAAGCAGAAAAGCATCGCCATTGATCGCAGCATCACCGTCGTCCCATCGATCCGCCCGGTGCGGGATGAGGGGGCAAAGCTGTTCGCCCGTGACGCGCAGGTCGGCCAAAGGCTCGCCGCGCGGCTGGGGGAGGGCAGCGAGTTTGAATCGCTCGTCCGCTTCATGCCGGGGCTGGACCGGCGTGCCATCGACTGGAAACAATCGGCGCGTCACACCGATTTGCTTGCCAAACAGTTCGAGACGGAACGGGACAACCGCATTGTCCTCGCCATCGATTCCGGGCGCATGATGTCCGATCCGGTGAAGGGCGAGCATGATGGCGACCGGGATGTCTCGCGCCTTGATCGCGCCGTCTCCGCCGCGCTCACATTGGGCTATGTCGCGCTCCGGCTCGAAGACCGCGTCAGCATGACCAGTTTCGCCGCCCGGCCTAAGCGGATGACCCGGGAATTCGCCCGCTTGTCGGACTTTGCCGCGCTGCGCCGCGCTGCAGCGGAGATCGACTATGCGGCGGAGGAAACCAATTTCACCCTCGGCCTCGCCAGCATCGGTTCCGCGCTGAAACGGCGCGCGATGATTACCGTCTTTACCGAATTTGCCGACGCCAATGGCGCGGAACTGATGATCCGTGCTGCAGAGCGGCTGGTGACAAAGCATCTGCTGCTGTTCGTGGTGATGGCTGACAGTGAGCTGGAGGCACTCGCCGCCCGCGTGCCGGAGGACGAAAGCGGCATGGTCGGGGCAACTATCGCTGCCGATCTCTTGCGTGACCGGCGCGTGGTGCTCGCCCGCCTGCGTCGCATGGGCGCGCTGGTGGTGGAGGCGCCTGCCGCGCGCATGGCTGCCGATGTCCTTGCGACCTATGTGCGCATCAAACGGCAGGGGATGATCTGATGCCTGCGTCCGCTTCTGTCGCCTACTCGACTGCTGCCTTCCGCCGTGAACGCGAAGGCGACTGGCAGGCGTTCGAGGCGTTGGTCGAGCGGCTTGAACGCGGTTCAATCTCTCGCCTGTCGGATGAGGACCTTTTGGCGCTGCCGCGCCTTTACCGCGCGACCCTTTCCTCGCTCAGTCTCGCCCGCGCGACCAGTCTCGATGCTGCGCTCGTCGCCTATCTCGAGGCATTGTCGATGCGCGGCTACTTCCTGCTCTACGGCGTGCGCGAATCCCGTCTGGCTCGTTTCGCGCGCTTCTTTGCCGTCAGCTGGCCGGCCGCAGTCCGCTCGCTATGGCGGGAAACCATCATCATCGCCTTGTTGCTAGCATTGGGTACCGCTGCCTCTTGGTGGCTGGTCGCCAATGATCCCGCCTGGTTCCATGCGCTGATCCCCGCCGAACTCGCCAGCGGGCGCGAACCCGGCGCGAGCGCCGCGGCCTTGCGAGAAACCGTCTATGGCAAGCCTGACCATGATGGCCTGTCGATTTTCGCGACCTTCCTGTTCACGCACAACAGTCAGGTATCGATCACGGCCTATGCGCTGGGCTTCGCCTTTGGCGTCCCTTCGATGATGCTGATCTTTTACCAGGGGCTACCGCTGGGTGCGCTCCTCTCGGTCTTCTGGGACGCGGGCCTTGGGCCTGATTTCATTGCCTGGCTTTCGATCCATGGCACCACGGAATTGTTCGCGGCTATCCTCGCCGGCGCCTGCGGCCTTCGCATTGGCACCGCCGTTGCCTTTCCGGGCCCGCGGGATCGGCTCGCTGCCGCTGCCGATGCCGGCAAACAGAGCGGGGCGGCCATGCTCGGCGTCATCATCATGCTGTTGTGTGCCGGCCTGCTCGAAGGGTTTGCCCGCCAGCTGGTGCAATCGATGCCGATGCGCTTTGCGGTCGGCGGCGGTATGCTCGCCTTCTGGCTCGCCTATTTCTATGTGCCGCGCCGCGCGGTTCGGGATACGCAGTTATGACCGCCGCGCCCGCTGTCGGTGCCGCGAGACAGGCCGCGCGCCGCAACGCGAAACAGCGCCGCTTCGTGACGCCGGAGGGCATTGACCTTCAGCTTGAGATCGCCAGCGCTGGCCTGCGCTTCAGCGCACTGTTGATCGATCTGACCTTGATGCTTGTCATCCTGTTCGTGGTCACATTGACCCTTGTCTTCGGCCTGCCTGGGGGGGCAGGTCAGGCGGCGCTGGCGCTATGGCTCGTTGGCTTCTTTCTGCTGCGCAATTTCTGGTTCATTGCCTTTGAACTGGGCCCACGCGCTGCCACACCGGGCAAGCGCCTTGTCGGCATCCGTGTGGTCGCCCGCGATGGTGGTCGCCTCACCGTTTCTTCGGTGGTCGCCCGCAATCTGGTCCGCGAAATGGAGATATTCCTGCCCTTCGCTTTCCTTGCGGGCAGTGCCGAACAGGATCTGGTTTCGACCGCGACCGTGGTGCTCGCGCTGCTATGGACGCTGATCCTCAGCTGCTTCCTTCTGTTCAACCGTGACCGCATGCGCATGGGCGATCTCATCGGCGGCACATGGGTCGTTCTGGCCCGCCGCTCGAAGATGCAGGCGGATATCGGCAGTGCGTCCGCGCATCCTCAGGCGGATGAACCGCAGTTCACCCCTGCGGAGCTCGCCGTCTATGGTGTCTATGAATTGCAGGAGCTGGAACGCGTGCTGCGTCAGGGGGATAACGCGCTTCGCCGCACCGTTGCCGATACGATCCGGACCAAGATCGGCCGCCCGCTCACAGGCGATGACGAACAGTTCTTGTCAGCCTATTACCGCCAGCTCAAAGCGCGAATGGAACGCGATCTCTTGTTCGGCAAGCGCCGCGCCAACAAATATGAGGAACCTCAATGAGCCATAATCCTGGCCCCTCCACCAGTGTCAGCGAAGCGATCACCACCCGTCGCTCCATTCGTGCCTATACTGATCGGCCGGTTGATCCCGCGCTGCTGCGCGCCATTCTGGAAAAGGCACAGCGCTCTCCATCGGGCGGCAATGTCCAGCCCTGGATGGTCAGCGTGGTCACTGGCGCGTCGCTGGCCGCGCTGATCGCCAAGGTCGGGGAACGGCAGGCGATGGGCATCATGGGGCTGCAACCCGAATATCAAATCTATCCCGAACCGCTCGCCGACCCGTGGATGGCCCGCCGCTATGGGGTTGCCCACGCCATGTATGCCGCGCTCGGCATCGCGCGCGAAGATCGCGACGCACGGGCCAAGGCGATGGCCGCCAACTTCACCGGCTTTGGCGCGCCGGTGGTGCTGTTCGTGCACTGCCCCAAATTCATGGGCCCGCCGCAATGGGCGGACATGGGCATCTGGCTGCAATCGGTGATGCTTCTCCTGCGCGAAGCGGGGCTGGATAGCTGCCCGCAGGAGGCATGGTCAGTCTATGGCAAGACCGTGCGTGACCATCTCGGCCTCGACGATGAACAGATTGTCTATTCCGGCCTCGCCATTGGCTGGCGGGACACGGACGCCCCGGTCAATAACTTCCCGGTCGACCGTGCTCCGCTCGACGAAGTGGTAAGCTGGCACGAATAACGCCTCCCCCGAAGGGGAGGACGCGCCTCACCGCACCGTCACCACCAGCTTGCCTGCCGCCCGCCGTTCGCCGAGCGCGGCAATTGCCTCACCGGCGCGTTCCAGCGGGTAGGTGCCGGTGACGCGCGGCGCGATCTTGCCTTCCTCCCACCAGCGGAACAGCTGGGCGATATGCTCGCGGTTGCGCTGCGGCTCGCGCATGGTGAAGGCGCCCCAGAATACCCCGCACACGTCACAGCTCTTGAGCAAAGTCAGGTTGAGCGGCAGGCGCGGGATACCGGCGGGGAATCCGACCACCAGGAAACGGCCTTCCCAGGCGATGGAGCGCAGCGCCGGCTCGGCATAATCGCCGCCCACCGCGTCATAGATGACGTCCGCGCCATTGGGGCCGACCGCGGCCTTGAACATCTCCGCCAGCGCCTTGGACTGATCCTTGTCGAACGGCTGCTGCGGATAGACGATGCAATCGTCGGCGCCGGCCTCGCGCACCAGCGCCGCCTTTTCCTCGCTCGATACCGCGCCGATCACGCGTGCGCCCATCGCCTTGCCGATCTCGACCGCAGCAAGGCCGACGCCGCCCGCTGCACCCAGCACCAACAGCGTCTCACCCGCCTTCATGCGGCCCCGGTCGACCAGCGCGTGGATCGACGTGCCATAGGTCATCAGCAGCGCCGACCCTTCGGCAAAGGAAAATTGCTCGGGCAGCAGATAGGCATTGGAAGCCCGCGTCGCGACTTGCTCGGCGAGCCCGCCATTGCCGCATCCGGCGATCACCCGGTCCCCGACCTTCAGGTGCGTCACGCCCTCGCCGACCGCGCTGACCACGCCTGCCACCTCGCCGCCGGGCGCGAACGGGCGCGGCGGCTTGAACTGGTACCGGTCTTCGATGATCAGCGTGTCGGGAAAATTGATCGCGCAGGCATGGACATCGATCACCACCGATCCCGCTTCGGCCACCGGCGCCGGCAGCTCGCCCAGCACCAGAGTCTCAGGCCCGCCAACGGCGGTGGACAGCAAAGCGCGCATCAATCTCTCTCCCTCTCTATCCTGTTCGTCATGCTGGTCCCTGAAACAAGTTCAGGGTGACGGGCAAACGAAATCACGCCGTTCCGGTCGGCACCAGCCATGGTTCAGCTGCTCCGCGCCGGCCCTCATAGGCGTTGATGGCATCCCCTTCGGCCAGCGTCAGGCCGATCTCGTCCAGTCCTTGCATCAGGCACATCTTGCGGAACGGGTCGATGTGGAATGTGAAACGGTCCTGATAGGGCGTCGTCACCACCTGGTTTTCAAGGTCGATGGTCACCGGCTGGCCTTCGCCTGCCACCACCATCAGACGGTCGATCGCCTCTTGCGGCAATTCCACAGCCAGCAGCCCGTTTTTGAACGCGTTGCCGGAGAATATGTCGGAAAATGACGGCGCGATCACTGCCGTGAGGCCGAGGTCGAGCATCGCCCAGGCCGCATGTTCGCGGCTCGACCCGCAACCGAAATTGTCGCCTGCGATCAGGATGCTCGCCCCCGCGGCAACCCCGGCATCGATCACATTGCCTTGGCTGGCACGCACGCTCTCGAACGCGCCCTTGCCCAGCCCCTCGCGGCTGACTGTTTTCAGCCAGCGCGCCGGAATGATGATGTCCGTATCGACATTCTTCGCGCCCCAAGGAATGGCGCCGCCGCTGATGGTGGAAACGGGGGTCATTGCGCCAGCTCCCGCACGTCGGTCAGCCGCCCCGTCACCGCCGCTGCGGCCGCCATGGCGGGGGAGAGCAGGTGCGTCCGGCTCCCCGGTCCCTGCCGGCCGACGAAGTTGCGGTTGCTGGTGGAGGCACAGCGTTCGCCTGCTGGCACCTTGTCGGGGTTCATGCCGAGGCAGGCAGAACAGCCCGGTTCCCGCCATTCGAAGCCCGCTTCGGTGAAGATGCGGTCCAGCCCCTCTTCCTCGGCCTGCCGCTTGACCAGCCCCGATCCGGGGACGATGATCGCCCAGCGGACATTATCCGCCTTGCGCCGCCCGTGCAGGACTGCGGCGGCGGCACGCAGATCCTCGATGCGGCTGTTGGTGCAGCTGCCGATGAAGATGTTCTGCACCTCGACCTCCGCCATCGGCGTGCCGGGGGTGAGACCCATGTAATCGAGGCTCTTTTGCGCCGCCTCCTGCTTGGACGGGTCGGCAAAGCTCGCCGGATCGGGCACCGCGCCGGTGATCGGCACGACATCTTCGGGTGACGTGCCCCAGGTCACGCTCGGTGCGATGTCCGCGGCATCGATCCGCACATGCCGGTCGAACCGTGCCCCCGCATCGCTTGGCAGGGTGCGCCAGTAATCGACCGCCGCATCCCACGCCGCGCCCTGTGGCGCCATCGGTCGGCCCTTCAGATAGGCGAATGTCGTCTCGTCGGGCGCGATCAGGCCGGCACGCGCACCGCCCTCAATCGCCATGTTGCTGACCGTCAGCCGCCCCTCGATGCTCATGGCGCGGATTGTCGATCCCATGAATTCGATGACATGGCCGGTGCCGCCCGCTGTGCCGATTGTCCCGATGATGTGCAGCACCACATCCTTGGGGGTGACGCCGGGTGGCAGGTCGCCATTCACCTCGACCGCCATGGTCTTAGACGGGGCAAGCCACAGCGTCTGCGTGCCAAGCACATGCTCGACCTCGCTGGTGCCGATGCCGAATGCGAGCGCGCCCAGTGCGCCGTGCGCGGCGGTATGGCTGTCGCCGCACACCATCGTCAGGCCGGGCAGGGTAAAGCCCTGCTCCGGGCCGATGACATGGACGATACCCTGCCGCACGTCGGTCGCGGGGATGTAGGGCACGCCGAATTCGGCGACATTGGCCTCCAGCGCAGCGAGCTGTGCCGCGCTCTCGCTGTCCGCAATGGGGATGGGCCTCCCGCCCGCGTCGAGGCGCGGCGTGGTTGGCAGATTATGGTCAGGGACGGCGAGCGTCAGGTCAGGCCGGCGCACGCGCCGCCCGTTCGCCTTCAGCCCGGCAAAGGCCTGCGGGCTGGTCACCTCATGGACCAGGTGCCGGTCAATGAAGACAAGGCAGGTGCCATCGTCGCGCTGCGCGACAACATGGGCATCCCAGATTTTTTCGTACAAGGTGCGTGGGGCAGACATATCGAAAATTGCCATGCCGCGC
>ERZ1022756.94-NODE-94-length-32758-cov-22.795218_pt1 | contig 32758 bp, 28 predicted proteins | sample MGYA00520902_ERZ1022756 | MGnify/ENA primary metagenome ERZ1022756 (study PRJEB33162, sample SAMN09537601) | freshwater metagenome | isolation source: freshwater | place: Canada:Alberta | collected 2017-07 | study: EMG produced TPA metagenomics assembly of the...
ATTGCTACAACCAACCCTTTGGCAACTTCATCGCTAAATACCAGAGCTTCGGTCACAATAATTCCCAAAGCCTGAAGTTCCTGCTTGGCTTGGTCAAGAAAATCGTTACGAACATCAGGTAAGGCACCGAGGGAGATCTGGATATCAACAACCGTCCCTTGATTAGTTTCGGTCCCACTGGGAAGTGAAAATGCGATAACTTTTCCTGCCGCCACTGAGCTGAAGTACGAAGTAACAGCACCGGGCACTAATTCACTGGCTATCAGTAAAGCCTTTGCTTCGGCAAGATCCGCATCTGGCACGTCAGGAACCAAAACCTGCTTTGGCCCAAGAGAGATAAACACAATAATTTCTGACTGTTTTGACACCATCGATCCAGCGGGTGGGTCAGTTCTGGTCACAAATCCAACCGGGACTAGCAAACTGTGTTCTTGCTCTTGGAGAACTGTAAGCCCAATTGGCTCGAGAGCGGCAATGGCCACCTCAAGAGATCTTCCCGAAAGCTCTGGCACATTTGCTTGACCACCAGGGCCGGTGGCAAACCACCAACCCGAACCCGCGGAAGCAAAAACAGCAAAGACCGTTAGAAGAACGAGCAACCGGCCCGCTCTTTTATTGGTCTTAGTTAGCTTGGTTGCGATTTCGGAGCGGTATTCGAGCTGATCTAAAAGCTGTTCGTCAATTACTTCGGTGGCGCCATCAGGCGCAGCAAAGTTCTCACCCCAAGTAACTCTTGCGGTTGTAGCAATATCCCCTAAGTTAGTGGTCAAACCACGTTCTATGTCTGATCGGGCCCGCTTTATAACTGGAAGTAATTCCTTCGCGTTCGCGGGTCGATCCTTCGGATTTCTGGCAGTCGCCCACAAAACTATTTCATCAAGAAGTGGGGGAATGCCTGGCTTGAAAGATGATGGTGCGGGAATTCGGTCATTAGCGTGCTGGTAAGCGATTTGCACCGCTTGCTCGCCTTCGAAAGGCTGTTTCCCAGTGAGCATCTCAAAGATCATTACTCCTAATGAGTAGATGTCACTTCTGGCATCGGCCTGACCTCGCGTCACAAGCTCGGGGGATAGATATGCCACAGTTCCAACTACCGATCCAGTTTCGGTGTGTTGGGTTATTGCCCGAGCTAATCCAAAGTCGCCAAGCTTAACATTTCCGTTGTCATCTAGAAAAATGTTCTCGGGCTTCAAATCACGATGCAAAATACCCGCGGAGTGCGCGGCTGCAAGACCAGCAGTTAGCGGCTCGATGATTTCTAATGTTCTAGAGGCGTCTAGTAAGCCAAAATCATTCATGGCATCTCGAAGAGTAATTCCTGGGACAAACTCCATCACTAAGAATGTGATTTCACCATCTGTTCCTTGATCAAAAACGTTCACAAGGTTGGGGTGTGAAAGTTTTGCCGCCATTTTTGCCTCACGGCGGAACTTTTCTACGAATGACTTGTCTGTTGCTAGGTGAGGATGAATGATCTTTAGGGCTACCTCACGCTCCAGCACACTGTCCCTGGCTCGGTAGACGCTGGCCATACCGCCCGAGGCGACCAGGGCCTGAACCAGATAGCGCGAGGCAATAAGACGCCCAGCTAAATCAGCCATGGTTGCCTCCTACCAAATAGCAGTATGTTTTTTGCGCATGGGATTTGGCTGAGAGAAATAGTGCCAGATTGTTTGGCGTTTTGGTCCATTTCGTAAGATCCATAAGCCTTTCTATGCTCACACAGACTATTTACTTATTGGCTCAGGTGCTCAGGGTGTGGCAATCTAGTAGTGTGAACGATTCTCTAGACCTAGTAAAAGACTGGCTAACCATCGATCAAGCAGCGGAGCTGCTTGGAATACCTAAAGGAAAAGTCAACCGGCTTCTCGAGGACTACAGCCTGGTTGCTGTCAACCGTGATGGGAAATTGATGATTCCAGCCGCATTGATTGTTGCTGGCGAACCACTTGCCCCACTTAGGGGCACCATAATCATGTTGCTGGACTCGGGATACAGTATCGAAGAATCGATAGCGTGGCTTTTCACTCATTCCGAGGTCTTGCAACAAACCCCAGTGCAATCTCTAATTGAGGGAAAAAAGTCGCCGGTTAGGCGACTAGCCCAGATGTTGGATATCTAAGCTTTTCGGTTGATTACCTTTTGAGCCATGGATTTAAGCTGAGCCTTGGCTTGTGCATCGATATCAATTTGATTCAATGCCGACATAGCCTGATCAGCTAACTCGCTAATTGTTCTCTCGACTTTTTCAAGAGCTTTAGAGCCAATTATTGTTTGCTGCAAGAAAGCTACCTGCTCATCGGTCAACTCACGCGATGAGAGCATTTCATCAAATAAATTCCCAACCGAGTTCGACAGCGACTGCCTGGTATAGCCAATCAATACTGTCCGCTTGCCTTCTCTCAGGTCGTCTCCAGCAGGTTTTCCGGTGACGGCGCTGTCTCCAAAGACACCCAGCACGTCATCCCTGAGTTGAAACGCCATGCCCAAAGGGACTCCGAAATCGGAAAGCTGCCGAAGCTGGCCTTGATTAGCACCCGCAAAGGCAGCGCCAATAAGAAGCGGAGCCTCTATTGAGTACTTGGCGCTTTTATAAAGCATTACTTTGTTGGCTCTTCCAACCGCTTCTTCGACGCTTCGAGTGACTGCAGCATTTTCTTCAACAACGTCGAGATACTGACCTGCCATAACCTCGACTCTCATTCTGCTGAATTCATCACGGCAGGCAGCCGAAATTTCGGAACTGGGTGCGTTTAGAAGTGCGTTTCCAAATATTTCGCTACTCCACCCAAGCATCAAGTCACCCACTAAAACCGATCCAGCAACTCCGAAACGCTCGGTCGATCCTGCCCAGCCAGAGTTACTATGAAGAGCTTCAAATCTTTTATGGACAGCAGGCTGGCCTCTTCGAAGATCCGATTGATCTAACAGGTCATCATGAACCAACGCGGCGCCTTGAAACATTTCTAGGGACGCAGCAATTCCAACCATGGCTTCTGCCGATTTGACTCTTTGCTCACTTGATTGCACGGGCACCGTTCCAAGATGACCCACCCAGGACCAGTAACAAAACAGTGCGCGAAAGCGTTTACCTCCCTGCAGCAGAGATTGTGTGTAAGTCACGAGTGGAGCTAAATCGTCGGATATGGCCTGAAAATCCCGCAACTGGTGGGAGCAAAAATCGTCCAAGTGTTCTTGGACTAGTTTTACTAGGGTCTCTGATTCATCCACAGCAATAGCCTAACTAGCTCGCGTAGATTAGACTTAGCAGTAAGAGATATAGAAAGATCTGGAGGTGAGCATGGCACTATCAGAGCGCGAGCAAAAATTACTTGAAGAGTTAGAGCGCGGACTTCTAGACGGAGACAGTGCCCTAGACGCCAAGGCACAAAGGTTGGGTAATCCAGCTGGCCGGCTTATCGGCGGCGCCTTGGTTGCAGTAATTGGGGTTGTAGTTCTACTCACCGCTGTTTTGGCTCAGATTGCCCTAATTGGCGTTGCCGGATTCCTGATAATGCTTGCTGGTCTAGTGATCGCAACCTCAAACCTTCAGCTGCCAAATATCGCTGCAGAATTCACCAAAGCAGACCCAGGCTCGCCAAAGCCAGGCAGAAACTTCTTTGAAGACCGCTGGGACAAGCGCCAGGGCGAGTAAACCGCCGAACTAGCAGGCCAAAAGACCCTCATTTCGAGGGTCTTTTTTTGTTTCCCTAAAAAACGCCATTTTTGAAGAATTTTGCCTTTTTTGACCACAAAGTGGGTGAAAGTGGTGTAATGTGGAGGAAAGCAAAAAAGCAAACGATTTCACGGGGAAGGGGAATTCAATGCTGCTAGGCACCCATGCCCCAAAACTGGACGAAAAAGGCCGCGTCATTCTTCCGGCCAAGTTTCGAGACGAGCTGTCCTCTGGTTTGGTCCTTACTCGTGGCCAGGACCGCTGTTTGTATGTGTTTTCCTCTAAAGAGTTTGAGGCCGTGAATGAAACCATTCGCCAAGCGCCAATCACCAGCAAGCAAGCACGTGATTACTTGAGAATTTTTCTTTCTGGAGCATCGGACGAGATTCCTGACAAGCAAGGTCGAGTAACAATTCCACCAACGCTTCGAAGCTATGCCGGCCTCGGTAAAGAGCTTGTCGTGATCGGAGTGGGATCGCGCGCTGAAATTTGGGATGCCACAGCCTGGAACCAGTACTTAGCAAACCAAGAAAACGGCTTCTCGGAAATATCCGAGGAGGTGATTCCTGGCCTGTTTTGACCTTAGTCACCTGGTCTGGTTTTGATTTTCTTCCCCGATATCAAAACCGGATCAGGTGAATAAGTGGCCAATCTACTTATGACAACAGCGAACCTAGAATCACTTCATGAGCCAGTAATGCTGGAGCGCACTCTCGAGCTGCTAGCTCCAGCTCTAGCAGATTCTCAAGCAGTGTTAGTCGACTGCACTCTTGGCCTTGGCGGACACGCCAAGGCATTTCTAAATCGTTTTGAGAATCTCACTGTCGTTGGAATCGATCGGGACTCAAAGGCTCTGGAATTAGCGGCAAAGCGCCTTGGTGAGTTCGGGTCGAGAGTGAAGTACTTTCACGGAACCTATGAACAAATTCCCGAGGCATTGAGCGAGTTTGGATTCACAGAAGCCTCTGGAGTATTGATGGATCTTGGTGTCAGCTCGATGCAAATCGATAGCCAAGAACGAGGCTTTGCCTACAGCTTTGATTCCCCTCTGGACATGCGAATGGACCCCACAACTGGTCAAACAGCAGCGCAGCTTCTGGCTAGTTCGTCAGATGACGAGCTAGCGAGAATCTTCAAGGAATTTGGGGAGGAGAGATTCGCCAAGAAAATTGCCTCAGAGATTATTGCAAAGAGAACCCAGGCCCCAATAGTTTCAAGTAAACAATTGGCCGCTTTGATTAGCTCGGTCGTCCCTTTTATTCCAGGAAAGTCATCGGGTCACCCCGCCAAGAGAGTCTTTCAAGCCCTCCGGATAGCGGTTAATCAGGAGCTCGAAATTCTAGAGCGCGCGATTCCGGAAGCAATTTCAGCTCTAAAAATTGGTGGCAGGTTATTGGTGCTGGCCTACCACTCGCTTGAGGATCGAATCGTCAAGCAGGCATTAGTCAAAGCTTCCTCGTCTTCGGCCCCAATAGACCTGCCATTTGAACTTCCAGAGCACGCTCCATCACTAAAGCTCGTGGTCAAAGGTGCTGAACAGGCCAGTATCCAGGAAATTAGCGCTAATCCAAGATCTTCATCAGTTCGACTCCGTGTCGCAGAAAAGATTAGGAAAGTCGCATGAAGCCGGTAATTAGACGGACCAGAGCGAGTTCTCCGGTAGTCATGATTTTAGTCTTGGGATTCGTCGGAATCTCTCTTCTTCATTTACTGCTCACTATCGCAACCTCACAGTCGGTTTATGAGCTGGCGGACCTAAAGAGAGAAAAGCGTGAGCTAGACACCTCTTCTCAGATTCTTGCCGAACAGGTCTTGTCGCTGTCCTCCAACCAGAATCTTTACAGCACAGCAAGCCGCCTAGGAATGGTCGTAAACACCAATCCGGTATTTCTTAGATTGAATGATCAAGCCATTTTGGGTGAGCCTAGACCCGCTGCTGGCACAACCATTCAATCCACGAATTTGGTAGCAAACTCGGTGATGATTGTTGAGTCAACGCAACTAAATCAGGAGACTGTACCAGCTAGCTCGTCAGAACCAACACAGATTCCTTCGGAATCTCAAACCAGCTCGAGCATTATTCCACTGTCTCCAACTAGGTAGAACCTGAAAGGTTTTCGAATCATGAGTCAGTCGGGGACAGCTGGAGTTTCGAGAAGGCTTAGGCTGCTGTTAACTGTCTCCACAATCCTGATTGTTGTCTTTCTGATTCGCCTAATTGATTTTCAGATAGTCCGTGCGGAAGCTATCAGTGAGCTCTCTTACGAAAATCGTGCCGTTTCGAGAACAGTTGAAGCCATAAGAGGAGACATTCTCGACTCAAACGGTAACGTTCTGGCAACGTCCGTGTATCGCTATGACATCAACGCGGCGCCGGCAAATGTCAAACCAGTCGAGCGAGTTATAGATGGTGTTTCGCAGCTAATTAGCGTCGAATCAATTGCCTTGGACCTAGCTGCGTTGCTGCAAGAGGACGTGGCTGTCTTGATGACCAAATTGACCGGCACGACAAACTATGTGAACTTGAAAAAGCGTGTGGATGCAGACACTCATCGAAGAATTATGGATCTAGAGATTCCATGGATCTTCTCCGATGCTCACCAAAATCGCCTGTATCCAAATGGCGCAGTTGCCGGCAATCTGATTGGCTTTGTTGACGTTGACGGTCAAGCTCTCGCCGGAATCGAGCGCCAATACAACTCTTGCCTAGCGGGGGTTGATGGAAAAGAGAGTTTTGAGACCGGCGTTGATGGCGTGAGAATTCCATCCACAGCCATGGTTACTCAAGAGGTCCAACATGGCCGAGATGTAGTTTTGACAATTGATTCGGGGCTGCAGTATCAAGCACAACAAGTATTAGCTGGCGAAGTAGAAAGACTTAGTGCGGATTGGGCCGCTGCGGTAGTTATTGAAGTCAAGACGGGTCGCATAGTTCTAGCCGCGGAGGCCCCAAGCGTGGACCCAAATGATCCTGGAAAATCAGCAGAGCAGGAAAGAGGTGCTCGGGTCTTTCAGTTTGCATATGAACCAGGGTCCACTATGAAAGCCATTACCGCAGCTACTGCGATCGACACCGGTTACGCTACTGTAAACACTCAAGTTACAGCACCGTCTTCGCTGAAAGTTTTTGATCATGTCATCAATGACAGCTACGTACACGCCCCTGAACGCTGGACCCTCACGGGAGTTCTCCGATTTTCCTCGAACGTTGGAACAATTAAAATCGCAGAAAGCATTCCAGCAGAAACCAGACATGCGTACATGGAAGCATTTGGTTTTGGAACTCCTACCGCAGTAGGTTTCGAAGGTGAAACCAGGGGAGTGTTGAATCCTTACCAAGAGTGGGATGGAGTAACAAACTTTACGACCATGTTTGGTCAAGCGCTATCGGTTTCGCCCGTGCAGATGACTTCGGCCTACCAGACTCTCGCAAACGAGGGTGTCCGGATAAGCCCTAGCTTGGTCGCCGGTTGCCAAGACGACAGAGGAAACCTAGATCCCATTGCTACATCCACGCCCACCCAGGTGGTTTCAGCAGCTACTGCCAATGACGTAATGCACATGTTGGAAAAAGTTGTCGAACAAGGTGGAATTGGAAAAGCTACAGCTGTGCGGGGTTACCGATCAGCTGGAAAAACAGGAACTGCCGAAATTAAAGAAGGCTCCGGTTACGGAGACTATTACGCTGCGTCCTTCTTCGGCATGGCGCCAGTAGACAATCCTCAGTATGCGATGGGTGTGGTCATTTACAAACCAAAACGAGTTTGGACAAACTCGATGGCAGCAGCGGCAGGTTATCAAAAGATTCTCTCCAATGTTCTATTGGCAAATCGAGTCCAGCCATCAAGCGGAACATCAATGGATTTACCGAATAAGTGGTGACCATCATTGACTCAGTTTTGGATCAGGAGGGTATGAATTGATTAACATTTCAACCCTCGAGCTGGGCCGAATTCTTTCTGCTCGGGTGGAAAAAGATTATGAAAACAAAGTGACAGGTAGCGTTGAAACGGATTCTCGCCTGATGACTCAAGGCGGTCTCTTTTTTGCCATGAGAGGCGAGAACGAGGATGGACATAGCTACGTCCAGGACGCCAAGGCTCGCGGTGCTGCCGTTGCCGTTGTAGAGGAAATCGTAGACGTTGAGATCACTCAAGTTGTAGTTCGAGATACTCTTGTCGCCCTAGGGGAACTAGCTTCTTGGTTGGTTGGCGAGCTCAAGTCTCATGGAAGCCTAAAAGTTATCGGAATTACCGGATCTAACGGCAAAACCACAACCAAGAATATGTTGCGCGAGATTCTCTCTGGATCCGGCAACACCATTGCGCCAATAGAGTCTTTCAACAACAAAGTTGGAGCTCCGATTTCGATTTTACGCGCTGATCTTGAAACCCAATTCCTAGTTGTTGAAATGGGAGCCGAAGGCATTGGCAGCATCTCTTACTTGGCGAAGATGGCCCAACCGGATGTTGCGGTAGTTCTCAAGGTGGGTATGGCTCACGCTGGGGTTTTTGGGGGTATCGAGAACACAGCCAAGATAAAAGCTGAATTGGCTCAGGAACTCGGCCAGGACTCAACAGTGGTCCTAAATCAGGATGACCCGATGGTTGTTCCGATGAGTAAGCAAACCAAGGCAACTGTCAGATGGTTTGGCACTAACTCGGGAGCGGATTTTTGGGCTTCCGACATCAGTCTTTCAAAACTAGGTACTTCATTTGTCGTCAACTGGCCAGATGGTAACAATTCTCCCGTTCAGCTCTCAATTCTTGGTGAGCATCATGTCATGAACGCGCTTGCGTCAGCCGCAGTTGCCACCGAGCTCGGTGTCAGCAAGGAGCAGATTGTTGGGGCGCTAGAAAAAATGGAACTTGCAGAGCGTTGGAGGATGCAACGCTCCATAAATTCCCAAGGTGCGACAGTAATTAATGACGCTTACAACGCAAGTCCTGATTCTACGAAGGCGGCTTTACAAACCCTTGCGCAACTCGGTCGACTAGGAACCAGAACGATTGCTGTATTGGGGGAGATGGCTGAGCTTGGAGACTACTCAATGCAGGAGCACGATGCGATTGGTCGATTGGTGGTTCGACTAAACATCGACCAACTCGTTGTCGTTGGTGAGGCGGCCAAATTGATTCACATGGGAGCCAGCCAGGAGGGGTCTTGGGATGGGGAATCAAAATTTTTCCCCTCGATTGACGAGGCTTTGGAGTACTTGCGTGGGATACTCACAGGTGGCGATACCGTCTTGGTTAAATCTTCCAAGTCGGCGAACTTAAGATTTCTGGGCGATCAGTTGATGGAGGCTGACAAGTGAGAGCGATTCTTACCGCTGGGGCAGTAGCCATGGCATTTACTCTCTTTCTAACACCAGCTTTCATTTGGCTTTTCCGTCGATGGAATTGGGGTCAGTTCATAAGAGACGATGGACCCAAGTCGCACCACACCAAGCGTGGGACTCCCACAATGGGCGGCCTTGTAATCATCGTTGCTTCAATCCTTGGATATTTTGTAGGAAAGTTTTTCAACGGTGAAACTCCCTCCGTTTCTGCTCTTCTAGTAATCCTTGCGATGGTGGGACTTGGAGCCGTTGGCTTTATTGATGACTTCATAAAAACCCACAAGCAGAGATCTCTTGGCCTAGGGGGCTGGGCCAAGATTGCTGGACAAGCTTTAGTAGCTGTTATTTTTGCAATTTTTGCTTTCGGTAACCCAAACGAGGAGGGTATAACTCCAGCCTCAACAGAGATTTCGATAATTCGCGACACTGGATTTGATCTGATGATGTTCGGCTCAATACTTGGGATGATTTTGGCCGTACTTTGGATTTTTCTTCTAATCTCTGCAACATCAAATGGCGTGAACATCGCCGATGGTCTGGACGGTCTGGCCATTGGCGCAAGCATCATGGCAATCGGGGCTTACGCAGTAATTGGATTCTGGCAGTTTAATCAGGCATGCGGGAGAGCGCTCGAGAACTTAAACGCTTGCTACGAGGTGCGAGACCCACTAGATCTCGCGGTGATTGCCGCCGCAATCACCGGAGCAGGCATTGGATTCTTGTGGTGGAACACCTCGCCTGCTCAAATCATCATGGGTGACACAGGTGCAATGGGTCTAGGAGGAGCGTTAGCAGCACTTGCAATTCTCTCCAGAACTGAAGTACTGCTGGTTCTAATTGGCGGCCTATTCGTGATTGTTACTGGTTCAGTAATTCTTCAGAGGGTTTATTTCAAACTCTCTGGTGGAAAAAGAATTCTCCTTATGAGTCCGCTACATCATCATTTTGAACTAAAGGGCTGGGCTGAAATAACTGTAGTGGTGCGATTCTGGATCATATCTGCTCTCTCGGTTCTATCGGGTATCGGTCTTTTTTATCTCGAGTGGATTTATGGCTAGCTCAGGACTCTCGCTGGATCATCTTTCCAGTTGGCACTCCAAATGGTCCGATCTCAAGGTTGCGGTAGTTGGGTTAGGCAAAACGGGTTTTTCTGCTGCTGACACCTTGCACGAACTAGGGTGTTCTGTCTTGGTGGTTGCAGACAAAGCAGATCCCGCAATTGTTGACGTGGTGGAAGTGCTAGGAATTGAGCACCTCGTTGAATCGAATGAGAACCTACAACTCAGAGTTGAGGACTTTAGCCCGGAACTAGTTATTGTGTCTCCAGGAATTCCACCTAGCAACCCGATTGTCGCAAGAGCACTGGCAAGCGGCACCCCTGTTTGGGGTGACATCGATTTGGCATGGCGGTTGAGGGATCGATTTATTGAAAATCAAGAGTGGATTTGTGTTACTGGCACTAACGGAAAAACTACCGTCACGGAGCTAACCGAGGCTATGTTACTGGCCGCTGGAGTGAGAGCAGTTGGTTGTGGCAACATCGGTAAACCAATTCTGGATTGCATCAGAGACCCAGCGGAGTTTGAGGTACTGGTCGTCGAGCTATCTTCTTTTCAACTGTACTATTTAGAGAACATCCAGCCATTCAGCGCTGTTTGCCTAAATGTTGCCGAAGATCACATTGACTGGCATGGGACCTTCGAAAAGTATCGATCGAGTAAGGGCCGTATCTATGACGGAACTAAGGTTGCCTGCATCTACAACTTAGAAGATCAATCAACAGAGAATTTAGTTGAGGCCGCCACAGTTCTTGATGGTGCAAGGGCCATTGGCTTTGGGCTCGGAACTCCAGCGCGAAGCAACATCGGGTATGTTGATGAGTACTTGGTTGATCGAGCCTTTCTTGAGGAACGCGCCGATAAAGCTCTAGAAATTGCAACACTGGACGATTTTTCGGGAATGGGAGTTCTCAGTCCTCACCTTCTAAGTAACATCGCGGCAGCAACCGCACTAGCAAGATCCTTTGGTGTTCCTCCAGCGGCCTGCCGGCAGGCTTTACGCAATTTTCGAGTTTCGTCACATCGCATCGAGCTTGTGATCGAGAAAGATGGTGTCAAGTACATAAATGACTCGAAAGCCACAAATGCTCACGCCGCCTCAGCGTCGCTGGCTTCTTTCGAGAACTCGGTTTGGATACTTGGAGGTCAACTAAAAGGTGTCGACATTTCAGCGTTGATTGAAAAATTTGCTAAGAGGATTAGAGCAGCCGTGGTTATCGGTCTTGATCGCAAAGAAATCATCGCCGCTTTCCAAAAATTCACGCCCAATTTGCCTCTGGTGGAAATCGTTGATGGCGAGGAAGTGATGACCAAAGCGGTTACCGCGGCCTCCGAGTTAGCTCAACCTGGTGACGCGGTCATTTTGGCACCTGCCGCCGCTTCAATGGACCAGTTTGCAAGCTATCAAGACCGCGGTGAGAAGTTTGCCGCCGCGGTAAAGAAAATTGTTGGGGGCAATAGTGCCTAAGAAAACTCGTGTTCAAAGTACTAAACGCAAGCCACTTCTTGCTGGCCTTGCCATTTGGCTGAAAAGCAACTTCCAAGCGGAGTCAATCTATTTCTACCGACTTGCTGGACTCACGGCATTCTTGGTGGTTTTTGGATTAGTCATGGTGTTGTCATCTTCGTCAATTGACTCGTTGGTGGCCAACCGGGATGCTTTTTATGTTTTTACTAGACAGGCCTTGTACGCGGTGATAGGGATAGCGGGGATGCTCTTTGTATCGAGTCTTCCTCTTGCTCTAATAAAACGGTTTGTCCCGATTGCGCTTATCGCAACCTTCGGTCTTCAGCTAGCTGTTCAGTTTGTGGGAATTAGCGTGAATGGAAACACCAACTGGATTTCAATTGCTGGATTCACTTTGCAACCCTCAGAGTTTTTAAAAGTAGCGCTGATTATGTACATCGCGCTTTTCATTGCTAGTAGGGAAGATGAGATCCATGATCCCGCAAGAGTTGTGGTTCCAGTATTCATTGTTGGCGCTATCGGTTTGGGTTTAGTGATGCTTGGAGGAGACCTTGGAACCGCAACTATCATCGCGCTTATTCTTTTTGTAACCCTTAGTGTCGCTGGGGCACCGCTCAGGACACTTTCGCAGATTCTTATCGTGGGCGCTGCTTTGGCAGCAGTTTTCACAACAAGCAGCGCTTCTCGAATGGCGAGAATAACGGCTTGGCTCAATCCTGGAACCGAATCTTCCGAGGCTTTTAACTGGCAGTACGAACACGGAACATGGGCCTTGGCCGGTGGAGGGATTTTTGGCGTTGGCTTGGGAAACTCAAAGATGAAATGGTCGTGGATTCCGGAAGTAGAAAATGACTTTATTTTTGCGGTGATAGGTGAGGAGCTCGGATTCATCGGCGCATTAGTAGTAATTTCGCTTTTCGCTCTGCTCATTTCATCTCTTGTTGGGATCATGAATCGAAGCGAATCTACTTTTTCCAAAATTTTGGTTTTAGGAGTAATCGTTTGGCTAATTGCCCAGTCATCGGTGAATATCGCGGTGGTGTTGGGTGTTCTTCCGGTGCTTGGTGTTCCACTGCCGCTAATCTCCGCCGGCGGATCTTCTTTGATTGCAACTCTTGGCGCTATAGGTTTGGTGCTCGCGATTGAGAAAAACAATCATCGCTTGCCATCCAAAGCGAGAAGAAGATGACGAATTTCTTACTGACCGGTGGTGGAACCGCGGGCCACGTCAATCCGCTGCTAACAATTGCGTCCTTGCTCGCTGAAAGAAACCAGAACGACAAGGTCTTTGCTCTTGGAACTAGCGCTGGACTGGAGTCGAGATTGGTTCCAGACGCTGGATTTCCGTTGCTAGTAATTGATAGATTGCCGTTTCCAAGAACAATAGGTTTTCAGGCTCTATTGTTTCCATTCAAGTTCTGGAAAGCAGTTAGAAAGGTAAAAAGCTACATCAAGGATCTCGGCATCGATGTTGTAGTTGGCTTTGGTGGATATGTAAGCGCTCCTGCTTACTGGGCAGCAAGGAGCATGAAGAAACCTTTGATTTTGCACGAGGCTAATGCACTTCCGGGCATCGCGAATCGAATTGGCAACAGGTTTGCAAGTGCTGCGGGAAGAGCCTTTGAATCGACTGACTTAGCGCACTCGACTTTTGTGGGGATGCCAATACGCCAGCAGATAGTTGATCTGGCTTCCAAGAAAGATCAAGCCAAGGCGAGGAAATTCTTTGGCCTGAAGCCAGACTCATTCACCTTGCTAGTAACTGGCGGTTCGCTAGGTGCCAGATCAATAAATCAGACAATCGACCAATCACGTTCGATACTGTCAGCGGCGGGAATTCAGGTGATTCAAATTGTTGGTGGCACCAGCGACCTAGAAGAGATAGCCGAACCGGAGTTTCGCCGAGTTAGATATTTAGATCAGATGCATCTTGCTATCGAAGCCAGTGACTTTGCGGTGTCACGAGCCGGGGCCGCCACGGTGTCAGAGTTTTCAGCAGTGGGTGTACCAGCGCTTTACATTCCCTATCCTGTGGGAAATGGTGAACAGCGATTTAATCTCCAGGACGTGCTTAGCCAGGGTGGCGCGCTGACGATTTCCGATAGAGAGTTCACCTTAGATTACGTGAGATCTACCTTGATCCCAATTCTTTCCGACAGCAAACAGATTGCAAAAATGTCGGAAGCTAGCAAACGCTCAGGTGTTTTGGATGGGTCTCAGAGGTTTATATCACTAATTGACGAGGTACTCTCGAGAAGATGATAAAACCTGACTTTTCGCAACCGGTTCCTGATGAGCTTGGAATAGTGCATTTCATTGGTATTGGCGGTTCAGGCATGAGCGGAATCGCGCGCCTAGTTCACGGCATGGGTTTAACTGTTACCGGAAGTGATGTACGCGAAAGCCCAAATATTGAAGCTCTCCGACAATTAGGAATAGAAGTCAATATTGGTCACGCCGAAGGGAATTTGGCCAACGCCAACACAGTGGTGGTAACCAGTGCTTTGTGGCCAACTAATCCAGAGTACTTACTTGCCAAACAAAATGGCATTCCTGTTATTCATAGATCACAGGCTCTTGCTCACCTCGCCTCCAAGAAGAGACTCGTCGCCGTCGCCGGTGCGCACGGCAAAACAACTTCCACTGGAATGATTATTACTGCATTGTTGGCTATGAATCAAGATCCAAGTTTTGTGAATGGGGGAGTCATAAACTCCATTGGGGTTAGCGCTCAAAGCGGCAGTGGAGAACTGTTTGTGATTGAAGCAGACGAGTCGGACGGGTCGTTTCTTCATTACGACACTTCTGTGGCGCTAATTACTAACGTAGACCCGGACCATCTCGATCATTATGGAAGCATCGAGGCTTTTCATCAGGTTTTTGCTGATTTCGCCAACAAGTCCAAAGAATTCGTAGTACTAAATAGCGATGACGAGGGTTGCCGATCTGTCGCCAAGCTTATTTCTAAACCCATTATCAGCTTTGGAGAGTCAAGCGACTCAGACTTTAGAGTAACTAACATTGTTGAGAACTCCAGGGTTCAATTTGAAATCGAGTACGAGGGCCAGGTGGCACGAGCCACCCTAACAATCGCCGGAAGACACAATGTTATTAACGCTGCTGGTGCGGTTGCAACACTTGTTGGAATGGGTTTTGATTTCAAAATGTCTTTGGCTGAGGTGGCAAAATTTGAAGGCACCGAGAGAAGATTTGAGCTCCACGGAGAGCGTCGCGGGGTAAAGGTGTACGATGACTTTGCTCACCACCCAACCGAGGTGTCGGCTGCGCTAAATGGTGCACGAGCAGTTGTCGGTGAGGGAAGAATCATAACCGTATTTCAACCGCATCTTTACTCGCGCACCAGATTGTTTTCGAAAGAGTTTGCAGACGCCTTATTGGCAAGTGATGAAGTTGTATTGCTGGATATTTACGCCGCCAGAGAAGATCCAGAGCCAGGAGTTACGGGGAAGCTAATCCTAGATTCATCAAAGAACGATCCGAAGATTCACTACGTACCCGAATGGACTGATGCCCCTGAAATAGCGGCGAGCCTTGCCAAGCCGGGGGACTTTATTGTCACTATGGGATGCGGGGATGTCTATCGCATGGTCCCTGAATTACTCTCAGCACTAGAAAAGTAGCTGCTCGATGAAAAGACCAATCAAGAACATTTCCAAAGCCCCACGAACAAAGTCGTCGCCACTGGCGCGCGCGCCCAAAAGAGCAACGCGTGTAGAGATAGACAACTCAGTTTTCGGAAGGATTCTTTCTGCCCAAAGGGGAAGAAGAATAGCTGCAGCCTTGAGCGTTTTCGCGCTGCTTTTTTTGGTTGTCCTAACAGGGGTTGCGACTTTTTCTCCACTGCTGGCGATTCAAAAAATTTCAATCATTGGAACTGAGCGTTTAAGCGCCGAAGAGCTAGTGAAGGCGCTTGAGGGTGAGCTAGACACCCCGCTTCCACTTCTCAATCAAGAGCGCATCGCAGCATCGCTTGCCGGTTTCGAAATCATTGAAAGCTTTTCGGCAACTGCGATACCTCCAAATGAACTTCAGGTAAGAATTTCTGAGCGTCAGGCGCTTTGCATTATCGAATTCGAAGGTGCACCCTGGCTTCACGATCCAGCAGGGGTTCGCCTTGGCCTTGCCGAACCAACCGATGTCCTACCAACCATTGTCACTTCAGAGAACCCAAGGGAGTCTGATCAATTCAAGTTCGCGGTTCAGGTTCTGTTGGCGCTGCCTGCTGAGTTACTTGTCCAAGTCGAATTCATTCAAGCTCGATCTAAAGATGATGTTCAAATGAGCTTGAGAGGAAATCTTGGGCAGAAGATCATTTGGGGTGACAGCTCGGAAGCTGTCTTAAAGGCGAAAGTGCTGCAGGTTTTATTGCTTAATAACCAGGGCGCTACAGCTGTGACTTTTGATGTTTCATCACCGAATGCTCCGGTAGCCAGGTTTGAGAATTATTAGACACGCCCAGTCACGTTGCGCGCCAAACCGCCAATCGTGGCCTATTTTTTTGGCGCGGAGTGTAAAAGCTTAGAGAGTCTAAGCTTCAAGCTCAGCTTTAGAGTTTTTGCTTCATTGGACTTTTGAACCAGTGGGACATCGTTGATTTAGGGAGCATCATGGGTTTGAACCAAAACTACCTGGCCGTGATAAAGGTCGTTGGAGTCGGTGGCGGTGGAGTTAACGCACTGAACCGGATGATCGAATCTGGCCTTCGTGGTGTTGAGTTTGTTGCTATCAACACAGACGCCCAGGCACTTCTAATGAGCGAAGCGCACGTCAAGTTAGACATCGGTCGTGAGCTAACTAGAGGCCTTGGAGCCGGCGCGGATCCTGAAGTTGGAAAGCGTGCAGCAGAAGATCACGAAGATGAAATTGAGGCTGCACTTCGCGGAGCAGACATGATCTTTGTTACAGCAGGTGAAGGTGGCGGAACTGGAACCGGAGCAGCCCCCGTGGTTGCCAGAGTTGCAAAGCGAGTTGGAGCTTTGACCGTCGGTGTTGTTACTAAGCCTTTTGGATTTGAAGGCAAGCGAAGAATGCAGCAGGCCGAGGTGGGCATTGAGGCTATCCGCGCCGAGGTCGATACTTTGATTGTGGTACCTAACCAAAGACTTCTAGAAATTGCCAACAAGACCGTTTCTGTCGTTGATGCTTTTAAGACCGCTGATGACGTCTTGCGTGCCGGAGTTCAGGGCATAACGGACTTGATTACAACTCCGGGCCTAATCAACCTCGACTTCGCTGATGTTAAATCAGTTATGCAAGGCGCAGGCTCTGCTCTCATGGGGATCGGAACCGCCAAGGGTGAAGATCGCGCTGTAAGAGCTGCCGAGATGGCAGTGTCGTCGCCACTTCTCGAATCAAGCATTGACGGTGCCCACGGTGTTCTCTTGCTTGTCCAGGGAGCATCTGATCTTGGTCTCCACGAAATTGATGAAGCCGCCAGATTGGTTCAGGAAGCAGTAAGCCCAGAGGCGAACATAATCTACGGAACCACAATTGATGACACGCTCGGTGATGAAGTTCGCATTACTGTAATCGCAGCTGGTTTTGATGGCGGTATGCCAAAAGCCAGAAAAGCACCCCGCACTGTGTTTGCTGATGTTCAGGAGTCCAAGACTTTGAGTGAGCCAGTTAGCCAGAGCTTGGTCGAAACTTCTGAGCCAAGCTCATTCTTTGACATCCCTGAAATCGAAGCTGAGCCGAAGCCATTCCCTTCATTTGCAAACGTTGAGTCAATTGAGCTGGATGAATCTCCAGTTCTTCCTCGCAGACCACAAACGGCAGATGGAACATTTGGCGACGACTTGGACATTCCGGAATTTCTTAGAGGGTAAGTGAGCGATTTAGCTCAGCGCTACAGAGAAATCGTTAATCGAATAGATCTAGCCGTCAAGTCCAGCAATAGATCGCCAACGGACGTCACACTGGTGGTTGTAACCAAGAACCATCCTCATCAACTGGTACTAGATCTTCTAGCCCTTGGCAGCAGGGATTTTGGCGAAAATCGAGACCAAGAGGCATCCCCAAAAGCCAAAGAGCTCTCAGGCCTGTCAGCAGAAGATTTTAGGTGGCATTTTATTGGCCAGTTACAGACCAACAAGGTCAAATCTGTTCTGGAGTATGCACACGTCATTCACTCTTTGGACCGGGAGTCTTTGCTAACTGAGCTTCAAAAGCGCACCGAGGATCGGGCCGACGCACTTGGGGTCTTTATCCAGGTGAATTTGACCGAGGACCCCGATCGAGGCGGAGTTAGGGTTCCGGATCTGATTGGTTTTGCTGAGAAAGTTCTATCCAGCAAAGGACTAAAGCTTGAGGGTCTAATGGGAGTGGGTGGGCTTCAGGTGGCTCCAGAGGCTGAGTTTGAGAAGTTGGCCAATCTATCAGCCCAACTTCGACAATTGGCCCCAGACGCAAAGGGGCTCTCGATGGGCATGTCTTCTGATTTCGAGGCTGCCATTAGCTACGGCGCGACACACCTGCGCATTGGCACCGCAATAACAGGCAATCGGCCCTAGTGGCCATATTCTTGACTAAGTACCAATAACAGGAGGAAGTAATGGCCGGAATACTCAAGCGCAGCATGGAATTTCTCGGATTTGCCGAGGAGTCAAATGATCTGCCTACCAGGCAAGAGAGCGTTTCCAGTACTCAGCGACCAGCCAGAGTAATTCCTCAGAAGGTTCGCCGCGGCTCGAACGACGTTGCAGAGATTTTCACAATTGAACCCAAGTCTTACGAAGAGGCACCGATGGTTGCAGCTCACTACCGGATTGGTATTCCTGTGATTGTAAACATGGGGGAGATGAGCGAGGTTGAGTCACGCCGAATGCTTGATTTCATGCTGGGCCTAAAAGAAGGTCTAGAAGGACACATGCGCAGAGTTACCCCAAAGGTTTTCTTGCTAACACCGACTCACGTTTCCGTGAATCAGGAGCAGCAGGAAGAACAAGTCAACGAGGTTGATGACCTTCTAGTTCGCCCCTAGCATCCGCACATGAGTTTCCTCGCTCTTATTGCCTACTGGGCCCTGCAAGTATTTTTCTTTGCACTTATTGGTCGACTGATTCTTGAGTTGCTGGTTTCATTTAGGCCTGGATTTAGACCCAAGGGTATCTTTCTCCCAGTTGCGGAGATTGTTATGACGTTAACAGATCCACCACTTCGTTTCATTCGCCGATTTATCAAACCAGTCCAAATCGGCTCTTTATCCCTTGATTTTGGCTGGACCCTACTGGTTTTGGCGGTTATTTTCGTGCGGGGTTTGGTTCAAACCCTTATCTAGCGACAGTTACTAACTTGCGTTAGAATTTCATAGGCCCAACGCTGAAGAATTCGAAAGAGGAAAACTGAGATGCCACTTACACCAGAAGACGTAGTCAACAAGAGGTTTCAGCCGACCAAATTCCGCGAGGGCTATGACCAAGACGAGGTCGATGACTTTCTTGACGAAATAGTAGTTGAGCTCAGAAGGGTCTATCAGGAGAACGAAGATCTCCGCAGAAGACTTCTTGCAGCTGACGGGCGTATTGCCGAACTGCAAAGAAGTGGGGCTGATCTTCCAGGGCAGCTTTCAACCGCACCTGCGGCACCTGTGGCAGCACCGGCAAACCCATTCCCAGAAGCGATCTCAGATCCTTCCACTTTGGATTCTTCAAACACCAACAACTTGCTACAACTGGCTCGTAAGCTTCACGACGAGCACGTTCGTGAGGGAATGGTCAAGCGCGACGAACTTATCGCCGAAGGTCACGCCACAGCTGCACGCCTCGTTCGTGAGGCGGAAGCTAACCAGCGTGCAGAGCTAAACCGTTTGGAGCAGGAAAAAGCTGTTGTTGAGCACCGCATCCAAGAACTTCGTAGCTTCGAGCGCGAGTATCGCCTGCGTTTGAAAAGCTACATTGAGTCTCAGTTATCCGAGCTTGATGCTGCAGGGGTAGCCCCGCAGCAACAGCCTGGATACACCCCAGGCCTTTCCATCTAATATTTCTTGAGTAAATCAAGAATCACAGTTGCCAGCTGGCTCTATCTTGTCGTTGCTCTGACGCTAATTGCTGTTGATCAATTCACAAAGAATTACTTCATTGCTACCTTGGAGCAGGGCACAAGTTACCCGGTTATTGGAGAGCTGCTTTCTTGGCGACTTTTATATAACGACTCAGCGGCTTTTGGCCTTGGCTTTGGTTACACCTGGATTCTTGCGGTTATCTCAGCGGTCGCAGCCCTAGCAACAATTTGGTTCGCAAGACGATTGGAATCTATCTCCTGGTCGATTATGACTGGCATCTTTCTTGGCGGGGTGGTTGGAAACTTGATCGATAGATTAACTCGTGAACCGAGTTTTGGTAACGGTCACGTTGTTGACTTTATTCAGATTCCTTTTGATTTTCCGATTTTTAATCTCGCAGATATATTCATTGTTTCTATGGCAATCCTTTCCGTGTTACGTGTGATGCGAGGAGAGCACCTGGGCGGCATCGAGCCCAAAGCTAAATGAGTATGCGATTCGAGATTGATAGTTCGCTGGCTGGTGAGCGGGCAGATACCGCCATATCAAGGCTCCTTGGAGTTTCGAGGTCTTCGGCCGCTGACATTTGTGAACATGGAGACGCGAGTGTGGGTTCTAGAACGTTAACAAAGTCAGATCGATTAGGCCTTGGTGACAAATTGGCGATTAAGCCACAGCTAGCCCCCGAGCCTCTTCGCGTCACCGAAACTCCGGTAGCTGAACTGCTGGTAATTTACCAAGACCAGGATCTGGTGATAGTTGATAAGCCCGCGGGGGTAGTGTCGCATCCCACCGTTGGGTTTGAAGGCCCGACTGTGGCAGGAGCACTGCTTGCCAGAGGAATTTCGCTTTCCACCTCTGGCGCCCAAGAGCGACAGGGGATTGTTCAGCGGTTGGATGTTGGAACTAGCGGATTAATGATGCTGGCCAAATCAGAGTTGGCTTACTCCAGACTGAAGCAGTCCTTCCGAGACAGAGAAGTTCATAAGATTTACCACGCGATGATTCAAGGTCACCCAGACCCGTCGGAAGGAACTTTTGATGCTCCAATTGGAAGGCACCCAAAGGCTGAATTCAAGTTTGCGGTTATCGAAGGCGGCAAGCCTTCGATAACTCATTATCGAACCCTCGAGCTTTTTCCGGCACTTTCCTTATGTGAGGTAAATCTTGAAACGGGGCGAACCCACCAGATCAGAGTGCACTTCTCCGCTTTTAGGCATCCACTACTGGGCGATACCATGTATGGCGCCGACCCGGCGCTGGCAAAGAAAATTGGTATTGATAGACAGTTTCTTCACGCCAAGGAGCTTGGCTTTACTCACCCCATAACAGCCAAGCCGATGCACTTCGTATCCGAGTACCCCGCGGACTTGGCGGGAGTGCTTGAACGACTCCGGTCATAAATAGCCTTAGGCTAAAAACCATTCACTCAATTACCTAGGCGGGGTTTGTTTGTCGACAAAGGATTCTTTTGTGCACCTTCACGTGCACAGCGAGTATTCCATGCTCGATGGAGCCGCCCGAATCGGCCCCCTAACTAAAGCCGCCGCCGAGATGGGTATGCCAGCCATCGCAATTACCGATCACGGCAATAACTTCGGAGCCTACGACTTTTACCAAACAGCGAATGCAAATGGCATTAAGCCAATCATCGGCATCGAGGCTTACCTGTCTCCAGGGACTGCTCGAACGGATCGCACGCGTGTTAAATGGGGCACTGGTGGCGAGGACGATGTCTCAGGTGGAGGCGCCTACACTCACTTGACCATGATCGCTCAGAGCACCGAGGGAATGTATAACTTGTTCAAAATGTCATCCAAGGCATATCTGGATGGCTTTTACTTCAAGCCTCGTATGGACCGAGAGCTCTTGCAAGAGTATTCAAATGGAGTAATAGCAACCACCGGTTGCGCATCAGGGGAAGTGCAAACCCTTATTCGGCTCGGTCAATATGACAAGGCCTTGGAATCCGCCGCTTTCTATCGGGACGTCTTTGGCAAAGAAAACTACTTCGTGGAAATCATGGATCACGGGATCGACATCGAACGCCGAGCAATGACCGATCTTTTGCGACTTGCCAAGGATCTGGGGCTTCCGCTGGTTGCAACCAACGACTTGCACTACACCCACGCCTCCGAGGCAACCGCCCACGAGGCGCTGCTTTGTGTTCAGTCCTCGACTAATTTGCTGGACCCAAACCGCTTCAAGTTTGATGGCGCAGAGTATTACCTAAAATCCCCAGCCGAAATGAGGGAGCTGTTTAGAGATCACCCTGAAGCCTGCGACAACACTCTGCTGATTGCGGAGCGGTGCAACGTTGAGTTTCAAAAGCGTGATCTGATGCCAAAGTTTCCCTTGCCAGAGGGCGAGACCGAAGCAAGCTGGTTCGCTAAAGAAGTTGATCGGGGCATGAAGATTCGTTACGGGCAGGATGTCCCAGAGTTGCAGGCTAATCAGGCAAAGTACGAGGTAAGCGTTATTGCTCAAATGGGTTTTCCTGGATACTTTTTGGTCGTTGCGGACTTTATTGCTTGGGCAAGGCAACAGGGGATTCGAGTAGGTCCCGGAAGAGGTTCTGCTGCCGGTTCGATTGTCGCCTATGCCCTTGGCATTACCGAGCTCGATCCAATTGTGCATGGTCTTATCTTCGAGCGATTCTTGAACCCCGATAGAGTTTCACCGCCAGATATCGATGTTGACTTTGATGATCGCCGCAGGGGGGAGGTCATTCGCTACGTCAGTGAAAAATACGGCGAAGACCGCGTGGCCCAGATTGTCACGTTTGGAACCATCAAGGCTAAGCAAGCACTCAAGGATTCCGCCCGTGTTTTAGGAATGCCCTACGCTGCGGGTGAGAAGCTAACAAAATTGATGCCTGGAATGGTTCTCGGAAGAGACATCTCTTTGGGTGAGCTTGTTGAAAAGCCTCATGATAAACAAGCCGAGCAGACTTCAAGATACAAAGAGGCAGCCGACTTTAGAGAGGCCCTAGAGTCAGATCCAGACTCAGCTAAGATTTTCGAACTCGCACGAGGATTAGAGAATTTGAAGCGTCAATGGGGAGTCCATGCAGCCGGCGTAATCATGTCAGCAGAGCCACTTATCGACGTAATTCCGATCATGCGCCGTGATGATGATGGAGCAGTTATCACCCAGTTCGACCAGCCACCCTGTGAAAAACTTGGGCTACTAAAGATGGACTTTTTGGGTCTTCGAAACCTGACCGTCCTGGACGATGCCCTCGTAAATATCAAAGCAAACCGCGGGGTTACGGTGGTGCTTGAGGAGCTTGATCTAAATGCCGATAAGAACACCTTCGAGCTTCTTTCCCGAGGGGAGACTCTAGGAGTGTTCCAGCTTGATGGCGCACAAGTTCGATCCCTGCTTAGAACCCTCAAGCCAACCGAGTTCGAGCACATCTCGGCTGTGATTGCTCTTTACCGACCTGGTCCAATGGGTGAGAAATCTCACACCAACTATGCCCTTAGAAAAAACGGTTTACAAAAATCAGAACCGATTCACCCGGAGCTTGCAGAGACTTTGGCTGAAATCCTTGACCCGACCTACGGACTGATTGTTTATCAAGAGCAGGTAATGGCGGTAGCGCAAAAAGTCGCGGGCTTTAGCTTGGCTCAAGCAGATTTACTTCGCCGCGCGATGGGTAAAAAAGATAAGAAGGAACTGGATCGTTCTTATAAAGACTTCAGTGGTGGAATGCTTGCGCAGGGATACTCCGAAGTAGCTATCGAGACTCTTTGGAAGACTCTGCTGCCGTTCGCTGACTATGCGTTTAACAAGGCACACAGTGCCGGCTATGGAGTTCTTAGCTATTGGACGGCTTACCTAAAGGCAAACTTCCCGGCTGAATACATGGCAGCCCAGTTAACATCAGTTGGAGACTCCAAAGACAAACTTGCAATCTACCTAAATGAATGCCGCAGAATGAACTTGCAAGTCCAAGCCCCGGATGTGAATCAATCGGTAGATGCCTTCACTGCAATTGGCGACAGCATCCGCTTTGGCTTGGGAGCGATTCGAAACGTTGGACACAACGTGGTTGACGGAATTATCCAGGCCCGCTCGGAGAAACCCTTTAGCTCCTTTAGCGACTTTTTAGCACGGGTTCCGCAGCAAGTTTGCTCAAAGCGCACAATAGAGTCCTTAATCAAGGCAGGTGCTTTTGATTCCTTGGGTCACACCAGAAGGTCGCTGTTCGAAATTTACGAGGAGGCCGTGGACGCTTCGTCAGCGACCAAGAGAAATGAATCCGCGGGTCAAGTTGATCTGTTCGGAGACCTATTTGAGGGCATGGGCTCCTCAGTTACGGTACCCGATCGACCAGAGTGGCCAAAGACCGAAAAACTCGCTCACGAGCGAGAGATGCTGGGGCTCTACGTGTCTGACCATCCACTTTCTGGCAGAGAGCGCCAGCTAGCACAATTTGCAGAATTCACCATTGGAGATTTACTTTCTAGCGAAGACATCAAAGACGGGGAGACGGTAACTCTTGCCGGTCTTATATCAAGCGTTACTCACCGTGTCGCTCGATCGTCTGGCAACCCTTATGCGAATGTCACAATCGAGGATTTTGAGGGTGAAGTCAATGTCATGTTTATGGGCAAAACATATCGCGAGTATTCAGAACAGTTGCTCAATGACGAAGTCGTGGTCATAAGAGGCCGCATAAACATGAGAGACGATGGGGTTGCAATATCTGCATTTTCCTTGGAACCAATCGCAATTGGTGCCCAAGGTTTATCAAGTGGACCGTTGCGATTGCAGCTGCAAGAATCGGAGGCAACAAGATTGGTCTTGGAGAATCTTGACTCAACCTTGAAGGCTCATCCAGGTAAAGAAGAGGTTCACTTGACCTTTGTTGATGAACAGAATCCTCGTAGCTTTCGATTGCAACCTACTGTAAAAATTTCCGATGATCTTCTTGGTGAACTAAAAGCGCTCCTTGGAACTCAAGGTTTCGTTCAAAGTGATTCATCGGAAGTTGTGAAATAGGCCCGCTGGTTGTAAAGCAAGGCTTTTTCGTCAGCACCGGTTGTTCCTGAAATTATCTCGATTATGAACACTGCGTTTTGCTCGACATTATGGAATTCTTTTACTTTCCCAAACAACACAGCAGTGACGTTTTGAAAAACTGGCAAGTCAAATTCAGATCTAGCCCAGTCAGAGTCGATGAATCTCTTGGTGTTATCCTCCGCCATTTTTTTGGCCAGTGGAAGATTCTGAGCTCCAAGCATGTGCAGCGCTACATATTGTGCAGTGGACAGTGCTGGCCAGGAAGACGCTCCCCGGGAGACATTAAAGGTGACCAGAGCCGGGTTAGAGCCCAGCGAGGTCATGGAGGTAGCTGTGAAGCCCACAGGGTTTCCTGAGCCGTCATTGGTCGTAATTACTGCCACGCCCGAGGCATGGCGCCTGAAGGCGGCCTTGAGGGCGTCGCTAGCGTCGGGGTTTATTTTGGGGTTTAGCATCTACTTCAGGGTAGTAGAGGTTTGGGCCTGGCCAGGCAGATTAGTCCCTTGAATTTTGGCCATTTTCTTGCGACACGCCGAATATCGGACAAATTTGCAAATATGCCCCTTAAACCACAAGATATAGGGACGGAAGAGCGAAAACTTTCCACATCTAGTGGAAGGTTATTGGGAAATTCGGGGAAAATCCAACAAAAACCACTGAATTATCGGGAGAAAGGCATCAGCTCATGAATTGTCCTTTCTGCCGCAATTCAGACTCTAGGGTCACCGATTCAAGAGCTAGCGAGGATGGCACCAGTATCCGTCGTAGGCGCCAGTGCCCAGAGTGTGGCAAGAAGTTCACAACCTCTGAAACTACGTCCTTGAGCGTTCTGAAGCGAAGTGGTGTAACTGAGCCATTTAGCCGAGACAAGATCGTAAGCGGCGTTGGCAAGGCTTGTCAGGCAAGACCGGTCTCTGATGCTGATCTAGCCATCCTGGCTCAGCAAGTAGAGGAGACCATTCGATCCACAGGTGCAGCACAGGTTGAGGCTCACGTCATCGGTCTGGCTATCTTGGAACCCCTGAGGTTGCTGGACGAAGTGGCTTTCATGAGATTTGCAAGTGTTTACCAAGGCTGGGAGAGCCTAGAAGATTTCGAGGCGGCAATAAATGTCCTTCGAGCAAGCAACACCGAAGTAACTGATTCAAGCAACATGATTCAAGCAACAAAGAGCTAACAAAAAACCCATAAATTAAAGTATCCAAAACTAGGAAAGGCAACACTCGTGACTGACGCAACAGCATTTAGCTCCACCTCTGGCTCCGTAAGCGGCAAGGGATTAACGATTGACCGCATATACACAACTGAAGGTGTGCATCCATACGACCAGGTGAACTGGGAGTTTCGCGATGTTGTCCAGACCAACTGGAAAAATGGTGAAACCATTTTCGAGCAGCGTGGAGCCGAGTTCCCAGATTTCTGGAGCTTGAACGCTTCGACTATCGTCACAACAAAATACTTTCGTGGTGCACTAGGAACAGAAGAGCGTGAGTTCAGCCTGCGTCAGCTGATCAACCGTGTTGTTCTTACTTATACTCAAGCTGGTCGCGATCATGGATACTTCGCTTCCGAGGAAGATGCAACAATCTTCGAGCACGAGATGACATACATGCTGCTGAACCAGGTGTTCGCATTCAACTCACCAGTTTGGTTCAACGTGGGAACAAAAAGCCCACAGCAAGTTTCCGCTTGCTTCATTTTGTCTGTTGATGACTCAATGGAGTCAATCTTGAACTGGTACCGCGAAGAGGGAATGATCTTCAAGGGCGGCTCCGGTGCCGGTCTGAACCTTTCTCGTATTCGTTCTTCGAAAGAGCTTCTCAAGTCTTCCGGTGGTTCAGCTTCTGGACCAGTTTCATTCATGCGCGGTGCTGATGCATCTGCAGGAACCATCAAGTCAGGTGGTGCAACCCGTCGTGCCGCCAAGATGGTTGTTTTGGATGTTGACCACCCAGACATCGTCGAGTTCATTGAGACCAAGGAGCTTGAGGAAGAGAAAATTCGCGTATTGCGCGATGCCGGTTACGACATGGAACTTGGTGGACGCGACATCAACTCTGTTCAGTACCAGAACGCGAACAACTCGGTGAGAGTAAACGCAGAGTTTATGAACGCCGTCGAAACTGGTGGCAAGTTCGGACTTCGTGCCAGAACAAACGGCGAGGTCATCGAAGAAGTTGACGCAAGAGAGTTGTTCAACAAGATCTCTAAGGCGGCTTGGGCATGTGCTGACCCAGGTATCCAGTACGACGACATCATCAACGACTGGCACACCACGCCAGAGTCTGGTCGCATTACAGCTTCCAACCCTTGCTCCGAATACATGCACCTTGACAACTCGAGCTGTAACCTAGCGAGCTTGAACCTACTGAAGTTCCTAAACCCAGACGGTTCATTTGACTCCGCAACTTTCACTAAGGCTTCTGAGCTCATCATCACCGCGATGGATATCTCAATTAGCTTTGCTGATTTCCCAACCGAGGCAATTGGTGAGACCACACGTGCTTACCGCCAGCTAGGTATTGGTTACGCCAACCTGGGTGCACTTTTGATGGCAATCGGTGTTCCTTACGACAGCAAGGAAGGCTTTGCTCTTGCTGGAGCAATTACTTCTCTAATGACAGCCGCGGCTTACCGTCGCTCTGCAGAGCTTGCTGGAGTAGTTGGACCATACGATGGCTACGCCAAGAACAAGGCAGGCCACGACCGCGTAATGGCAAAGCATGAAGCTGCTAACTCTCTAGTTACTTCGGTTACCGAAGTAGATCGTTCAGTACACGCTGCAGCAACTGAGCAGTGGGCATTGAACACCAAGATTGGTTCTCAAAACGGCTGGAGAAACGCTCAGGCGTCTTTGTTGGCTCCGACTGGAACCATCGGCTTCATGATGGACTGCGACACAACCGGTATTGAGCCTGACTTCTCTTTGGTGAAGTACAAGAAGCTCTCAACCGGTGGTTCGATGCAGATTGTTAACCAGACAATTCCGTTCGCCCTACATCGCCTTGGATATTCTCAAGAGACTATTGAGGCCATCGTTGACCACATTGGTCAAAACGGTCACGTGATCGATGCTCCAGGACTAAAAACTGAGCACTACCCAATCTTCGACACTGCAATTGGTGTACGTGCGATTGAGCCAATGGGCCACGTAAGAATGATGGCCGCCGTTCAACCATTCCTTTCTGGTGCTATCTCAAAGACAGTAAACATGCCTGAGACTGCAACTGTTGAGGAAATCGCAGAAGTTTACTTCCAGGGTTGGAAGTATGGTTTGAAGGCACTTGCTATCTACCGCGACAACTGCAAAGTGGGCCAACCACTTTCCGACGGTAAGGCAAAGACCGAAACTAAGACCGAGAAGGCGACAGTTGCAACTGGAATGTCTCACCCGGTACGCAAGCGTCTGCCAAAGTCGCGCCCATCCTCAACCACCAGCTTCACCGTTGGCGGCGCAGAGGGTTACTTAACTGCAGGATCTTACCCAGACGGTGGTTTGGGCGAGGTGTTCCTAAAACTAGGTAAGCAAGGTTCGACTCTCGCTGGCGTAATGGACGCATTCTCAATCGCAGTTTCGATTGGCTTGCAGTATGGCGTGCCACTAGAAAGCTACGTTCAGAAGTTCACCAACGTGAGCTTCGAGCCAGCTGGTCTAACCGATGACAAGGACATCAGAATGGCTAAGTCTTTGATGGACTACATCTTCCGTCGCTTGGCTCTTGATTACCTGCCATACGAAACCAGGTCAGCTTTAGGTATTCACTCAACTGACGAGCGAAACGCTGAACTGGACGCAAACTCCAGCTACGGCGCTCAAGTAGAAGTAGACAGCCTAGCTTCCTCGGTTGATGTTACTGCTGAGCCAGTAGTTACTAGCAGCCAGTCAGTAGAGATAACAATCAAGAAGGAAGTTCACTCTTCAGCTGAATTGTTTGAGCTACTGCAGGGCAAGGAATCAGATGCACCACTTTGCTTCAACTGTGGAATCAAGATGAGACCTTCTGGCTCATGCCACGTCTGCGAAGGCTGTGGATCAACTTCCGGTTGCAGCTAGAAAAGAAGTTAATACCAAAGGGTCAGCGCAATTGCGTTGACCCTTTGGCCTATCCCGAGGAAAGGTAATCTAATTAGGTGCTATACAAAGCCCTGTTCAAGCTAGTCTTTTCCAAACTAGATCCAGAACTTGCTCATTACCTTGGAATGTTTGTTATCAAACTCTTTGGCGTAACCGGCATTTCCAAGCTCTCGCAATTGGGCTCCAAGACGAAACCTATTCAACTCCTGGGACATTCTTTTGCTGGGCCTTTTGGTATCGCGGCAGGATTTGATAAAAACGCCACGGCAATCAAGGAACTAGGTGAGCTTGGTTTTTCTCACGTTGAGATTGGAACCGTGACCAGGTATTCGCAACCTGGTAACTCCAAGCCAAGATTGTTTAGGTTGGTCAAAGACCAAGCACTCATAAACCGCATGGGTTTTAACAACGACGGGGCGGATTTAGTTGCCAAACGAATTGCGAAACTGCGCGCATCTGGTGCGACACTTCCAGTTATTGGAGTGAATATCGGAAAAAGCAAAGTTACCGAGTTAGCTGACGCTGTTTCTGACTATGCATACAGCGCGAAGGTCTTAGCTCCAGTTGCTGATTACATCGCTGTTAATGTTTCATCGCCCAATACACCGGGTCTTCGTTCACTCCAAGAAATTGAACAATTGGAACCCATTCTGATCGCGGTCTCCAAAGAGTCTCTTGGTAAAGCCGTGCTGGTAAAGATTGCCCCTGATCTAGACGACTCAGAGGTATCTAAAGTTGCGTCGTTGGTTAAAAAGCTCGCTTTGGCTGGGGTAATTGCAACCAATACAACAGTCAACAGGGAAGGATTACTAACCTCACCGGATCAAGTTAGCTCTTTTGGTGACGGCGGGCTTTCTGGTCCAATACTGGCCACGCGCTCAAAGCACGTCTTAAGGCTCTTAAGAACTGAACTTGGTGTTGGCTTTGCCATAATCTCGGTCGGGGGAGTGGTGGACACTCAAGACGTCAGCGAACGACTCAAGCTGGGAGCGGATCTTGTTCAGGGTTATACCGGTTTTGTTTACCAAGGACCGATGTGGGCAAGAAAGATCAATCGGGGACTTTAGGCTAAACCAGTCTTGCAGCAGGACTCTTGGTCTCGTTAGGGTCTGAAACGATAAGGCCAGATAGTATCTGATCAACTTTTTGCATGATCTCGTTTGGAATTTCTGCGTCGACGGCCTTTACATTGTCCGCAATCTGCTCTGGCTTGGACGCTCCAATAATTGCACTCGAGACGTTGGGGTTCGCTAGAACCCAAGCTAAGCCAAATTGAGCCATTGTGAGACCAAGTGACTGCGCTAGAGGTTTGAGCTCTTGGATTGAAGTAAGCGCCTCATCAGTCATGTATTTTGAGATCCCGCCGCCTGTTGCTGCCTCTTCATTAGCTGCTCTGGAGTCCTTTGGCACCGCAACACCCGGAAGGTATTTTCCGGTTAGGACACCTTGAGCTAGGGGAGACCAAACTATCTGGGATAAGCCATGCTCTATGGAAGCTGGGATAACTTTGCTTTCAATTACTCGCCAGATCATCGAGTATTGGGGCTGATTGGAAATCAACTGGACCTTCAGTTCTTTCGCTAACTTCGCTCCCGCTGTAATCTGATCTGCGGTCCATTCGGAAACGCCTATATAAAGAGCCTTTCCAGACCGCACGATATCTGCAAAAGCCTGCATTGTTTCTTCAAGCGGGGTCTCATAGTCGTAGCGATGTGCCTGATACAGATCGACATAGTCTGTGCCAAGTCGAGTAAGTGAACCGTCAATCGATTCCATGATGTGCTTGCGAGATAGACCATGATCGTTTGGTTTTTTGTCAGCAACTGGCCAAAAGACTTTGGTGAAAATTTCTATTCCGGCTCGACGCTCATTCTTCAGTGCTTCTCCAAGAATTGGTTCGGCTTCAAGATTCGCGTACGCGTCGGCAGTGTCGAAGGAGGTAATTCCGCTTTCAAGGGCAGCTTTGACGGTTTTGATTGCCTCTTTGTTGTCGACTTGGCGAGCATGAGTGAGCCAGTTTCCGTAAGTTAGCTCACTTACTTTGAACCCGCTGTTTCCTAGATAACGATGTTTCAATTTAAACCCTTCTGGGAATTAGAAAATCTTTGTGCCGCGCTTGACCTGGGGCTTAGGAAGGCGCATTCCGCGCATTTGAATCGAACGCATTGCGGCGTACCATCGCAATCCCTTTTCTGCTTTACCGGGGTACTTGGCTTCAACAGTCCTGAGTGCCTTTTTACCGATCAGGAACCCGTCGATTCCAATTGCGACAAATAGTCCCCACATCGCCACAAGAGTTCCAAACTGGATTGTCAGGTCCAGTGCTGGATCGTCTGGTCGGATAGACGAAACAATGATCACCAAAAATAGCATCGGCAGAACTAGCTCACCGATTGTGAATCTGGAGTCAACTACATCGCGGGCAAGCTTTCGCTGTGGACCGCGATCACGCGAAGTTAGGTAACGGTCTTCTCCGTTGGCCAGTCCCTCGCGAGCTTTGGCCCGTTCGGCACTGAGCGCCTTCTTGGCAGCACGTTTTGCTTCGGGGCTCCTGTTACCAACAGCCGGCTTCTTCCGAAGCATTTCTTGCTGCTTCCTAGCTGGCGTCGGACGGCCTTTGCCGGACTTAGGTGCTTCTGGTTGCGATTTTGGTGTAGCTGACATTGATTCTCAATTCTTCTTGTTATCCCTTTAAGATTACTCGTATGAGAATGAAGCCACTGCCGATTAGCGACACTGACCTAGATGCCGCAAGAAGTTTCACGAAACAAGCATTTCCTGAAGCTTTACATGTTCTTTCGAAGCTAGTTAGCATCCCTGGCATAGCATGGGACGCTTTTGACCCTAGCGAGCTGGATAAAAGCGCTGAGGCGGTTGCTGGGTTGTTGCGTGATACGGAAGTATTTGAATCTGTAGAGATTTTGAGATCTGCAACACCAGATGGAACACTTGGGGCACCAGCAGTAGTAGCCACCCGTGCCGCTCGTAACTCTAAGCCGACCATATTGCTTTACGCGCACCATGATGTTCAGCCACCCGGAGGAACTGAGCTTTGGGATTCTGAACCGTTCAAGACAGAGATTCGAAACGGTCGCATGTATGGCCGAGGTGCAGCGGATGATAAGGCAGGGGTTGTCGCGCACGTCTACTCGATCAAAGCTCTTAGCGAGCTGACCGATAACGATTTTGACCTTGGATTAGTGGTGTTTATAGAAGGTGAGGAGGAGGCCGGGTCACCTTCGTTCGCAAACTTTCTACTCGAGCACAAGGCCAAGCTTCAGTCAGATGTTGTCATTGTGGCCGATTCAGGAAACTGGACCACGGAGATCCCTGCACTAACTACAACCCTCAGGGGGTTGGTGTCTCTGGAGTTTGAGGTCCGGACTCTAGATCACGCAGTCCACAGCGGTGTGTATGGTGGGGCGGTCCCTGATGCCATGCTGGCACTAACCAAGATTCTGGGCTCGATGTGGGATGATTCTGGCTCTGTCTCCATTTCGGGGCTAAAATCCAAAGATTTTATTGATTTAACCTATTCAGATGACCAATTAAGGCTTGATTCTGGTCTCTTGTCCTCCACTGAATCCCTTGGAGAGGGCTCTATATTGGGCCGAATCTGGACCAAGCCAGCCCTCACTTTGATTGGTTTGGACTACCCATCTGTGGCAATGTCTTCGAATACCTTGGTTCCAAGCGTTAGGGCCAAGCTAAGCCTTCGGATAGCCCCTGGCCAACAGCCCAGCGAGGCCCTAGAGGCTCTGAAGAGCCACATTCTGAGCCACAACAGCCTAGGTGCCCAGATTGAGTTCGGTGCCGTTGAGCTTGGAAAGCCATTTAGCCTTAGTGAGTCGGGCTGGGCCAAGGAAGTAGCTGCCGGGGCACTGAAGGCTGCTTACGGACTCGAAAGCGTCGACATTGGAATTGGGGGCTCGATTCCGTTTATCGCAGATCTGGAAGCTGTTTTCCCAGGGGTTCAGATTTTGGTGACTGGGGTAGAGGACCCGGATTCCAGGGCACACTCTCCGAATGAGAGCCTTCACATCGAAACCCTAGAGAAGGCCATTGTGGCTCAAACCCTGATTCTGT
>ERZ1022756.95-NODE-95-length-32652-cov-9.064116_pt1 | contig 32652 bp, 28 predicted proteins | sample MGYA00520902_ERZ1022756 | MGnify/ENA primary metagenome ERZ1022756 (study PRJEB33162, sample SAMN09537601) | freshwater metagenome | isolation source: freshwater | place: Canada:Alberta | collected 2017-07 | study: EMG produced TPA metagenomics assembly of the...
CATCAGCAGTGGCAATGTTGCCGCCAATCACCTGGATTTGCGGAAAGTTCTTTTTGACCCATTTAACACGGTCCAAAACACCTTGACTGTGACCGTGAGCAGTATCCACCACGATCACATCTACACCAGCCTTGGCCAAGAGCTCAATGCGCTCGTCATTGTCTGGACCAACACCAACTGCAGCACCCGCGATCAATTGGCCGCGGCCATCTTTACTGGCCAAAGGATGTTCTTTGGCTTTCAGAATATCTTTAACAGTGACCAAACCACGCAATTCAAAATTATCGTCAACAACCAACACGCGCTCTAAGCGGTGTTTGTTCATCAAACGCTTCGCTTCTTCAGGAGCCGAGCCTTCTTTGATGGTGACCAAACGATCCTTAGGGGTCATTTTTTCACTGACTTTGGCGTCTAAATCTTCTTCGAAACGCAAGTCGCGGTTGGTGATGATGCCCACCACTTTCTTGCCTTGCAAAACCGGGAAGCCTGAAAAACCATGTTCTTTTGATAAATGGATCACATCGCGAACCGTCATATCAGGAGAAATCGTGATCGGGTCTCTTAAAACACCAGATTCGTAACGCTTGACCTTGGCGACTTCGCGAGCTTGCTCAGCAGGCGTTAAGTTCTTATGGATGATGCCAATACCGCCCTCTTGGGCCATCACAATGGCTAAACGACCCTCTGTGACGGTGTCCATGGCAGCGGACACCAAAGGAATGTTGATCGAGATATCGCGCGTCAGTTGAGTGCTCAACTGAGTGTCGCGTGGAAGAACCGCTGAATAAGCGGGAACGAGAAGCACGTCGTCAAATGTGAGTGCTTTTTGGATGAGCCTCATGCAAAACCCCTATGCGCAAAAGCGAATTATAGAGGTTTTATGATTATTTGCTCAAAAAACGCCCTTTTCGGTCTGCCGCTTTGGCTTGTAATTTGGCATCTTGATTCTGATGCGCCTTTTTACGCCTTGCTGCCATTGGGTCAATCAAGAGCGGACTGTACAGTTCTAGGCGATCACCCTCATAAATAGGGCTGTCCCAATCCTTGCGTTTCCCAAACACCCCAAAACACCCTTTTCTGGCAATTTCTGGGTCTTTTGGCGAGGCAGCGATCTTCAGTTGGATCAGCGCTTGCCCCACTGTCACCGGCTGTTCAGGGGTGAAAGTCACCTGAACCTCTTTTAAAATAGGCACACCTGAGCGGCTGTCACACAGTAATAAGCCCAGGGTTGGCATTAGGCAGTTCCGTAAACTTGGTCAGCACGCTTCACAAAACCATCGACAAAGGTGCCGGCAATGATGCCAAAAACAGGTCCGATGATCTTCTCAAGCAAAAGGCTCTCAAACTCATAGTGCAATTGGAACTCAATCTTGCAAGCATTCTCTTTTAAGGGGGTGAAGCGCCAATTGCCATGAAACCTCTTGAATGGCCCATCCACAAAGCTCATATCAATGGAGTTTGGGCGCACATTGGTGTTTCTGGTGTGAAAGAACTGCTCCAAACCTTTAAATTTGATGTGGATTTTCGCATCCAGAATTTCTTCTGTTTGTTCATAAATTTCCACACCACCACACCAAGGGAGAAAGTCTTGATACTTGGCCACATCAATCACCAAGTTATACATTCTCTCTGCCGAGTGCTGAATGAGTACTGTCTTAAATACGTCTGCCATAATCTCGTATTCTAACGATATAAATATATGAGCATCATAGACAACAAAAAAGCTTTCTTCGATTATTTCGTCGAAGAACGATTTGAGGCAGGCATGGTCTTACAAGGATGGGAAGTAAAAGCCATTCGGGAAGGTCGCGCCCAAATCAAAGAGGCTTATGTTGTGATCCGTAATGCTGAGATTTACTTGATTGGCTGTCACATCAGTCCTTTGATTTCTGCTTCGACTCATGTTTTGGCAGATCCAGGCAGAACTCGCAAGCTCTTACTCAATGCCATTGAAATCAAAAAGCTCATCGGCAAAGTAGAACAAAAAGGTTATACGCTGGTACCAATCAATCTTCACTTCTCAAAAGGTCGAGTGAAATGTGAAATTGGTCTGGGCCGAGGTAAAAAACAACACGACAAACGTGACGCATCGAAAGATCGAGACTGGCAAATAGAAAAAGCCCGAATCATGCGTTCGGGCTCCAAAATCGCGGACTGATCACAGCCCGCTTTTTTCTTTACTTTATTTAGCTTAAGTCAAACTTAAACTAAAAACTGACTCAATTACTTCTTGGCAAGCAAAGTCCAAGTATCAACCACACTGTCAGGGTTCAATGAAATTGAGGTAATACCTTTTTTCATTAACCACTGAGCAAAGTCTGGGTGATCAGAAGGTCCTTGACCGCAGATACCAATGTACTTGCCCTTTGCACGGCAAGTTTCAATCGCTCTAGCAATCAAGTATTCCACTGCTGGGTCACGCTCATCAAAGTCAATCGCTAGTAACTCCATGCCAGAGTCACGATCCAAGCCCAAGGTCAATTGCGTCAAATCGTTTGAACCAATCGAGAAGCCATCAAAGTGCTCCAAGAACTCCTCTGCCAAGATCGCATTGGATGGAATCTCGCACATCATGATGACGCGCAAACTATTCTCACCGCGCTTCAAACCATGTTGACCTAAAAGACCAATCACTTTTTCAGCTTGCTTCACGGTTCTAACAAATGGAATCATGATTTCAACGTTGGTCAAACCCATGTCATTGCGCACGCGCTTCATGGCTTCACATTCCATCGCAAAAGCTTCAGCAAAATCTTCTGAGATATAACGTGAGGCGCCACGGAAACCAAGCATCGGATTTTCTTCATCCGGCTCGTAACGTGATCCACCAATCAACTTCTTGTACTCGTTAGACTTGAAGTCAGACATACGAACAATCACTGGCTTTGGATAGAAAGCAGCGGCAATTGTGGCAATGCCTTCTGCCAATTTATCCACGTAGAAAGCTTTCGGGCTGGCATGACCACGAGCCACACTCTCAACTGCTTTTTTCAAGTCCAAATCAATGTTTGGATATTCCAAAATGGCTTTTGGATGCACGCCAATGTTGTTATTGATGATGAACTCTAAACGGGCCAAGCCAACACCGCCGTTAGGAATCTGGCAGAAATCAAACGCCAATTGTGGATTGCCCACGTTCATCATGATTTTCACTGGAATTTCTGGCAAAGCGCCACGGCTCACTTCAGTCACTTCAGTTTCAATTGGACCGTCGTAGATGCGGCCTTCATCACCTTCAGCGCAGGACACTGTGACCACGGCACCATCTTTTAAAACCATGGTGGCATCAGCACAACCCACCACAGCAGGCACGCCTAACTCACGAGCAATGATCGCAGCGTGACAAGTACGACCGCCACGATTTGTCACAATCGCAGCAGCCCTCTTCATCACAGGCTCCCAGTTAGGGTCAGTCATATCAGCCACCAAAACATCACCTGGCTGTACGCGATCCATTTCGCTGGCGTCTTTCACAACACGCACAGTACCGGTACCAATTTTTTGACCAATCGCGCGACCAGTGGTTAAAACAGTTGAATGACCTTTGAGCTTGTAACGCATTTCTACTTTGCCATGAGCCTGACTCTTTACTGTCTCAGGACGTGCTTGCAAGATATAGATCTTGCCGTCGATACCATCTTTACCCCACTCGATGTCCATCGGGCGCTCGTAATGCTTCTCAATGATCATGGCGTACTTGGCCAACTCTGCGACATCATCATCAGTGATTGAGTAACGATTGCGCTGCTCTAATGGTACGTCCACAGTTTTCACACGACCAGGCTCGCCAGGGGCTGTGAATTGCATCTGAATTAATTTAGACCCCAAACTACGGCGAATGATCGCGTATTTACCAGCAGCCAAGGTTGGCTTGAACACATAAAACTCGTCTGGGTTCACCGCACCCTGAACCACTGTTTCACCTAAGCCATAGCTTGAAGTAATAAACACAGCATCTTGGAAGCCTGATTCGGTATCCAAAGTGAACATCACGCCAGAGGATGCTTTATCGGAACGAACCATGCGCTGAATACCGGCTGATAAAGCCACTTCAGCATGAGCAAAGCCCTTGTGAACCCGATAAGAAATCGCACGATCGTTGTACAAAGAGGCAAACACCTCACGAATACGGTGCAAGACATCATCGATACCAACAACGTTTAAAAATGATTCTTGTTGGCCTGCAAATGAAGCATCTGGTAAGTCTTCAGCGGTTGCTGAAGAACGAACCGCAAAAGAACCTTTGCCATCTGCATCCAAAACTTTGAATGCTTGACGGATTTCTTGTTCAAGACGATCTTGAAAAGGGGCCTCTTCAACCCACGAACGAATTTCAGCACCAGCAACTGCCAATGCTTTCACATCATCCACATTTAATTTATCTAAACGATCGTTGATGCGCTCGGTTAGTTTGTTGTAGACAAGAAAATCCCGGAAGGCCAAAGCAGTGGTAGCAAAACCTGTTGGCACTCGAACGCCTGAGGCGTTGAGCTGAGAAATCATCTCGCCTAATGAGGCATTCTTACCGCCGACCGACTCAACGTCAGACATTCGTAAGTCTTCAAAGGGTAAAACGTATGCATTTGCATGGTTTGGATTGGACATAACAACTCTCTAAGTAATGGAAAACCTGTCGTGCAAGCGGCGGATGGAAAGACCAAAACCTACCGCAAGTTGAATGGTTCTATTGTATCCTTTGCACATTACTTTCTTCAAAAAATTATGAGCTCAAAACCACGCATTGTTTTCATCGTTTCTGACGGCACTGGCATCACGGCTGAGACTTTCAGTCAATCTATCTTGGCTCAATTTGAACTACCATTTAGACAAATCAGAATGCCTTTTATCAACACTGTGGATAAAGCGCATCAAGCAGTTCGAGAGATCAATGATTACGCTAAGACATCGGGCCTTCAACCAATTGTCTTTACAACTTTGGTTGACACAGAAGTTAATGCGATTGTGTCTGAAGCCAATTGCGTGATGATGGACATGTTTCAAACTTTTATCGTGCCCCTTGAGCAAGCCCTTGGAGTTAAATCAACTCATGCGATTGGGCGTTTTCATAACAATGCTGATACAGAATCTTATAAAAATAGAATTGAAGCAATTAACTTCTCTTTGGCCCATGATGATGGTCAATCCAATCAGAACTTAGCCGATGCTGATGTTATTTTGGTGGGTGTATCTCGCAGTGGAAAAACACCAACGAGCCTTTACTTGGCGATGCAATACGGACTTAAATCAGCGAACTACCCCTTGATACCCGATGACTTCGAGCGAAATCAGATGCCTCCTGATTTAATGCCATTCCGTAAAAAATTATTTGGTCTGACCATTGATCCGATACGCTTATCTGAAATTAGAAATGAAAGAAGGCCTGGTAGCAATTACGCGAAGATTGAAAATTGTCGTTATGAAGTCAGTGCGGCTGAAGCCATGATGCGTAAGCAAGGGATACCTTGGCTATCCACCACCAACAAATCAATCGAAGAAATTGCCACCACCATCTTGCAAGAAATTAATCCGGATCGCAATAACTATTGATGAGTCACTGAGATCCCATCAAGAATCAATGATCTTTATTTAAGTTCTCGGCGAACTCTGCGCATTTCAAATAAACATACAGCAGCAGCTGCGCCAACATTCAAAGACTCGATGCACGGGTCTTGAGGAATCAAAACCGATCTTGAAATGGCCAAAAGCTCAGGATGAATGCCCCCACCCTCATTACCAAAGACCCAAGCGTGAGGATCAAGTAATTCATCACCAAGGTCATAAAGATCTGTATCGGCCATCAAGCTGGTTGCAATCAAAGGCAGTTTGATTTTTTCGCGCACGGTATTCAAGGACCAAGCTTCGAAAATCCTCAAATGGCGATGCGCGCCCATTGCAGCTCTTAACACCTTTGGCGACCAAGCTTGCGCAGTACCTTTTAAACACACTACATAACTGAGGCCAGCGGCGGCAGCCGTTCTCATCATTGAACCAACATTACCCGCATCTTGAACGCCATCCAAAATCAAAACATCATCACGCTGCGTTAAAGGAAATGTGTGATTTGGTATCTTGACGCAGGCCATGATGGGAGGAGCATTTTCTAAATCAGAAATCTTCTTCCACAAAGCATCATCGAGGATATAAAGATCAGTGTTCGGCACCACGGCCAATTGCATATCAATCACAGCTGCAATTTCCGGCTGCGCAAGACCTGATTCCGTTGTGAATAGCTCCACCAAATCTTCAGAGGCCAACCATGCCTGGGCCAAATGAACGCCCTCTAGAACTGCAAGGCCAAGTTCCTGTCGGGACTTATTGGCTTTTGCTCCACCCTCAAGCAAGACCTTCAGTCTCTTGATCAGGGGATTATCAGCAGAACTTAAATATTTTGGGTCTTTCATAGGAGCCTAGTTTCCCCTAAGTTTCCTTTGGTTTCAATCACCAATCTGACTGGACCAAATGTTTTGCGATGCTCAGGGCATGGGCCATGCAGTTTTAAAGACTCTAAGTGGACAGGTGTTGGATAACCCATGTGCTGATTAAAGCCATACACAGGAAAGGCTTCATGCAAGGCCTGCATATCGCGATCTCTGGTGACCTTTGCCAAGATCGATGCAGCCGAAATAGCGGCCACCTTGGTGTCACCCTTCACAATCGCCTCCATTGAGATATTGACTTTGGGACAACGGTTACCATCAATCAGTGCCCTATCTGGCAAGCGACCCAAAGTTTTCTCTAAACCTTCAATGGCGCGCTTCATGGCCAGCATCGTGGCTTGCAAGATATTGATTGAATCAATTTCTACTGCGCTGGCTTCTGCAATGCACCAGGCTTTTGAATCTCTGATGATGATGTCATACAACTCATCACGTACTTTGGCAGTGAGCTTTTTGGAATCTTTTAATCCAGCAATTGGTTTGGCCGGATCAAGCACCACTGCAGCAGCAACGACTGAACCTGCTAAGGGTCCTCGACCTGCCTCATCCACCCCACAGGTCCACTCATAAAGTGGGTTGGGCGCATTCCAATCAGTCATTGATGACTTCCGCGATGACCTTGGCTACCAAGGCCCCTGTTGGCATCAGCAAAGATTGATGCATCTCGTTAAAACGTTCTTTTAAGCGAGCAGTTTCCTGCGGCTTATCGAGCCAATTCAAGGTCGCTGTTGCTAAGGCTTGCGGTGTGGCTGCTTCTTGCAATAATTCTGGAACAATGAATTCTTGTGCCAAGATATTCGGCAGACCCACATAAGGTAAATAGGCCTGACGCTTCATGATCCAAGCTGTGATAGCTGGCACTTTATAAGAAATCACCATTGGCTTTTTCCACAGTGCTGCCTCTAAAGTTGCTGTACCACTGGCAATTAAAACCACATCAGCAGCCTCTAAGGCCAAGCTTGCTTGCCCATCCAAAAGATGCAAAGTGATATCTGGGTGTTGTTGCAAGAGCTTATCTGCCATTGCTTGAATGGCAGGCTTTAAGGCTGGAGTTGCCACTGGCACGACGAACTCAATGCCTTGCTTATATTGAATGGACATTTGTGCAATGGCATCAAAAAATCCAGGGCCAATCAAATTAATCTCTGATTGACGGCTGCCCGGTAAAACTGCCACCAAAGCATTGCCTGTTTGAATCTTTAATTTTGCTTTAGCCCCTGCTGCATCAGGCACCATCGGAATACTAGACGCCAAGGGGTGTCCAACATAAGTTGCTTTGATACCAGCCTTTTCATAAATGGCAGTCTCAAAGGGGAAAATGCACAACATGTGATCCACAGACTCTTTGATGCCCTTGATGCGACCACCACGCCAAGCCCAAATAGATGGACTGATGAAATGAATGGTTGGAATACCCGCGGCTTTGAGTTTCTTTTCAACACCTAAATTAAAGTCTGGTGCATCAATGCCCAAAAATGCCTTCGGGGGATGCAGCGTTAACTCTTTGATCAAAGCATTTCTGACCGACAGAATCGCTGGTAATTGCTGGATGGCTTCGACGTAACCTCTGACGGCCAAAGTCTCCATCGGCCACAACGCTTCAAAACCAGTGGCTATCATCTTGGGGCCACCAATGCCGCGAGTTTTAAGCCCTGCTAAATCTGAAGATTCCTGAATGGCTTGCAGAACACTCGCAGCGAGCATATCCCCCGAGGGCTCTCCAGCCACACATGCAAGATAAGCGCTTTCTGTCAAATGATTAGCGGGCAATGCCGCGCTGTGAAGCGGCGATGAAGTCATGGAATATGTTTAGTTTCTCTGCCGTCTCAGCTTCTGTTGATTGTTTTTCTGCAGCTAAATCTGCAATGGCTTTTTTAGCCTCTTCAAAACTCAAGTTTTGCTTGTACAACAATTTATATGCCTGCCTTAAAGCAGTGATGGCCTCGGGACTAAAGCCGCGACGCTTCAAGCCTTCCGCATTCAGGCCATGAGGTTCGGCAACCGCACCTGATGCAATCACATAAGGCGGTAAATCTTGGACTAATTTAGATGCGCCACCAATCATTGAATGTTCACCAATCCGAACAAATTGATGCACACCGCACATGCCACCCAAAATGGCCCAATCACCGACATGAACGTGACCAGCAATTTGTGCGTTGTTTGAGAAGATGGTGTTGTTACCAACCACGCAATCATGCGCAATGTGAACATAAGCCATGATCCAATTGTCGTTACCAATCTTGGTGATACCTTGATCTTGGATGGTGCCAGTGTGCAATGTTGTGAATTCACGGATCAAATTACGATCACCAATCACTAACTTGGTTGGCTCACCACGGTACTTCATGTCTTGGGGTGCGCCACCGACAGATGCAAAGTGTCCAATTCTGTTTTCAGCACCAATGCTTGTATGGCCCTCTACAACAGTATGAGCACCAATTTGAGTTTTGCGCCCAATGCTGACATTTGGTCCAATCACGGCATAAGGACCAATCTCAACATCTTCAGCAATTTCTGCTTTTGGATCAATGATTGCGCTAGGGTGAATCAAAGCCATCTTAGGCTTCCTTTTTACGAATGGTGCACATCAAATCAGCTTCAGTCACAATCACATCATTGACCGTGGCAAAAGTTTTGAATTTCCAAATACCGCCTTTGAATCTTTCAATCGAGGCATTCAATATCAGCTGATCTCCCGGTGTCACTGGTCGCTTGAAGCGAGCATTATCAATACCGACAAAGAAATAAACTGAATCATCGACTGAATCTTGACCAAATGTGAGCAATGCAGCTGTTTGAGCTAAGGCTTCCAAAATCAAAACACCTGGCATCACTGGAAATTCCGGAAAGTGACCGGTGAAGTGAGGTTCATTCATGGTGACGTTTTTTAGCGCCTTCACCCGTTGGCCGGCCTCTAACTCAAGCACACGATCAACCAATAAAAATGGGTAGCGATGCGGCAGCATCTTCAAGATTTGGTTGATGTCAAAATTAACTAGCTCGCTCATGATGGCCTTTTCTCTTTTTACGTTTATTTTTTATCTGCAGTGATGCCTTGAATCTGCTTTTCTAAATCTTTGATCTTCTGGCGCATTTTATCCAAGCCGCGCAAAATAGCAGCATTCTTCTCCCAATCTGCGTGAGGCAGCATGGGGAAAATGCTGGTGAAGTGCTGACCTGGCTCATCAATCGAACGAATGATGGTTGTGCCACCAGAGATGGTGGTTCTGTCAGCAATATTCAAATGCCCAGCAATACTGCTTGATCCTCCGATCATGCACATCTTGCCAATGGTCACGCTTCCTGCCACAGCGGTATTGCCAGCAATCACAGATAAAGCGCCCACATGCACGTTATGCGCAATCTGAACTAAATTATCAATCTTGCAACCATCATCAATTTTTGTATCTGCCAACGCACCACGATCAATGGATGTGTTCGAGCCAATTTCTACATCGTGACCAATCATCACACGACCTGTTTGAGGAACCTTAACCCACTCACCAGCGGCAAGATCTGGGGCAAAGCCAAAACCATCTGAACCAATCACCGTGCCACTGTGGATGATGTTGCGATCACCCAATTGACAGTCTTGATAAATTGAAACGTTGGGGTGGATCAAGGCGTCAGTGCCTATTGAAGCACTAGAACCAACATGCACTTGCGAGATAAGGACTGATCTTTCGCCAATCGTTGCGCCCTTAGCGATGTGACATAGAGGTCCGATGTGGGCGGAAGCTGCCACTGTTGCACCAGGCTCAATCACTGCACTTGGGTGGATGCCGGGTGCATAGTTCGGGGCTGTAGATTTTGCAAATTCTTGAGCAATCCTTGCAAACAATGCATATGGATTTTTTGTGATCAAGTAAGTGCGATTTTTATCAGCAGAATGTTCTTGTAAAAACTCATGATCTGCTTCAGAGACTATCAAGCCAGCTGCTTGGCTGATAAGGGCATCGTTGCGATACAGAGGATTGGCAAGAAAAGCCAGTTGAGACTGATTGGCTTGAGTGAGAGGAGCTAAGCTGGAAACGAGCTGATTCCCTTTGCCCGCTAAGCGAGCCGAATAGCGTTCGGCTAACTCAGCAATCGATGGCATATGAATCTCTTAATAATTAACGTAGGTTGTTGAGTGCTCTGATGACATCATCTGTGACATCAATCTTAGGATTAACGTAAGCAGCTTCTTGCACAATCAAATCTAACTTGCGTTGCTCTGCAACCGACTTAAGTGCTTGATTGGCTTTTTGCGCAATCTTTGAACGCTCTTCGAAGCTTCTTTGGTTCACATCTTCAGTGAACTCTCTTTGTTTGCGTTGTAACTCACGATCAGCATCAGCCAATTCACGTTGACGGCGCACACGCTCAGTTTCAGGCATGACTGCGGCATCTTTGTCTAAGCGCTCTGCTGCTGTTTTAATTTTTTGCGCATCATCACGCAAATCTTTCTCACGTTTCGCAAACTCGCTTTGCAACTTGGTTTGACTAGCTTTAGCCATGTTGGAGTCTTTAAAAATTCGCTCAGAATTAACAACGCCAATACGACCGCTGAAATCCTTATCATCAGCAGCAATTACTGTGACAGAGAAAAGACTCAATGCCAAACCTGAAATCACAGTTGATTGAACGAACTTTTTAGCAAAACGATTCATAAACACATCCTTCAAATATTAAAACGCGGTACCAATTTGGAACTGGAAGCGCTGCAAACGATCCCCTGGTTTTTGACTCATTGGGAAACCATAGCTGAATTTTAAGGGACCCAGCGGTGATATCCAAGATAAACCAAAACCGTAAGATGTTCTCAAGCCAGATAAATCTGGGGTAGTTTCATAAACGTTACCAGCATCAAAGAAGCTGAAAATACGCAAAGTTTTATCGACGCCAGAGCCTGGAACTGGGAAAGTATATTCCACATTACCCACCAACTTTGATGCTCCACCCACGGGGGTGATTCGGCCAGTTGTAGGGTTGGTGCTTGTTGGTCCCAAAGAACCTGGCGCAAAGCCTCGCACTGATCCAATACCGCCCACAAAGTAGTTTTTGGTCACAGGGAATGGCTTATTGTTAAAAGTGTCGCCGTAACCAATTTCACCGTTGAACGACAGGATATTACCTTTAGATATCGGGAAGAAATACTGGTGCTGATAAAAGGCACGGTAGTACTGAAGATCAGCCACAGGGGTGCCGGCCTCAAGGTTCACTTGACGGTATGTACCGCGAGAAGGAATCAAGGCGCTGTCACGACCATCGCGGGACCAACCAATTGTGAATGGCACGTTCATATTGCTATTACCGTATGCAGTGACATAATTTTGATAACTGATTGGTGAGTTAACCGTTGTCACCATATTCAATTGCTCAATACCTAAACCAAAGAAAACTCGGTCCACTTCAGAGTAAGGTACGCCCAATTTAAAGTTACCGCCGGTTGACTCAATCTTGTACTCGGAGTCACCGGTGAAAAACAAAGGTCTCTGCGTTCTGGTGTAAACCTCGGTGAAGCGGCTGATGCCATCTTCTGTGAAGTATGGATCGAAGTTAGATAAAGCAATGGTTTGGTTCACGCGACCCGTGTTCACATTCAAACCAATACTGGTTCCGGTGCCAAAGGCATTTTCCTGCCTAATACCCGCACTTAAAATCAATTTGTCGGTTGATGAAAAGCCAGCGCCCAAACTCAATGAACCGGTTGGCTTTTCTGCCACTTTGATACCTACGTCCACCTGATCATTTGTGCCTGGAATATCTTCAGTGATAACGTCAACATCTGTGAAATAACCAAGGCGATTGATACGATCTTTTGAAAGTTTGAGTTTTTCACTATCGAACCATGAGCTCTCTAATTGGCGCATTTCGCGACGGATCACTTCATCACGTGTTTTATTGTTACCAGTGATATTGATTTTTCGAACATAAGTTCGTTTACCTGGATCGACAATCAAACTCAAATCAACAACTTGCTTGTCTTTTTGAAGATTGGGCTGCGGATTGATTGCTGCAAAGGCGTAACCATAAGCGCCTAACTTATCGGCAATGGCTTTGGTACTTTCAGTCAACTTGGCCGATGAAAAGACATCGCCCACTTTTAACTTCACCAGCTTGGTCAACTCTTCATCCTTGCCCAATAGTTCTCCAGCCAACTTCAATGATGCAACTTTGTATTGTTGGCCTTCTCGGATATTGATGTTGAGGTAAATGCCTTTTTTGTCTGGTGTGATCGAAACCTGCGTTGACTCAATCACAAACTCTAAGTAACCACGGTTCAGGTAGAAAGAGCGAATCGCCTCTAGGTCGGCTGTTAGCTTTTGCTTGGAATACAGATCATTCTTGGTGTACCAAGATAACCAGTTAGGTGTTGATAGTTGCATTTCTTCACGCAACTGTTTTTCTTTGAAAGCTTGATTACCAACAATATTGATTTGCAAAATCTTGGATTTTTGACCTTCATCCACGTTGAAGACAATCGCCACACGGTTTCTCTCAACTGGAGTAACAGTGGTGATAACTTCAGCGGCATAAAAACCGCGTGAAACATATTGACGCTTAAGTTCTTGTTCAGCTTTATCGATCAGGGCTTTGTCGTAGTAGCGAGCTTCTGCAACACCAACGGCCCTGAGAGACTTCTTCAAAGCATCTTTATCAAACTCTTTGATGCCAGTGAATTCAAGTTGTGAAACTGCTGGGCGCTCTTCAACTCGGACAACCAACACTTGGCCATCGGACTCAACTTTCACATCTTTAAAAAATCCAGTGTTATAAAGTGCGCGAATCGCATCAGCGCCCTTGTCATCAGTGAAGGTTTCACCAACCCTCACCGGTAAATAACTAAAAACTGTGCCTGGCTCTACGCGCTGCAGACCCTCAACGCGGATATCTTTCACCACAAATGGATCAGCCGCCATCAATGGGGCTGAAAGCAAACTGACCGCAATGGCGGCCAATGGTGTTTTTATGAATTTATGATGTATTTTCAACGTAAAAACAATCTAGAAATATCGTTAAACAAAGCCAAAAAGGTTAAAAACAGCAGGCTACCCATGCCAACTCTTTGTAATACATTTTGTATGCCATCTGGAATGCGTTTACCAGACAACAATTCCCATCCATCATACAGTAGCTGACCGCCATCTAGCATGGGTAATGGGATCAAATTAAGGATTCCGAGGCTGATACTGATCATCGCCAAAAACCCCAAATAAGACTGCCAACCCACTTGAGCTGTTTTACCCGCCATATCAGCAATGCTCAAAGGACCACCAATCTGTTTGATCGATGATTCACCGGTGAATATGCCCACCAACATGCGCACAGAGATCACGCTGATATCCCAAACCCTCTCAGTTGCAACGCTGATGGCTTGAAAAATGCCCAATTTGAGCTCAAAAATGCCAATTGGCTCACTCACATCTGGTTTCATGCCCAATTGTGCCAATGGATCAGTGTCTGGGGTCAAAATCGGCATTTTTTCTGTTTTAAAAACAACATCTTGCTCAATTCCTTGGAGGGTTCTGACCTTCACCACAAACCCGTCACCACCAGTCACAGCATCCATCAAGCGCCACCTCAACTGATTCCAGCTTGCAATAGGGCGAAATGAGCTGTCACCCTCTGATTTCCAGCCAACCACGGTGTCGCCAGCATAAATACCTGCTTCATAGGCGACGCTGGTTTTATCAGGTTCAACCAATTTAGAAGGAATTTGAGGAACGCCGGAGGCGAACAAAATGGTCAAAAAGACGACGGCCAGAATAAAGTTAGCCAAAGGGCCGGCAGCAACGATAAAAGACCGCTTCCAGAGTTTTTGGCTTCTGAATGATTCTTCATCCATTTTGACGTAACCGCCCAAAGGCAAACTGCTCAGAGCCCACTCTGTGGAATCTGGTGTTTTTTGATAAGTCCAAATGGTTTTGCCAAAACCAACGGAAAATCTCAATACTTTGACGCCGCACATTCTTGCGGCACTGTAATGGCCATACTCATGAAAGCTCACCAATAGACCCAAAGCCACCAAAAAGGCCAATAAACTCCAAATCACTGTCATGCGTTCAATCCTTCGACCATTGTTTGGGCATGCTGACGTGCCGCCTTGTCAGCCTCTAGAATGCCATCAAGACTCATCGCCCCACTCACCTGCGTTTGATTCAATACACGCTCAACCAATTCTGCAATTTGCGTGAATCGAATCCCATGGTTCAAGAAAGAATCCACAGCCACCTCATTGGCAGCATTCAAAATGGTTGGCGCCAAGCCACCAGCAGCTAATGCCTGGTAGCTCAAGGACAAGCAGGGAAAACGATTCAAATCAACAGGCTCAAAACTCAGGTCATGTGCCGCCGTGAAATCCAACTCTTGGACTCCAGCATCAATTCTTAAAGGCCAGCCTAAACCATAAGCGATGGGTGTTTTCATATCAGGTTGGCCAAGCTGTGCAATCACTGATCCATCAATGTATCTGACCATCGAGTGAACCACGCTTTGGGGATGGATCAATACTTTGATTTGTTGCGCCGGCACGCCAAATAAATGATGTGCCTCAATGACCTCCAAACCTTTGTTCATCATTGTGGCTGAATCGACTGAAATTTTTCGACCCATGACCCAATTGGGATGCGCACAGGCTTGCTCAGGCGTCACTTCTTTTAATTGATCTAAGGAATGATTTCTGAATGGACCGCCTGAGGCAGTCAACAAAATTTCTTTAACTCCCAAAGTTAAGTATCTACCTCGAGAGCCACCATTAGAGGTATTGGCATCAGGCAAGCATTGATAAATCGCGTTGTGCTCACTGTCTATGGGCAAGAGTTCGGCGCCACCGCTGGCAACTGCCGACATGAAAAGATCGCCCGCCATCACCAAGGCTTCTTTATTGGCTAATAAAACCCGCTTACCTAATTTGGCTGCTTCAATGGTCGGCATTAAACCCGCCGCTCCAACAATCGCTGCCATCACCGTATCAACTGAGCTCAATGTTGAAGCTGTCACCAAAGCTTTGGCGCCATGTTCAACTGTGATGGAAAGGCCCATGGCCTTTAATTGATCATTCAAATGATTCGCAGCGTCTGCTGAGCCGAGTACCACCATTTGAGGTTTGAATTCAGCACACTGCTTTGCGAGCAATTCGATATTTGAATGAGCGGTTAATGATTCAACCTTGAATAAATCAGGATGAGCGCGGATCACATCCAGAGTGCTGACTCCAATCGATCCCGTTGAACCAAGAACGCAAATATGTCTCATGGTTTAGCTCGCCATCAAAATGATCAAGCCTGCCAATGGCAAGACTGGCAAAAGTGCATCAATGCGATCTAAGAAACCACCGTGACCGGGCAATAAAGAACTGCTGTCTTTGACTCCAGCAACGCGCTTGAGTTGTGATTCAAACAAGTCACCCTGAATACTCATCGCAACACAGAGAGCAGTCACAAGAACCATGCCTGACCAGCCCCAAGAAGATTGAATCAAGGCAAAGAAATTACCCTGGGTATACGGATGATCGGAGAATAAAGTGGCGCCAAGAACACCAATGACCATCACCATTAAGTAACCACCAACCGCACCTTCAATTGATTTGCCAGGGCTTAATTGATTGGCAAGCTTGTGTTTACCAAATGCTTTGCCAGCAAAATAGGCGCCAATATCAGCAACCCAGACCAAAACGAGCACAGATAAAAATAGCGACATGCTCACTGCGCGCAAATGCATCAAGGCAAACCAACAAGCCGGCAGGATGAATAAGCCAATCGCGGCCAAAGGCCAGCGCCATGATTGAAGTGATAACTGCAAAGATTGCTTCATGATGAATGGCACCACCAGCAACCAAAAGCCCAAGGTCAGCCATAAAAGAATCTTGACGGCTTCAATGTCGGCATACATCAACCAAGCCACTAAATTAAGAAGACACAAACCTGCGTATGAATATGCTCTGCGCTGATTATTTGGGAATAGCAATTTCCACCATTCCCATGCAGCTAAGGTGATCACGATTGCAATCAATGCGCCCAAATAAATTAATGGGGCAAACCAGAGTACTGGTAAAAAAATACCCAATAGAACAAGTGCAGTGATGACCCTGGTTTTTAGCATGCTGTTCTATTTTTCCGCTTCAATCACTTGAGCGCTGGTCCGCCCAAAACGTCGCTCGCGCTCTCGGTACCAAGCAAAGGACTCTTGTAGTGCTTTGGCATCAAAATCAGGCCACAGCAAGTCTGTGAAATAAAGCTCTGTATAAGCTAATTGCCAGAGTAAAAAGTTACTGATTCTTTGTTCGCCGCCTGTTCTGATGAACAGATCGGGCTCAGGCGCATACGACATTGATAAGTGAGGCGTTAACAAATCTTCCGTCACACCTTCAGGGGTGATGGTCGGATTTGCTTTTAGGCAAGCCGACACTGCTTGCAACATATCCCAGCGACCGCCATAGTTGGCAGCGATGGTGAGATTTAGCCCTGTGTTGCGTGCAGTTTTTTCTTCTGCCTCTATAACGCGTTCTTGAATCTGTTGATCAAATCTGGTGAGATCGCCGACCACTCTCAAGCGAACATTGTTCTTATCAAGACGAGAAACTTCTTTTTCTAATGCCGTTAAGAATAACTTCATTAAAAAACCAACTTCTTCTGCAGGTCTGCGCCAGTTTTCTGAACTGAAGGCAAAAAGAGTCAAATACTCAACGCCTAAATCGCCGCATTCTTTGACAATCTCTCTGACTGTATTGAGTCCTTGCGAGTGCCCCGCCACTCTTGGTAAAAAACGCTTGGTCGCCCACCGACCGTTGCCATCCATGATGATGGCAAGGTGCTTGGGGATACTCGCCACATCGGGCACAGCCACAGTTGTGCTGATGTGAGAGGGATTGGATTTTTTGACCATATAAAGACTATTTAAGCTTGGCTTAAACGGTCATGATCTCTTTTTCTTTATCAGAGATGATCTTGTCAATTTCAGCAACAAAACGATCAGTCATTTTTTGAACTTCATCTTGTGAGCGACGCTCATCATCTTCTGAGATTTCTTTATCTTTGGCTAATTTTTTCAAAGATTCATTCGCGTCACGCCTTAGATTGCGCACTGCAATTTTTGAATCTTCGCCCTCACCCTTGACCACTTTGGTCAGCTCTTTACGACGCTCTTCCGTCAATGCTGGCATTGGCACGCGAATGATGTTGCCCTGAGTGGCTGGGTTAAGGCCCAAATCAGATTCGCGGATGGCTTTTTCAACTGCGCCCATCATGGTTTTTTCCCAAGGCTGAACGGTCAATGTTCTGGCATCAGCCAAACCCAAGTTAGCCACTTGAGCCAAAGGTGTCGGATTGCCATAGTAATCAACGTTGATCTGCTCCAAAATGCCTGGGTGAGCACGACCCGTTCTGATTTTTTGCAAATTAGATTTCAATGACTCAATCGATTTGGTCATCTTCTGTTCTGTATTTTTTTTAATTTCATTAGCAGACATGATGTTTCCTTTTAAACGTGTACCAAAGTACCTTCACTATCACCCATCACCACGCGCTTTAATGCACCAGGCTTGAGGATTGAAAAAACTTTGATGGGTAATTTTCTATCGCGACACAAGGCAAATGCTGTGGCATCCATGACTTGTAGGTTTTTGATGATGGCTTCATCAAAAGTAATGGTGTCGTAACGAGTGGCGGTTGGATCTTTTTTCGGATCACTGGTGTAAATGCCATCCACCTTGGTTGCCTTCAAAACAACCTCAACACCCATCTCTGCGCCACGCAAAGCGGCGGCAGTGTCAGTGGTAAAGAATGGGTTACCAGTACCAGCAGCAAAAATCACCACCTTGCCTTCTTCCATGTGACGAATGGCTTTTGGACGAATGTAAGGCTCTACAACTTGATCCATTCTTAAGGCAGATTGAACGCGAGCCTCAACGCCTTTTTGACGCAAGGCATCTTGCAAAGCCAGTGCGTTCATCATCGTGGCTAACATGCCCATGTAGTCAGCGGTTGCGCGATCCATACCAGCAGCACCACCAGCCACACCTCTGAAGATATTGCCGCCACCGATCACGATGGCTAACTGAATACCAGTTTGCACCACCTCAGCGACATCAGCCACCATGGCATCAATGGTGCCTGGATTGATGCCGTAAGAGTCATCGCCCATTAAGGCTTCACCTGATAGTTTGAGCAAAACTTTTTTATAAGCTGGCATGGTCAGTCTCTCTTTTTATTAAGCATTCATCAAGTTACAAAAGTATAAAAGGCACGAAGGTTTTAGCCCCGTGCCTTTTTGAACTACAAGAACTACTTAGGCCGTGGCTTTTGCAGCAGCTACTTGCGCAGCAACTTCAGCAGCAAAGTCATCTTGACGCTTTTCAATACCTTCACCAACAACATACATCGTAAAGCCCTTGATGGTTGTGTTAGCAGCCTTCAACATTTGCTCTACAGTTTGTTTGTCGTTTTTAACAAAAGTTTGATTCAACAAAGAAACTTCTTTCAAGTACTTCTGAACTGAGCCCTCAACCATCTTAGCGATGATTTCTGCTGGCTTGCCTGATTCAGCAGCCTTAAGTTCAGCAACACTCTTCTCTGTAGCGATTTTGTCAGCAGGCACGTCTGCAGCAGATAAAGCAATTGGCTTCATCGCAGCAATGTGCATAGCAACGTCTTTAGCAGCTGTATCGTCACCAGTGTATTCAACCATCACACCGATGCGTGTACCGTGCAAGTAAGACACCAACTTGTTCTCACCTGAAAAACGTGTGAAACGACGCAATGACATGTTTTCGCCAATACGACCGATCAATTCAGCGCGAACCTCTTCAACTGTTTTGCCAGCATATGGCAATCCAGATAAAGCAGTCACATCAGCTGGGTTCTTTTCAGCAACCAATTGAGCGCAAGCATTGCTCAAAGCCAAGAAGTCATCATTCTTAGAAACAAAGTCTGTTTCACAGTTAACTTCTAGCAATGCGCCAGTTGTGCCGTTGATGAATGCAGTGATAACGCCTTCAGCTGTAACACGTGAAGCAGCTTTACCAGCCTTGCTTCCAAGTTTTACACGCAGAATTTCTTCTGCTTTAGCCATGTCGCCATCAGCTTCAGTCAAGGCTTTTTTGCACTCCATCATTGGAGCATCAGTTTTGGCGCGTAGTTCGCCAACCATTGCAGCAGAAATTGCAGCCATTACTCGCCCTTTCCTTCTTCAACGAACTCGTCAGCATCGCCTTTAACGGCTTCTAATACTTGCTTCACTGCGTTTGCTTTGCCTTCCAAAATGGCATCAGCCATTGCACGAACATACAAAGCAACTGCCTTGCTTGAGTCATCGTTACCTGGAATGATGTAATCAACACCTTCAGGCGAGTGGTTTGTATCAACCACAGCAATCACTGGAATACCTAATTTCTTAGCTTCTGTTAAAGCAATCTTGTGGTAACCAACGTCCACCACGAAAATCGCATCAGGTGTGCCAGCCATATCCTGAATACCGCCCAATGATTTCTCTAATTTCTCGATATCACGGCTGGTTGTCAAAGCTTCCTTCTTAGACAAACGCTCCCAATCGCCATTTTCGCGAGCAGCAGTCATGTCTTTAAGACGCTTGATTGAACCTTTAACTGTTTTGAAGTTGGTCAATGTACCGCCCAACCAGCGAGCATCAACGAAAGGCATGCCAGCACGAGTTGCTTCTTCAGCAATGATCTCTTTTGATTGACGCTTTGTACCGACAAACAAAATAGTGCCGCGGTTTGAAGCTACTTGACGCACGAACTTTTGCGCTTCCAAGAACATTGGAAGTGTTTTTTCGAGGTTAATAATATGAATTTTGTTGCGATGACCGAAAATATAAGGGGCCATCTTTGGTGACCAGAAGCGAGTTTGGTGCCCAAAATGGCAACCGGCTTCTAGCATTTGACGCATAGTCACTGACATGTAAATCTCCTAAGGGTTGTGTCTAGAACCAAGTCCTGACTGCACTAAAAAGTGCCACCCTGGACGGCTTGGTTCGTGATTCTGCTCCAGACCATCTGAAACAGTGTGTGTATTCTACCCTAAAAATCGCATTAGAGCCATGAAAACAATGAATTTATGCTGGATAATCGGGGTATGTTGACCGAAACCAAAAAACCCACTTCTCAAGAATTTATCGCCGGTATGCGCGAAGCTGGTCGCTTGGCCAGTGAGGTACTGGATCATGTGACCCCCTTTATCAAGGCAGGCATTACGACCGGGGAATTGGACCAGATTTGCCATGATTACATGGTCAATGTCCAAAAAACGGTCCCAGCCCCTCTTAATTACCAGCCTCCAGGCTATCCGCCCTTCCCGAAATCCATCTGCACATCCGTGAATGATGTGATTTGCCATGGTATTCCAGGCGACCGGATCCTAAAAGATGGCGATGTGGTCAATCTAGACATCACTGTGATCACTCAAACAGGCTACTACGGTGATACCAGCCGCATGTTTGCGGTTGGTGAGCCATCAATTTTGGCTAAAAGACTGTCACAAATCACTTATGAGTGCATGTGGCTGGGTATTGCACAGGTCAAACCGGGCTGTACTTTGGGTGATATTGGCTATGCGATTCAAACCCATGCTGAAAATGCTGGGTATTCCGTGGTCAGAGAATATTGCGGTCATGGCATTGGTCAGGTATTCCACGATGAACCACAAATTGTTCATTACGGAAAGCCAGGTTTGGGTGAGCAACTGCATGAAGGCATGACCTTCACCATTGAACCCATGATCAATGCCGGTAAACGAGATATCAGAACCATGCCCGATCAGTGGACGGTTAAGACCAAGGATCGCAGTCTTTCGGCTCAATGGGAACATACTTGCTTGGTGACCCCAACCGGGGTTGAAGTGTTGACCTATTCTGCAGGCAGTCCACCGCCACCAGCTTGCGTTGGCAATCTCAAGTTCAGACCTTAATTCAGCAAAATGGACACCCTTGCAACTCTAAAGACACGTCGCGAGGCTCGCTTAGAAGAGTTCAAAAAAGATTTAAACGTCCATAAGTTAACCAAAGATATCTGCCAGCTGATTGATCAGCAGTTGTTATTGGCATGGCAAGAGAATGGCTTGGATGATTACGCTGCGCTTGTTGCGGTTGGTGGATTTGGCCGCGCTGAGCAATATCCTTATTCAGATGTTGATATCTTGGTGCTGCTTTCTGAAAAACTCAGCGCCGATGAGTTGGCCCTGGCACACCCAAAAGTAGAAAGCTTTATCACTCGTTGCTGGGACTTTGGTATTGAGATTGGGTCTTCAGTTCGTAACATTGAAGAGTGCTTAGAAGAAGCGGCGGCTGATATCACAGTTAGAACCGCGCTTTTAGAATCTCGCCTGGTCGGTGGAGATAAAAAACTATACCGTCGCTTCTTGGTGCAGTTTGATGCTGCGATGGATGCCAAGGCCTTTTATCAGGCGAAGTTATTAGAGCTGCGCCAACGCCACCATAAATACAACGACACACCCTATTCCTTAGAGCCTAATTGCAAAGAGAGTCCAGGCGGCTTAAGAGATCTTCAGGTCATTCTTTGGATGACCAAAGCTGCCAAGCTGGGCAATAGCTTTTCTGATTTGCATAAAAAAGGTCTTCTTACCAAGCGTGAGTCTTTAGAGATCAATAAGAATCTAAAGTTATTGCAAACTTTGCGCACTCAATTGCATTTGGTTGCGAAACGACGTCAAGATGTTTTGGTGTTTGATCTACAGACTCAGTTGGCTGAATCATTTGGTCTGACTTCAGAAAATGGCACCCGTGCCAGTGAAAAAATCATGAAGCAGTATTACTGGGCCGCTAAAGCCGTGACCCAGCTCAATGAAATTCTTCTACAGAACATTGAAGCGATTCTCTTTCCCAAAGAATCAAGAATCACTAGACCGGTCTCAGAGCATTTTGTTGAGAGGCAAGGTTTGCTGGATATTGTTGATCCCAATTTATTTGAAAAACATCCCAATCAAATTTTGCGAGCATTTTTGCTGTACACAAAAACGCCTGGGGTCAAAGGCTTTTCTGCTCAGATTTTAAGAGGTTTGTATAACGCCAGAAATCTCATGGATGCTCAATGGCGCAATCAAGCTGAAAACCGTGAATACTTCATGGAGATTGTGCGTCAACCTCACGGTGTCACCAATGCATTCCGCATGATGAATCAAACCAGTGTCTTGGGTCGGTATTTACCTGCCTTTAGGAAAATAGTTGGGCAGATGCAACATGATTTGTTTCATGTGTACACAGTTGATCAACACATCTTGATGGTGCTTCGCAATGTGCGCCGCTTCTGGATTGTGGAACACACCCATGAATTCCCATTCTGCAGCCAACTGGCAGCGAACTATGACAAGCCATGGCTTCTGATCTTGGCGGCTTTGTTCCATGACATCGCCAAAGGACGCGGTGGCGATCATTCTGATCTTGGTAAAAAAGATGCGCGAATGTTTGCCAAACAGCATGGCTTGAGCAAAGAAGATACAGATCTATTGGTTTGGTTGGTTGCTGAGCATTTGACCATGAGCCAAGTGGCACAAAAACAAGATATCAGCGATCCAGATGTGATCAAGGCGTTTGCCAAGAAAGTAAAAACTGAAAGACGCTTAACAGCGCTTTATTTGTTGACCGTTGCAGATGTGAGAGGAACAAGTCCAAAAGTATGGAATGCCTGGAAAGGCAAACTTTTGGAAGATTTGTATAAGCTGACTTTGCGTATCTTGGGTGGCGAGCAACATGATCTTAGCTCTGAGTTAGAGCAAAATCAGTCAGAAGCAAAACAAATGTTGCGTCTTTTTGGTTTGCAAGCCGATGCCCATGAGAATCTCTGGAAACAATTAGACATCTCTTTCTTCTTAAGGCATGAGCCCAGTGATATTGCTTGGCTCACCAAACATTTACATAGCCGCGTCAACCATCAAGAGCCAATTGTTAGAGCTCGCTTATCTCAAATTGGTGAAGGTTTGCAGGTAGGTGTTTATGTGAAGGATCAAGTCGATCTATTTGCCAGAATATGCGCCTACTTTGATCAACAAGGCTTTTCAATTTTGGATGCCAAGGTTCACACAACACAACATGGCTATGCCTTGGATACTTTCCAAATTGCTGGTACGAATTTATTGCGTGAAGGTGGTCACTATCGCGACATCATTCAATTGGTTGAACATGACTTGGCTGTGATGCTTCAACAGAGTGCCCCACTGCCTATTCCAAGTAAGGGTCGCTTATCCAGACAATCAAGAAGCTTTCCGATTCAACCTCGCGTCAGTCTGAGAGCTGATGAACGTGGTCAATACTATGTCTTATCAGTGTCTGCCAATGACAGAACAGGACTCCTCTACGCCATAGCCAAGATTTTGGCTGAGCATCATATTTCTTTGCACACCGCCAGAATCAATACATTGGGCGAACGCATTGAAGACGTCTTCTTGTTGGACGGACATAATCTGTCAAAGGATTCAAAGATCCAAGTGCAGCTTGAAACAGAAATATTGGATGCTTTAGCAGTTTAATTATTAAAGTTGCAATAGTTGCAACATCTGAGCTTCATCAATCACAGCAACACCCAGCTCTTGAGCTTTTTCTAGCTTGCTTCCGGCATCTGCGCCTGCAACCACGTAATGAGTTTTGGCAGAAACAGAGCCTGCCACTTTGGCACCAGCTTTTTCTAAGAGTGTCTTTGCTTCGTCACGTGACATGGTTGGCAAGGTGCCAGTTAATACAAATGTTTTACCAACCAACTCAGGGTTGATCGTTGACGCTTCCACTTCAAGCTCTATGCCTGATGCCAATAGTTGCTCAACGACTTCTCGGTTATGAGCTTCACTGAAGAAGCTGAGCAAGGATTTGGCTACCACGGGACCCACATCGTTGACTTGAAGCAATTCTTCTTCATTCGTAACCATGAGCTTATCTATGTGCCCGAAATATTTTGCCAAATCTTTGGCCGTGCTCTCACCAACGTGACGTATGCCTAGAGCAAAAATAAATCTGGCCAAAGTGTTTTTTCTGGATTTTTCAATGGATTGAAGTAAGTTCTCTGCGGACTTTTCACCCATGCGATCTAAATTCGCTAAAGCCATCAGCCCCAAACGATATAAATCAGCTGGAGTTCTGACAATGGATAGATCGACCAATTGATCAACAATCTTTTCACCTAAGCCATCAATGTCCATCGCTCTGCGGTGCGCAAAGTGTAAAAGTGCTTGCTTGCGTTGAGCTGGGCAAAACAAACCACCACTGCATCTTGCAACAGCTTCTTCTTCGGGCTTTTCAATGTGTGAACCACAAATAGGACAAGATGTGGGCATCACAAAAGCAATTGCGGATGATGGGCGTTTTTCTTTGATGGCTGATACCACCTCAGGAATCACATCTCCAGCGCGACGCACCACCACGGTGTCACCAATGTGCACATCTTTGCGACGAACCTCATCTTCATTGTGCAAAGTGGCATTGGTGACAGTCACACCCCCAACTACCACTGGTGAAAGTCTGGCCACTGGAGTGATGGCGCCAGTTCTGCCCACCTGAACATCAATACCAAGTACAGTCGTTAAAGCTTCTTGGGCTGGATACTTGTGAGCCACCGCAAATCTTGGGGCTCTTGAAACAAATCCCAAATCTTCTTGCAGCTCTCTTGAATTAACTTTGTAAACCACCCCATCGATGTCATAAGGCAATTGATCGCGCAAGGCACCGATCGATTGGTAAAAGCCCATCAAGCCATCAATCGATTGAACCACGGCACGATGTTCACACACAGGCAAACCCCATGATGCATAAAGATCTAATAACTGAGCGTGTGTTTTGGGAATAAAACTTGAGGGTTCACACTGACCGATGCCATAGGCATAAAAAGACAAGGTGCGTTGCGCTGTGATTCGTGGGTCTAGTTGTCTCAAGCTACCAGCTGCAGCGTTTCTAGGATTGGCAAAAGTTTTTTCAGATTTATTGATGGCAGCCTGATTCAAGCTTTCAAAGTCCTTATGACTCATGAAAACTTCACCGCGCACATCCAAAACCTGGGGGTGTGAAGCACCTTTGAGTTTTAGAGGGATTGCTTTGATTGTTCTGATGTTGGCAGTGACATCTTCACCACTGTAGCCATCACCACGGGTGGCGGCTTGTGTTAGAAGGCCATTTTCATAACGCAAAGATAATGCCAGGCCATCAAACTTAAGTTCGGCAGCGTACTCAACGGCGCTTAAATTTAATCCTTCACGACAGCGCTTATCAAAAGCCTCAGCCTCTTTGTCTTCCAATGCATTATTCAATGAAAGCATCGGAACAACGTGTTTGACTTCAGAAAAAAGATCGCTGGCTTGTCCGCTCACTCGCTGCGACGGTGAATCAGAAGTAATCCAATCGGGATGCTCGTTCTCAATGGCCAATAACTCTCTGTAGAGCTTATCGTATTCAACATCGGGAAGTTTGGGGTCATCAAGAACGTAGTAGGCATGATCCAAGCTTGCCAACTCGTCTTTCAGCCAGGCATAACGGGCCGAATCAGCCATAGGACCTAGGAATAAAGTCTGCTTGCAGCAGCAGAACCTGCAGGAATACCCTGAACCGTCATCGCTTGATAAATCTCTTCAAGCTGACCCTTGATGGCAGTAATTGCTTCATCAACCAATGGTCTGCCAGCATCATCCACCAAATGGCCGTTGAGAGCTATGGCTAATAACTTTGCATCATCCAGCATCAATTGAAACGGTGTCATCTCATAAGATACGTGCGGTAGATTCAAGAGCAATGTCACATATTGAACATTCGATTGACTCAAATCATCACGCAAGAAGTTGGCTTGATCAGCGATCAATTTATAAACGACCATGTCTCCAACAATGCGATGATACTCACGCCCATCGCGTGATAAGAAAAAGCCAGCTTTGTTTGCAACATTCTGAATCGTCATCAAGCTCCATAAACCATCTTTTGGAACCACGGTGATACCTAATTGAATGTCACACTTGGCCGCGAACTCATCCAAGCTCTTGGCGGATTCAATGATGTCATTGTGAGGAGCTAAATCTAATTCAGCATCCAAGGCATTGGATAGTAATTGCGCTTTTGAGACAAAGTCTGATAAATCAACCATGCCAATCGGACCAGATCTATTGGCCAATTGAATCGCCAACTGAAGATCTGTGAAGCTTTGCTCTGGGGTGATCGATTGCCAAACACCATCCGTGCTCAAGCCTTCGTGCATCCAGGTAAATTGGGTATTTTTTGGCCAATCAGATAAATGACTCAAGATTTCTTGACCAGTGATCGGCTCAGGCAAACGCAAGCTTGCAACACAATCAATCAATGGATCAATTTTTGCCATGACAGGCTGAACATTCGCAGGGCTTGCGCCACCAAGACTGGGTTCAGATTTATTAAGAACTCCATCGACTGGAGAAAAGCTTGGCTCGGTTAAATCAGTGGAATCATCCATTAATTCATTCTTATCAAGCTTGCGGATTCGCATGGCGTTATAAATCATGACCAGGACCAATAAGCTAAAACCAATCAGTCCGAGGGATAACTGAAGATCCGACAACCCTAAGGATGTAGCAAGTTCAGTGAACCAAACCATTAAGCGGCCTCCACCATCGTTGCCGCAGCCTCTAAGTCAACAGCAACAATTCTAGAAACACCCTGCTCTTGCATCGTCACACCAATCAATTGGCTCGCAATTTCCATGGTGATCTTATTGTGTGAAATAAAGACGAATTGAGTGTTTTTAGACATTCTTGAAACCATGTCGGCATAGCGCCCTGTGTTCGCGTCATCCAATGGTGCATCAACCTCGTCCAGCAAGCAGAATGGTGCTGGGTTCAACTGGAACAATGAGAAGACCAAGGCAATCGCTGTCAAAGCTTTTTCACCGCCTGACAATAAATGAATCGTTGAGTTCTTCTTGCCTGGCGGTTGCGCCATCACTTGAACACCAGAATCTAAAATCTCTTCACCAGTCATCACCAATTTAGCGTTACCACCGCCAAACAAGTCTGGGAATAGTTTTGCAAAATGTTCATTCACCTGATCAAAAGTACCCTGTAACAATTCACGTGTTTCAGAGTCAATTTTTGAAATGGCGTCTGTCAATGTGTTGATCGCTTCATTCAAGTCCGCTGACTGAGCATCCAAGAAGGTCTTGCGTTCTTGTGCACTGGCCAACTCTTCAAGGGCTGCCATGTTGACAGGGCCTAAACCTTGGATCTCTTGATTGAGCTTATTAACTTCAGATTGCAAGGTGCTGACCTTCATGTCAGGCGTTAAGCGCGCCTGCAATTCTTCAACATTGGCCTCAGCATCCATCAACATCGTGGCAAATTGCTCCACGTTCAAACGAGCAGCTTGCTCTTTGAGTTGCAACTCCATGGCTTTGTCACGCAAAGGCTGCAAGCTGCGCTCAATCGTCAAGCGAGCTTCATCACCTTCACGCAAACGATGAGAGATGGCATCCATTTCTGTTCTGGCATTTGCCAAAGCAGCTTCGCGAGCACTTCTTTGAATCAATAAGTTTTGCAAAGAATCTTGCGCTGCTTCATCAGACAAACCATGCAACTCTTCTTGAGAATTACCCAAGCTCACTTGAATATCGCCCACTTGTTGCTGAGCAGATTGCTGATCGCGTGTTAAATCGCTGATTCTTTGAACCAAAGTTCTGGTATTGAAAGATGCTTCACTGGCTTCACGCTCAGATAAGCGCAAAGCTTCACGAGCTTGCTCAAGAGCGTGTTGAGCTGCTTGGTAAGCATCTTGGGCAGTTGTCAAACTATCGCCGTGCATACCTTTTTCATTTTGCACACGATCCAACTCGCCTTGACCTTCGTCTCTGATGGATTGAAGCTCGGCAGATTGTTGCGTGAGCTCTTCAAGTTCGCGATTAATTTGATCAGCGCGGCTTCTGTATTTCTCATCAGCTTGAGCCAGTTGCAAACGCTCAACCTCTAAGTTGTGTGCTTCTCTCACAGCTTGTTCAGCTGTTTGACGAGCTTGTTGAGCTAATTGATGGGCTTGGTGATAAGCAGACTGCGCTCTATTAGCTTCACTTTGAGCTTCATCAAGAATCAATTGCTGCGCTTTAAGCTGTAAATCTAAGTTTTCAATTTCTTGACCACGTGCCAATAAACCAGCTTGCTCTGAGTCTTCTGCATAAAGCTGCAAACTCACGCGGCTAACAATGTGGCCTTCTTTGACTAAAAGCACGCCACCTTGCGGTAGCTGCTCACGGCGACGCATCGCATCTTCCAAGCTATCGGCAATATAAACATTGCCTAACCACTCTTGAATCACCGCTTTGATACCTAAATCTTTTACCTGAACACGGCTCATCAAGCTGGTCAAACCATTGACGCTTGAATCTGAATTTGAAACGCCGTTACCAGAATAAAACGCCAAGCGTGATGGCGGCGCATCTTGTGCAAGACGAACGGCCTCATTTAAATCACCAGCCTGTAAAGCTGTGACTCGCTCACGCAAGACTGCTTCAAGAGCTGTTTCCCAACCTTTTTCAACTTGCAAGTCTTGCCACAAGCGTTGCTTTTTATTCAAACCTTTTTGTTCTAACCAAGGGCCAACCTTGGCTTGAGCTTGAACTTTTTCTTGTAAAGCTTGTAAAGCACCTAAGCGCGCCTGGGTTTGACTCAAGGCAGCAGATGATTCTTGCAAAGTCTGCTGAGCTTTTTGTCTTGATGAATCAGCCTCTGGCACATTCTGATTGGCTGCTTCAGAAACTTCTTGTGCTTCATCAGCCTTGCGCTGAGCCATGGTTTGGCGATCGGTGGCCAAACTGAGCGCCTCAGCATCAGGCTTTACCAAGCTTGATAAGTCAGCCTGAAGTCGTTCTTGACGTTGATGAAGTTGATCTAATTGGCGGCCAGCCGCCAAAACTCTCTCGGCCAAACTGGCTAAACGCTGATCCGTGGATGACACTGCTTCACGCGCTTGATCCAAGGCTTTTTGTGTTTCTAGATAAGTCACTTCATGCGCTGGCAACTTTTCTTGAACCTCATGAAGCGCCTCTAAGAAACGCTCTTCATTTTCACGCGCAGACTCTAAATCAATATTGGTTTGACGCAAGGAATCTGCGGCGGCTACTTCTTGAGAAGACCAACGAGATAGCTGTGCTTGTAGATCTGAAATCTGCTGCTGAAGACGTGCACGAGATTCTTGAACATAACGAATTTCATTCTCAAGCTTACCTACTTCAGCATTCACTTCATAAAGCTCACCCTGAGCAGTAGAGACCAAATCTTGTGATGCGTAATGAGAGCTTCTTAATTCTTCTAACTCAGCCTCAGCGTGGCGAAGTTTGGCAGTTTGTTCTTCTAGTTGAACTTGTGCATCTCTGATGGCATTCGCATGACGCTCTTGCTCTTTGCCTGCTTCAGTCTGACGAACCAACCACAACAATTGTTGTTGCTGTGTCATTTGAGTATTCAGATCTTTGTATTTTTCAGCAACTTGAGCCTGACCTTCAAGCTTGGTAAGGTTTTGCGTTAACTCGCGCAAGATATCTTCTACACGCGTCAAGTTCTCTCTGGTGTCTTCTAAACGAGATTCGGTTTCTTTGCGACGCTCTTTGTACTTAGATACACCAGCGGCCTCTTCCAAGAAAACACGCAACTCTTCTGGTTTGGCTTCAATGATTCTGGAGATCATGCCCTGGCCAATGATCGCGTAAGCGCGAGGACCTAAACCAGTGCCCATGAACATGTCATGAATATCTTTACGTCTGACTATTTGATTATTGATGTAATAGCTAGAAGCACCGTCACGAGTCAAAACGCGTTTAACTGACAATTCAGCAAAAGTACTCCACTGACCTGCGGCACGTCCATCGCTGTTATCAAAAATCAACTCAACACTTGCGCGACCAGCCGGTTTTCTTTGGCCAGAACCATTAAAAATAACGTCCTGCATGGATTCGCCACGCAGTTCACTGGCCCTGGATTCACCCAAAACCCAGCGCACGGCGTCAATGATGTTGGATTTACCACAACCGTTAGGCCCCACAACACCAATTAACTGGCCTGGAAGCTCGAAATGAGTAGGGTCTACGAAGGATTTGAACCCTGAAAGTTTGATAGATTTAAGTCGCACGGCTAACTTCTTTTAATGGAATCATTGTGATGATACCAAGGTAGGGATAGAAAGAGCACTTCCTAGAGTCGACAGATATAATCTAGGCTTATTACTTGTTATTTTTAAAGGAAAAAGAGTTTATGGCAACGCTACAGAACATCATTGATCAAGCCTGGGAAGACCGTGCCAGCCTATCGCCTTCAGCAGCCCCAAAAGAGGTTCGCGAGGCAGTGGCTACTGTATTAGCAGGCTTAAATGACGGATCTATTCGCGTTGCTGAGCGTCAGTCAGTGGGCAAATGGAATGTGAATCAATGGGTTAAAAAGGCTGTTTTGATCTCTTTTCGCCTAGAAGACAATCAGGTGATGTCAGCCAACGGTAGCAATGGCTTTCCACAGTTTTACGACAAAGTACCAACCAAGTTTGCTGATTACACCGCTGCAGACTTTGCCAAAGGCGGTTTCCGCGTAGTTCCTCCTGCTACAGCTCGTCGTGGCTCATTCATTGGCAAGAATGTGGTTTTAATGCCCTCATACGTCAATATTGGCGCCTATGTGGATGAAGGCTCGATGGTTGATACCTGGGCCACTGTCGGTTCATGCGCACAAATTGGTAAGAATGTTCACCTCTCAGGGGGTGTTGGTATTGGTGGCGTTCTAGAGCCTGTTCAAGCCGGTCCTGTGATCATTGAAGATAACTGCTTCATTGGCGCACGTTCTGAGGTGGTTGAAGGCGTTGTGATCGAAGAAAACGCCGTTTTATCGATGGGCGTTTACATTGGTCAAAGCACCAAGATTTATGACCGTGAAACTGGTGAAGTTCATTATGGTCGCGTACCAGCTGGCTCAGTGGTTGTTCCTGGATCTTTGCCTTCTAAATGTGGCAAATACAGCCTCTATGCAGCGATCATTGTTAAAAAAGTTGATGCTCAAACCAGAGCCAAAACAGCCATTAACGACCTATTACGAGATTAAGCTAACTCAATAAAGATCACCTGTGACTACAAACTCAACCTTAGCCTTAACAGAGCAACTGATTTCTCAGAATTCGGTAACGCCTGCGGACGGCGGCTGCCAAGACCTGATTGCCAATAGACTCAAAGCAATTGGTTTTGAATGTGAAACCATGATGAGTGGTCCCGATCACTTCAGAGTCACAAATCTGTGGGCAGTTAAAAGAGGTAGCTTGGGTAAAGCAGGCTCTCTCTTGAGTTTTGCCGGTCATACCGATGTGGTTCCAACAGGCCCACTCGATAAATGGTCATCCAATCCATTTCAGCCAACCCAGCAAGATGGTTTTTTATATGGTCGTGGTGCCGCGGATATGAAGACCTCATTGGCAGCTTTTGTGGTGGCCACCGAAGAATTTGTAGCAAAGCATCCCGATCACAAAGGCTCGATTGCCTTTTTGTTGACCAGCGATGAAGAAGGTCCTGCGCACGATGGCACAGTGATTGTTTGTAATGAATTAAAAAAACGTGGCGAACGTCTTGATTACTGCGTGGTTGGCGAACCAACTTCCGTAGATCAATTAGGCGACACCATCAAAAATGGACGACGCGGATCTTTGTCTGGCAAATTAAAAGTGATCGGCCTTCAGGGTCATATTGCCTATCCTCATTTAGCCAAAAATCCAATTCACTTGATGGCCCCTGCACTTGCCGAACTTGCAAGCCTTACGTGGGATCAGGGCAATACTTACTTCCAACCAACCGCATGGCAAGTTTCTAACATCCATGCCGGAACCGGTGCCACCAATGTTATTCCTGGTGAAGTGGTGATTGATTTTAATTTCCGTTTTTCAACTGAAAACACAGCTGATAAATTGAAAGAAAAACTTGAAACGATTTTGAAGAAACATCAATTGAATTTCACAATTGAATGGAATCTGAGTGGTGAACCATTCTTGACGCAACCTGGCAACTTATCTGAAGCAATGCAAGCATCGATTCAGGCTATAACAAATATGAAAGCAGAGCTTTCTACAACAGGCGGCACCAGTGATGCTCGCTTTATTGCAAAGATCTGTCCTCAAGTGGTTGAATTCGGACCTCGCAATGCAACCATTCATCAAATCAACGAACGTGTTGAGCTTGCAGATATCGAGCCACTTAAAAATATTTACAAAGGTGTTTTAGAAAAGTTAATCGCTTAAGCATTAACGC
>ERZ1022756.96-NODE-96-length-32426-cov-26.338976_pt1 | contig 32426 bp, 34 predicted proteins | sample MGYA00520902_ERZ1022756 | MGnify/ENA primary metagenome ERZ1022756 (study PRJEB33162, sample SAMN09537601) | freshwater metagenome | isolation source: freshwater | place: Canada:Alberta | collected 2017-07 | study: EMG produced TPA metagenomics assembly of the...
CGCGACACGCGACGAGGATTACAAAGAAAGCTTCACCCAGACAGGCGTATGATCGCTGGCTTTCTCGCGCCCGCGATGCGCCTTGTCGACGCCGACGGATTCCAACCGGTCGGCGCATTCGGGGGACAGCAGGATATGGTCGATCCGGAACCCGTGGTCACGCTGCCACGCGCCCGCCTGATAATCCCAGTACGTCCACACGCCCCCGCGCGGGTTATGGGTGCGAACCGCGTCAGTCCAGCCATCCGCCAGCAAGCGGGCATAGGCGGCGCGCGATTCGGGCTGCATCAGGGCATCGTCCTGCATCGCCCTGACCGACCAGACATCGTCATCATGCGGGATCACGTTGAAATCGCCCAGCACCACCGCAGGGACTTCTTCTGCCCACAGTTCGGCCATGCGCGCCCGCAAGCGTTCCATCCACGCCAGCTTGTAGGTGAATTTTGGCCCCGGATGCGGGTTGCCGTTGGGAAGGTACAGGCAGGCGATCCGCACCCCGCTGACGTCCGCTTCAAGATAGCGCGCCTGTTCCTCGTCGCCTTCGTTGGGGCCGGAAATGCCCAGCCCGCGCCGCACCTCGGCAAGGGTATAACCCGCAGCAGTGTCGACAAGGATCGCCACCCCGTTGAAACTTTTCTGCCCGTGCCAGATCGCGCTGTATCCCAGCGCTTCGAAATCGGCAGCCGGGAAGCCTTCGTCCTGCGTCTTGATCTCTTGCAGGCAGGCAACAGCGGGCCGTGTTTCTTCCAGCCATTCCAGCAGGCGCGGCAGCCGCGCCTTGATACCGTTGATATTGTAGGTGGCGATTTTCATGCGCGCCCTGATGCCGCAAAGCGGCGCCCGGGTCTAACCTAAATCCCGAAGCTGGCCCCGCAACCGCAGCCAGCGGCGGCCTGCGGATTTTCGACCTTAAAGGCGGCCCCGCCCAACGATTCGACGAAATCCACCGTGCTACCGGCAATCAGATCAAGGCTCATCGGGTCCACCACCAGCTTTACGCCGTCTGTTTCCGAAATGCTGTCATCAGCGTCGGGTGCTTCGGCAAGGTCGAACTTGTACTGGAAGCCCGAGCAGCCCCCACCTTCGACTGCCAGCCGCAGGATCGCGGGGCGCGACTGCTTTTCTGCAATCAGCGCAATACGCTTGGCGGCGGACGGGGTGAGGATCAGGGGCTGGGCGGTCATCCTGCTAATCTAGGGCGGCGGGCCGCGCGGCTCAAGGGTTAGACTGCCTGAATATAATTGCGCAGCGCCTCGGCCTCGTGCTGCACTTCGTCCATCTTGTGCTTCACCAGATCGCCGATCGAGATGAAGCCGATCAACTCGCCGCCCTCCACCACCGGGAAATGCCGGAACCGCCGGCGGGTCATCATGCCCAGCGCTTCGTCAACCGTGGTGCCGGGTTCAACGGTCACCGCGGGCGATGTCATGATCTGTTCGACCGGCAGATCAAGGCAGGTGCCCCCATCATCGGCCAATCGATAGATCACATCCCGTTCCGATACGATGCCGACCACACGACCTTCACGCAGCACCGGAAGCGCGCCGATGCGGCGGCTGGCGAGGGTTTGCACCACTTCGGAAACCGGAGTGGCGACGTCGCAAGCAATGATTTCGGATGGGCCGCGCTGGGCGATGATTCGGGCGATTGTCATAGCAAGACTCCCTCTCTCAGATCGAGAAGGTGCCATGCATCGGGCGAAAAAGCGAATCCGTCCGTCGCATCACGCTAGCGACCGGCTTGCACCGCGCGAATTGTCTATTGCAGCCTTTGCGCGTTGCATTGCCGCACATCGCACGCCATGTCCCACGCATGACCCGCAAGTCCCCGCTCGACGATCCTGTGAACGCTGCCCATGCCTGGGCGCGTTATCGCCAGATCATGAAATGGCTGCTCGCCGCGACAACCCTTACTGTGGTGATCGCGATGGGGTTGCTGTTTGCCTATAATGGCATGATTTCGGTGCACTTTTACATCGCGGTCGCGCTGGGGATCAGCCTGACGATGCTGCTGGGTGGCGGATTGATGGGGTTGGTGTTCCTGTCCAACGGCACGGGTCACGATGAAGCGGTCGACAATCAATTGCCGGGCCGCGACGAATTTTGGGCCCCCAAGGACGATTAGGAGGTGGGTGTCAGCCTGTAATCTTCTACCGGCGTTCCGCCCACCAGATGCTCCTGAATGATCTGCTCCAGCACTTTGGGTGAGCAGGAGTGGTACCAGACGCCGTCCGGCCACACGACCGCGACCGGCCCTGCGGCGCAGATTTGCAGGCAGTCGGCCTTGCTGCGCTGCACGCCTCCGCCCGCGCCCCGCTTGCTTTCTTCGGTGCGCTGCGGGCCGACGAGACCTAGTTCCTTGAGGCGCGATTTCAGGAAGCTCCACGCCTCCTCGCCTTCCTTGCGCGAACAGCACTTCTGCTTGTCCGACACCGCGCACAGCATGATGTGACGGGTGATTTGCGTACCCTCGGCCGGATCGCCGTAATGCTTGGCAAGCGCGGCCTGCGCCGAAGGCAGTTCCTGCCGGCTCATTGGCCCTTCTCCGTCTTCAGCCAGCGGTTCAGCCAGGCGAACACCGTATCGTGCCACTGGACCGAATTTTTCGCGCCCAACACCCAGTGGTTTTCATCCGGGAATACCAGCAATTGCGCCGGAATGCCGCGTTCCTGCAGCGCGTTGAAGGCGCCCAGCCCTTGGGTATAGGGCACGCGGAAGTCCTTTTCGCCCAGCACCACCAGCATCGGGGTTGTCCACTTGCTGACGTGGTTCACCGGGTTCCAGCGTTCGTAAACCTCACGCGATTTTTCGTAGGAGCCGCCGAAATCCCAGCGCGGGAACCACAATTCTTCGGTCGAATAGGCAAAGGCACGATTATCGAACAAGCCGTTGTGATTGACGAGGCAATCGAAGCGGTCGGCCCATTGCCCGGCGATCCAGTTGATCATGTAGCCGCCGTAGCTGGCGCCCATGGCGCAGGCGCGCGTGCTGTCGATCTGGCTGTCGAGCGTCAGGGCAGCATCAAGCCCCTTCTGCAAATCGACCAACGGTTTGCCACCCCAATCGCGATTGATCGCATCGGTGAAGGCCTGCCCGTATCCGGTGCTGCCGTGGAAATCGATCGAGATCACGGCATAGCCCTGCGACGCGGTCACGCGCGGGTTCCAGCGGTTTGACCAGCTGTCGTTGTAACTGCCTTGCGGCCCGCCGTGGATGTACAGGATCGCCGGGATCGGCCCCTGCTGATCCGCTAGCCGCGTTATCTGGCCCCACACGGTGTCGCCATCAGCCCCGGCAAAGCTGAAACGGCGGGTGACGATGTTGGCCATCTGCCCCATCCGGCTGGTGGCCACGTCGGTCAGCGGGCGGGCCTGCCCCATGCCATCGGACAGGTACAGTTCCGCAGGTCCGCCCAGCGAATCGCGAGTAAACAGCGCGCCGCCTTTGGGCAGGGGGACGAGATTGGCGATGTGCGCCTCGTTCCCGGCCATCAGGTTCAGTTCGGTCACCTTGCCGCTGACCGGATCGATGTTGAAGGCGGGGGTGTCCAGCACCTTCTGCGCGGTGGCGATCAGGTGCTTGCCGTCGGCGCTCCAGACAAGACTGGCGAAGCTGAGGTCGGTGTCCTTGGTCAGGTTGCGCACCGTCCCCGATTTCAGGTCCATCAATCGCACCGAGAGGCGGTCGGCTTCATAGGTGGGCCGGTCCATCGCCAGCCACGCAAGGTAGCGGCCATCGGGCGAGGGGACGGGAGTGGTGTCGGTCGCCTGATTGGCTGCCGTCAGCAGCTTTGGCGCTGCGCCGGTAAGGTCGGAACGGTAGATGTCGAGGTTGGTAGAGGTCGGCTCTGCCGCGTTGGACAGCCGCGCAGTGAAGTACAGCGCGCCGCCATCGGGGGCGAAGGCGATTTCCTCCCCGCCGCCATAGGGCATGCTCGGCGTGTCTGCGGTGATGCCGTTCGCCGGGTCGGCGCCATCGGCGGGGACGCCCTGCCCTTGCGCGACGCCATCTTTCAGCAGGAACGTGAAGATCCGGTTGGGGGTGCCAGGGGTTGCCCAGCGGTCCCAGTGGCGGACGAAGCCGTCCTTGCCGTCATACAGCCGTCCGGTGCCGGGGCCGGGGAGATGGGCCGGCTTGGCATCGGCGCAGCCCAAGGTCGCGCAGGTGCGCGGCACTTCGGCCCACAGGGCGATGCGGTTGCCACTGGGCGCGAGTTTGAAACCGGCGATGTCGACATCATATCCGGCGACCAATTGCGGCTGACCGACCGTGCCATTCTGGCCCAAAGTCACGCGCCACACCCGGCTGCGCGCGTCTGCGCCTGTATCGGGATGCTCGCTGCTGAGGAAGTACAGCTGGCCGTCGGCGGCGAAGGCCAGATCGCTCGCCCTGATTCCGATGGTGAGCGCCACCGGTGTGGCCCCAGCTTTGGTCAGGTCGATCAGGTAATGCGCCGGGCTGCGCTTCAACGTTTCCGGATCGGTGATCGTGACGCTGTAAACCGCCAGCGTTCCGGTGGCATTGACGGACGGTGCACCGAGGCGCGGCAGGGTAACGAGGTCGACGGCGGTCATCGGCGGTGCGGAGACGCCGGGGATGACGGGCGTGATCGCGGGCGGGGCGCTATCCTGCGCGGCCAGCGGGACAGTGAGCAGGGCGACTGCGGCGCTCAGCGCGCCGGAAAACTTGGACATTTGCATGGCGGCGGGATTAGCCCGCCCGCCAGGCTTGCGCCAGAGCTTAGCGGTGCTTGCCGACGATCCGGGCGATTTCCGCTTGCACAAGGCTTTCCACCATCGCCGGCAGGTTCGCTGCCAGCCATTCGGCCAGCATCGGGCGCAGCAATTCGCGGGTCAGCCCTTCGAGCGAGGTTTCGCCCGAACGCACGATCTGCGGCCGCGCTCCCGGTTCAGCCAGCATCGCCAGCGCGGCAAGGTTTTCCTGCATCGCATCGCGCACGGTATCGGCGATGAGGGGCGTCTCGTCTGCCACATCCAGAGGGAGGGCCGAAGGTTCCGGCTCGCATTCCATGTCGGAAAGATCCAGCACCTCGTCAGCGTCACGCACTTGATGCGGGCGCGCCAGCGTAGCGGGTTCCTGTTCGGAATCTTCGGACACGAACGCGCGCTTCCGCCGCGATTCCAACGCACCGGCGCGGTTATCCCGGGCGATCACTTTCTTGATCGACTCGAGGATTTCCTCGACCGAAGCTTCGTTATCCTGACCCATTATCAAGCCCCGTCACTACGCCCGCGCCGTCTCGAATCGAGATGGCTATCATTCTCCGGGCAGCAATTGCGGCCCGATTGTTGCCGTCGCAGCGGGAATGTCAACGGTGCTGGTTGATTTCGCAGCGGGTTCGGGATCGCGGTCCCAGTCCCACCGCTTGCCGCGCACCCGTTTGGCATTGATCGCCGAATCGTAAAGCGGGCCGCCGGTATCAAGATTGAGATCGCGTGCCTCGGCCTTGCCCATGAGTGCGAGCAGCGTGAACCCTGCAACATAGGCATTGCGCCGAGCGGTCACGAGCTGCGCGCGCGCCTGCACCAATTCCTGTTCGGCGTTCAGCACTTCGATGATCGTGCGATTGCCGATCGAGTTTTCTGCGCGCACGCCTTCAAGGCTGAGTTCGGCGGCTTCCACCGCGGCCTGCGCGCTCTTGATCACGCCGTTGGCAGCCTGCCAGTTGGCATAGGTGGCGCGGGTTTCGGCGATGATCTGGCGTTCCGAACCAATTACGTCTTCCAGCGCAGCACTTTCACGCGCCCCGGCCTGCCGCTGGCGGGCGGCGGGAAGTCCGCCCTGAAACAGCGGGATGGTAACACGCACCCCGGCATTGGCGGTCTTTTCGCTCTGCGCGAAGTTGGCAGCAATGGGTCCGCCCAGCGTGCCGAAGAAGTCGCTGTAATCGCCGTTGGCGAACAGTCCCACCGTCGGCAGCCGGCCTGCGCCTGCCACCTTCGTGTCGAATCCGGCTGCTTCGGCACGCTGTTTGGCGGCGATCAGGTTGGGGTTGTTTTCCAGCGCCGTCACCAGCGCATCGCCCACTGTATCCGGCAGGCCAGGCAGCGGCGGCGGGGCTTCCAGCTGCCCCGGGTCCTGCCCGACCAGGCGAACATAGGTTTCCCGTGCCGCGATCAGGTTGGCTTCGGCCGATTGCAAATCACCCTCCGCCACGGCGAGGCGCGAGCGTGATTGCGCGACGTCGGTGATGGTCAGATCGCCGATCTGGAACCGGTCGCTGGTGGCCTCCAGATTGGTGCGCAGCACGGCGACGTTGTTGGTGGCCAGTGCCACCAGCGCTTCGGTCCGCAGTACGTCCATATAGGCGGCAACGACCTGGCTGAAGACCGCGCTTTCGGTGTTGCGCAAATCGGCCTGCCCGGCCTCCACCCGCTCGCGCGCGGCGCGGATACCGTTGCGAATCGCTCCGCCCGAATAGACCGGCACCAGCACCTGCGCCGTCACCCCGAGGTTACGTTCCGGCGCGGTGAAGGCGTTGGCCGATTGCTGAATGAACTCGATATGCGTCGCGTTGATGTTTGCCGATGGCAGCCCTTGCGCGCGCTGGATCGTCACCGTCTCATCCGTCGCGCGCTGGTTGGCGCGCGCCGCTTCAAGCGTAGGGTTGTTGGTGTAGGTCGCCGCCAGCGCCTCACGCAGGTTATCGGCCTGGGCAGGGGCAGCAAATGCAGCGAGCGCCAGCAGGCTTGCCGATCCAGCGAAAAACGAGGCGGGCACGGCCCTCACGCGAAGGTCCAACCCTTAGGCGCGATGAAGCTGGGGAGCACCGGGATGCCCATATCCTCGACCGGCTGGAGATTGACCTGCCCTGCCACCTTGCGCCCTGCGGCGAGCCGGGTGACCTGCCGGAGCACAAGGCCGGTGACAATGCGGCCATCATCGGCAAGCTGCGCGCCAAGGCCGTCGGGCAATTGTTCGATCGCGCCGTCGATGACGATCAGCGAATAGGCGCCGGTCGCGCCCGTCGAGGCGGCATCGGCAGCCTTCATTTCGGTCACATCGGCCACCAGCGGGCGCAGCAGCGCGGGCAGGTATCCGGTCCCGCCGGTTACCACCAGCACGCGGTCTTCGGGGAGCGGTGCCGCTTCGAGCAACAGCTTGCCATAGAACAGCGGCGCAGCGAGGTGGCCGTCCGCGCCGAGCGAAACCGCGCGGTCAATGTAAGCGAGCGCCGCCTTGTCTTGCGGCAGGAAATCTTCGCGCGGGACGGCCAGCATCCGGGCGAGCACATATTCCTCGTTCACGCCGCTGGTGCGCAACTGGCTGTCGATCATCGCGCGGCGGGCGCGGGCAGTATCGGGCAAGGTCGTGGTCATGGTGCTCATGCTCTTTCGGAACAACTGTATTAGGAATGCAATACAGTCAGTCAATCCCCTCCATAAACGTGCCCGGGCGTGGTTCCAAGGCTTTTGGCCCGCAAGTTATTCCATCGCTGCTGGCGATTTTACGCCTTTGACCAAACCGCGTGCCAGTGCTTAGGGGAGCGCCGAAAGCTTCGGGATTGTATTCGACTTAGTGAGGGATGGCTTCGATGAGTGACATGACCAACAACGGGCAAGACGTGCGGATCGAGACTGATTCGCTCGGCGAGGTGGCGGTTCCCGCGCAAATGCACTGGGGCGCGCAGACGCAGCGCAGTATCGTCAACTTCCCGATCGGCGGCGAGAAAATGCCGCCTGCGCTGGTGCGCGCGCTGGGCGTGCAAAAGCTTTCGGCGGCCAAGGCCAACATGAAGCTGGGCGTGCTGGATGCCAAGCTGGGCGAGGCAATTGTCACCGCCGCGCGTGAAGTGATCGATGGAACGCTGGCCGATCAGTTTCCGCTGGTGGTGTGGCAGACCGGCAGTGGCACCCAGTCGAACATGAATGCCAACGAGGTGATTGCCAGCCGCGCCAACGAGATTCTCACCGGCAACAAGGGTGGCAAGACTCCGGTGCACCCCAATGATCATTGCAACATGGGGCAATCTTCGAACGACACCTTCCCGACCGCGATGCACATTGCCGCGGCGAGCGAGGCGCTGGATCACCTGATCCCGGCTTTGAAGAAGCTGCACGGCGCGCTGGATGCCAAGGCCCAGGAATTCAGCCACATCGTCAAGATCGGGCGCACCCATTTGCAGGATGCGACTCCGATGACGCTGGGGCAGGAGTTCTCGGGCTATGCCAAGCAGGTGGAATACGGCATCGCCCGCGTCGAAGCCTCTTTGCCGCGTGTGCTGGAACTGGCGCAGGGCGGCACCGCGGTTGGCACCGGGATCAACGCCAAGGTCGGCTTTGCCGAGGAATTCGCTGCCCAAGCTGCCGCGGAAACGGGCCACGCGTTCGTTACCGCACCCAACAAGTTCGAAGCCTTGGCCGCGCATGATGCGATGGTGGAGATTTCGGGTGCGCTGAATGTGCTCGCGGTCAGCCTGATGAAGATCGCCAACGACATCCGCCTGCTCGGCTCCGGCCCGCGTTCGGGCCTTGGCGAGCTGTCGCTTCCGGCGAATGAGCCGGGTTCGTCGATCATGCCGGGCAAGGTCAACCCGACCCAGTGCGAAGCGATGACGATGGTTTGCGCGCAGGTGATGGGCAACCACATGACCGTGACGGTCGCCGGATCGCACGGGCATCTGGAACTCAACGTGTTCAAGCCGGTGATGATCTACAACGTGCTTCAATCGATGAAGTTGATCGGGGATGCGTCCCACGCCTTCACGGATAACTGCGTCGTCGGGATTGAGGCGAACACCACGCGCATTACCCAGCTTCTGAACGAAAGCCTGATGCTGGTGACGGCGCTGAACCCGCATATCGGTTATGACAACGCGGCCAAGATCGCCAAGAAGGCCCACGCTGAAGGGACAACCCTGAAGGCAGCCGCGCTGGAACTCGGCCTGCTGACCGAGGAGCAGTTCGCGCAGTGGGTGGTGCCTGAGGACATGATCAAACCCACGGCGTAAGTCATTCGACCAAGACCCCACCCCGCCCGACGATGAGCGCCTTGGCTAGTGGCGCATCGCGGGCGGGGGCGTTATCGCTTTGGGCCAGCATGACGATGACCGCGCCTAACCAAGCCGTCCCTGGCGAACCCGCCGCCACCGTGTCTTTCCGCACGGTGCTGTTTTCGATGGTCGTGCTGTGGGCGACCTATTTCATCCTCACCACGGTTCGTAGCGTCGTGCTGGATTTCGGCCCGCAATACGAACTCGGCTGGCGGCGCCTGCTGGTCACCGGGGTCGGCGTCGCGATGACGATCGTGCTGTGGCTGCTGCTGCGGCTGTTCGACAACCGGCCCCTTTGGCTCAAGATTTCCGCCGCAATTGCCTTTGCCCTGCCGGTCGCGTTGGCGATCGGGCAGGTCAATTACCTTGTCTTCAAGGACATGTCGGCGGCGATGGAGCAGGCCTACGCGCAGAAATACAACATCAACCTGCGGCGCGATGAAAGCGGCAACCTGCTGGTCGATGTGCCGGTGCGGCGGGTTGATCCGGCGGACGGCGCCGCAACCCCTATGCCGGGCGAGCGGGAAGACGTGGTGGATTCGCAGGCGGTGATCATCGAGCCGGCCGAAACCGCGATGGATTTCTGGCGCAAGCTGCTCGACATCGCTTTGGGCCGCTATTTCCTGCTGCTCGCCTGGGCGACGACCTATTTCGCGTTGCTGGCAGGCGTGCAGGCCCGGGCGGCGCAGCGGCGGGAGGAGCAGTTCCGCTCTGCCGCGAAAGCCGCCGAACTGCGGTCCTTACGCTATCAGGTAAACCCGCATTTCCTGTTCAACACGCTGAATTCCCTGTCGGCGCTGGTGCTGATCGGCAAGGCGGACCGGGCGGAAATGATGATCCAGACGATCAGCCGCTTCTACCGTCACAGCCTCGCAACTGAGCCGACCGCCGATGTGGCGCTGCGGGACGAATTCGACTTGCAGAAGCTGTATCTGGATATCGAGGCCGTGCGCTTCCCCACCCGGTTGGTGTGCGCTTTTGACCTGCCGGACGATCTGGAGGACGCCCGTGTGCCGGGGATGATCCTGCAACCATTGGTCGAAAACTCCGTCAAATATGCGGTTTCTCCGGTGTCGCGGCCAGTGACCATCACTGTCACCGCGCGTGAGGAATTTGAGCGGCTGGTGATCACGGTCGGCGATGATGGGCCGGGCGTGCCGCAGGGCAGCACCCATGGGCTTGGCATCGGCCTTGCCAATGTGCGGGACCGGCTGGAGGCGCGGTTTGGCCCCGATATCGGCTTCAGTTCGGCCACGGTGCCGGGCGGGTACTGCACCGAAATCCGCATCCCCCTGTCCCGCCCCCTGAACCGCGAAACCCATCGCCATGACTGAAACCGACAGCGACACCGCTGCCCTTAGAGCCCTGATCGTCGATGACGAGCCGCTCGCGGTGGAGCGGGTGCAGGTGATCTGCGCCGAAATCCCCACGGTCCGCGTGGTGGGCACTGCCAGCGACGGCGCCGCCGCGCTGCGGCTGGCCGAAAAGCTGGCGCCCGATCTGGTGCTGCTCGACATGACGATGCCGGAACTCGACGGGCTGGGCGTGGCGCGGCACTTTGCCCAGCAGCCGCAGGCGCCGGTGGTGATCTTCGTCACCGCGCATGATCATTTCGCAGTCGAAGCCTTCGATCTGGAAGCGGTGGATTATGTGCTGAAGCCGGTGTCCGCTGACCGGTTGGAACGTGCGATCGAACGCGCCGTCGCACGCCGCGGCCACCGTCGCCAGAAGGTGAGCCGCCACCTCGACGAATTATGGGTGCCGCACCGGTCGGAACTGCTGCGCATCGCGGTCAGCGAAGTCCACCAGATCGATGCCGAGCGCGATTACGTGCGCCTCCACGTCAGCGGGCCGGAAGCGGGGCGATCCTACCTGCTGCTTCAGACCATTGCAGGGCTGGAAGAACGGCTGGATCCCGAACAGTTCATCCGCATCCATCGCTCCACCATCCTGCGCCGTGATCATATCCGTGGGCTGCGGCACGATGGTTTGGGCGTGTGGTCGGCGGAACTCGTCAATGGCGAGGCGCTCCGCATCGGCCGCACCTATCTCGCCCGCGTTAAGGCCATGGCTGGTCGTTGAAACGGTTTCGCCGACGCGATCTGCGCGGCGGCAACGTGACCAATGGCGCGAAACGGGCGGCAAATGGCGGTTTCCAATCGACCGGTGCAGCCCCATATTGATCGGGTGGGATGGGCGACGATCATCATCTTCGTGCTGGGAATCGCCAACTTCGCGATTAATCGCGCTGTGTTCCAACCCCGGCACCCGCTGTTCGCGCGTTTGCCGCAGCCCAGCCAGCGGCTTGGCCGCGTGGTGGCGCTGGTCAGCGAATTTACGGTGTTGTTCTTCGCGTTGTTGCTATCAGTTGAAGGGTGGCCGGGTTATGCGTGGGCTTACGCCGTGTATACCGCCGTCAATCTGGTCGCGGCATGGCTGATCCTGAACGGGCGGGTATAGTGCCCCCTCGGCAGGAGGATGGGTTGCGATCATGAGCATATCCGTAAACGCCGCATGCTGGCTGGGGCTGGCCGAAGCGATTGAATTGGGCAGCATTGATGGTAGTCCGCTTGCATGCTTGATCGACGGCGAGCCTGCCGAATGCCCCTCCCCTTTCCGCTTCACCATCGAGCTGTGCGGCGTGGATTTGCTAGCGACCGCCCATGACGTTTGATCCCCTTCGCCTGTTTCACCTTTCGGACATCCATTTCGGACTGGAAGACCGCGTTGCGCTGGATTGGGTGCGGCGCGAGATTGCGACCACGCGGCCCGATGCGGTGGTGATCACCGGCGATCACACGATGCGCGCGCGTCACCACGAATTCGCCGCCGCGACACGCTGGATCACTGCGCTGGAGGTGCCGGTGACGATCAGCATCGGCAACCACGATATGCCGTATTTCAACCCGATCGAGCGGTTTGCGACGCCCTATAAGCGGTTCGAGGGGATGAAGGCGCTGGTTGAGCGGGAGATTGATCTGCCGGGCCTGGCGATCGTGCCGCTAAAGACGGTGCGGCGCTGGCAGCCACGGTTGAACTGGTCGAAAGGCTGGGTGACGCCGCAGGCGCTGGACCGCTGTCTGGCCGCGCTCGATGCGCTGCCAGCAGGAACGCGGGCGCTGGTCGCGGTGCATCACCCGCTGCGCGAAGTCGGCACGCATGGCACGGCGCTCACCCGTCACGGCGAAGACGCCTTGCGCGAACTGGCCAAGCGGCGCGTGCTCGGCGTGCTGTCGGGTCATGTCCATGACGCCTTCGATATTGCCGAGCCGACCAGCGAAGGCCCGGTGCGGATGATTGGCGCGGGCACCCTGTCGCAGCGCGTGCGTTCAACCCCGCCCGGCTTCAACGAGCTGGTCTGGGACGGCGCGCGGCTGGAGGTGGCCGTGCGCAATCTGGAACAGGCGTCCACGCCTGATATGATGATCAAGGACGTGCCTGAAAATGCGATGCCGCCGCGCACGCCCGATGAGCCGGTCGCACCGATCGGACGGGTGCCGCGACTCGATCCGCCGGTGCATTGATCGCGCGTTCCGATCGTTCGCTTCTGTGGCCATGAACCAGAATGAACGTAAAACGCTCAACATCCAGCCTGAGGGTCGCGGCATATCCGTGAACGGGCTATTTCAAGAAACTGCCATCAGCTCCCTGAGCCGCGCTCCGATACGTTCATCAACGTCGACAAGCGGCGCTTTAGAACTTGAATGCCTCACATCTTCGCTGTGAATGAGACCACTCGCCAATCTCAATTTATCGGTTGTCGATATAACAGAATGCGGGGCTGACTGTAATTCATCAACAGCGGACTTTATAAGTTGAGCCACAAGTGTGCAGGCTAATTCAATCGCTTTTTCGCTGTCACTGTCGGGTATGATATCTTCAAGTATGGTGCGACCCATAAGAAGAAAATCGAAAGATGCGTCAATCTTTCCAATGTAAGATTTTCTCTTTTCCATACTTTAAATTCCTAACACATACAATGCCTTCTTGCTTCAAATACAATCATTCTTAAGAACTGGAATATATTTAACAAAGAAAAATAGATATCCCAATATGGGATAATGTCCAGACTTTTCTATCCCGAAATGGGTTATTCACGACTGCGCTTTATGGGCAGTGTGATGACAACCCGAATCCCCACACCTGCGAACAATGTCATGCCGCAAGTCCTGAGGGCTGCAAGGCTGGCAACAGAGCTGAGTCAGGCGGATCTTGCGAGGCGCCTTCGAAAACCACAGTCCTTTGTTTCCAAGATAGAAACTGGTGAGCGAAGCCTGAATGTTGTTGAATTTGCCATCATCGCGCGGGCAATCGGTGTAGACCCGCTGGCGTTGTTCGCAGAGGTAATTGAAGCCCTGCCACAAGGTGCCGCACTTTAATCAAGCCTTGCCTCAAATAAGCCATAACGGGCTAAAAATTAGGGGAAGTTCAGGATGTTTAAGCATCCCGACAATCCTGCGGGGCAAGCCAAGAACCTTATAGTGCCGTGTTCAATCCGGCATTTTGCCGCGCTGGTTGAACCAAGCGCCGGCAACGTCTGACACAAGACCCATTATTGTAGCGGTTTTCCCAACCGTGCTGATCAAACCATTTCCGGCGCTTGCGCATTTGCGTTGCCGATCTAGCGGCAGCGTTTGCTCAGCCCTGCTACAATCGTGCTGCAAAGAAAAAGGGGCTGCGATTTCTCGCAACCCCTTGTATTTCTTCGGCAAAACCGAATTTTTGGTTTAACGCTTCGAGAACTGGAAGCTGCGGCGGGCCTTGGCCTTGCCGTACTTCTTACGCTCGACCACGCGGCTGTCGCGGGTCAGGAAGCCTTCAGCCTTCACGGCCGAACGCAGTTCCGGCTCGTACTTGGTCAGCGCCTGAGCGATGCCGTGCTTCACAGCGCCGGCCTGGCCCGAAAGACCGCCGCCGCGCACGGTGCAGATCACGTCATACTGGCCGGTGCGGTCCGTGATGGTGAAGGGCTGGTTGATCACCAGACGCAGGGTCGGACGCGCGAAGTACGTTTCCTGATCGCGGCCGTTGATGGTGATCTTGCCGGTGCCGGGCTTGACCCACACGCGGGCAACCGCATCCTTGCGGCGACCGGTGGCGTAGGAACGGCCCTGCGCGTCAACTTCGCGGTCGCGCAGCGGAGCGGCGACACGGGCGATTTCGGCAGCATCGCCCTGCGGCACGCCAGCGGCGATGTCCTTGAGGTCGGCGAGATCCGAAACGGTGGTGGTTTCATCAGACATTATGCGGCCACCTTGTTCTTGCGGTTCATGGAAGCGACGTCGAGCACCTGCGGCTTCTGGCCGTCATGCGGATGCTGGGTGCCGACATAGAGGTGCAGCGCGCGCATCTGGTCACGGCCAAGCGGGCCGCGCGGGATCATGCGTTCCACAGCCTTTTCGAGGACGCGCTCAGGGAACTTGCCGCCCAGCACCTTGGCCGGGGTGGTTTCCTTGATGCCGCCGGGGTGGCCGGTGTGCTTGTAATAGACCTTGTCGCCCATCTTCTTGCCGGTGAACTGCACCTTTTCGACGTTGATGACGATCACGTGATCGCCGCAATCGACGTGCGGGGTGTAGCTCGGCTTGGTCTTGCCGCGCAGGATGTTGGCGATGATCGAGGCCAGACGGCCGACGACGAGGCCATCGGCATCGATGATGTGCCAGTTCTTTTCGACCTCGGCCGGTTTGATCGACCGGGTCTGCTTGGTGAGCGCCTTCATGGCTTGTATCCTTGGTTCGAAACTGTCTTGCGGAGAATGTCCGGAAGAATCACCCCCACGCGATCAAGCCTGAGAGAGAAGTGGGGCGCAGATGTCGCCGACCCCTTCCAAAGTCAAGCAAAAGCGCCATTTTGCGATGCGGTAAAATAATACCACTAGCCAGATACGGCCCCAGCCAGCCAACCGAGCGTGGCCGGATGGGCGGCATCTGCATGCCAGCCGATGATCGCCGGGGTATCATAAGGGTGCAGTTCGCCGAGCCGCGTGACAACGTCATCCAACGCGTCTGCATTCGTCTTGAACAGCACCGGAATTTCTGTGCCGCTGGCGCGCGCGCCCTGCCACACGAAGCGCGATTCCATACTGCCGAGGATGTTGGCACAGGCAATCAGCCCTTCATCGAGCAGGGCATCGGCAGCGGCGCGGGCGCTGTCAGGATCCGGGAACGGGCACCAGATGAGCGCCGCTCCGGACATCACGCCGCCTTGCGGGCAAGCCCGTCTGAATGCATCGCGCGCACCGTTGCCGCCACTGTCAGCGCGCCGACCAGCTGGTGCGACGCGGCGATCCATAGCGATACTTCGCTCATCACCGTCGCGATGCCGAGCAGCACCATCGCGCCGAAAGCGGTATGCACCGCTACGCTGGCGAACCGGTCGGTCTTGCGCACCCGGCGCGACAGCCACACCAGCGCCGCGACCGCGACCCATGCCCACCAACGGTGCAGGAATTGCAGCAGGAAGGGATCGTGCGTCAGAGCCCAAACCATCCCCCGCGACCAGTCCACATCGGGCACCAGCCGTCCGTTCATCAGCGGCCAGTCATAGGCGGCGTGCCCAGCATTCAGCCCGGCGACCCACGCGCCCAGCAGCAATTGCACGAACAGCACCAGCCCGACCAGTGCCGCCACGGCTGTCAACGGCGCAGGCGGTGCAGCTGCATCGCGGGCTAGCTGCCTGAGATCGCGCGCCGTCCATACCAGCCCCGCCAGCAGAAACAGCGCGGTCAGCAGATGCGCGGACAGGCGGAAATGGCTCACATCGGTCAGCTCGGTGTCGCCTACGCCTGAAGACACCATGTACCATCCCAGCGCCCCTTGCCCGAGGATCAGGCCGAACATCGCCGTCAGGCGCCAGCCATATCCGGCCGGAATCGCGCGGCGCGCCGCAAATACGATCAGCGGCAGCAGGAAGGCCAGACCGATGACCCGCCCCAGGATCCGGTGAAACCATTCCCAGAAGAAGATGAACTTGAACGCGGCAAGGTCCATGCCCGCCGGGCCACTTTCAATCTGGAATTCGGCGGTGGTGCGATATTTCGCAAACTCGGCCTGCCATGCTGGTTCGGACAGCGGGGGGAGGATGCCGCTGACGACGTTCCATTCCGTGATCGACAGCCCGCTTTCGGTCAGCCGGGTGATCCCGCCAACGACGACGATCATCACCACCAGCACGGCAACCGCCTCCAGCCAGCGCGCAATCGCCTGCGGGCGGGCGCGGGACGGGGCGGCGGAAGGAAAGAGGGTCGATACGGAGGCGGACGTAGCCATGATGCGCGTTCTTTGTGCTCACCCGGACGCCAGTGCAAGTCTGTTTGGCGCAAAGCACGATGCGGCCACCGCAAGTTGCCTTGCATAATGTGACAACATCACATATGGGCTGAATGGTAATGACCCCAGACGCTGTCCCTCCCACGATTCGTGGCTCGCTGCGCCCCAGTTTTCGCCGCCGACTCGATAGTCTCGGGATCGCGCTTGCGGGGCTGTGTGCGTTGCACTGTCTGGCGACCCTGGTGGTGATTTCGGCCCTGGGGCTGGGCGGTCATTTCCTGCTGGACGAGAATATCCACCGCGTCGGGCTGCTGCTGGCGCTGGGCGTGGCGGCGGTGACGATTGGCTTGGGGATGCTGCGGCATCGGCGCGCGCTGCCATTCGGGGTCGCGCTGGTGGGGCTTGTGTTCATGGGTCTGGCTCTGGTCGTGCCGCACGGAACCAACGAATTCCTGCTGACGCTGGCGGGCGTTGCCATCGTTGCCCTTGCGCATTGGCTGAATATCCACGCCGCGCATTAACGCACTCCGCAAACTGTGGTTGCACCCTGTGGGCGAGTGCGTATGTCTCGCGCCATGACCAAGAGCATCACGTTGAACGGCGCGCCGCATCGCAGCGCTGCTGCCACTATCGCCGATCTTGTGCACGAGCTTGAATTGACGCCTGAAAAGGTCGCGGTCGAGCGCAACGGCGACATTGTTCCGCGATCCACCTTGGCCGAAGCGCCGCTGGTCGAGGGTGATCGACTCGAAATCGTACACTTCGTCGGCGGGGGTGATCACGCCGCGGATACCTGGACGGTCGCAGGTCGCACCTTCCGCAGCCGGTTAATCGTCGGCACGGGCAAATACAAAAGCTTTGAACAGAATGCGGCGGCCGTTGCGGCCTCCGGCGCTGACATTGTGACGGTCGCGGTGCGGCGCGTGAATGTCAGCGATCCCAAGGCGCCGATGCTGACCGATTTCATCGACCCGAAGAAAATTACCTACCTCCCCAACACCGCTGGGTGTTTTACCGGTGAGGATGCGGTGCGCACGCTGCGGCTGGCGCGCGAGGCTGGCGGCTGGGATCTGGTCAAGCTGGAGGTGCTGGGTGAAGCGCGCACGCTGTATCCCGACATGCGGGAAACGCTGAAGGCGACCGAGGTGCTGGCCAAAGAAGGTTTCCTGCCGATGGTCTATTGCGCCGATGATCCGATCGCGGCGAAGCAATTGGAAGATGCAGGCGCAGTGGCGATCATGCCGCTGGGCGCACCGATCGGATCGGGCCTCGGCATCCAGAACCGCGTGATGATTCGCCTGATCGTGGAAGGTGCCAAGGTGCCGGTGCTGGTCGATGCGGGTGTCGGCACGGCGTCCGATGCGGCCGTTGGCATGGAGCTGGGCTGCGACGGGATCCTGATGAACACTGCCATTGCCGAAGCCAAAGATCCGATCCGCATGGCGCGTGCGATGAAGCTGGCGGTGGAGGCCGGGCGCGAATCCTACCTTGCGGGGCGCATGGCGCGGCGGATGTATGCCGATCCTTCAAGCCCGCTGGCGGGTTTGATTTGATTTCTTTCGCTCGCGGTCAGGCGGCTTCGCCGTTGCCTCTGCAGGGGCGGCCGACCGGCCGGCGCGTGGTCACGCTTGCGGCCCATCCTTTGGCGGGCCGATCTGTCCTTCCTCCTACCTAACGCTAAATTAACCATCCCCTGCGACAGTCCTCCTCGTCCGAAGGAGACACGCAACATGATGATGTCGATTGCCGAGATGCGGGAATTTGCCGGGTTCGCCCCGGCTGAACAGCGTTACATCAAGCGCAGTCTCGACATCGGACTGGCCCGCACGGACGCGTTCCGGAGATGGGGACGGAGCGAGGCGGAGAATGTTGCGATCCGCAGGCAGTATGTCGCCTATCAGGATCTGAAAGCTCTGCGTGCGCTGATTCCCCAGCAGGGTTTGCCCTTTGAGGTCGAACGGTTCCTTGGCAAACTGGTGCGCGTTGCCGCTTTTGATCTGGAACAGGAGCGGCTGGGGTGCTTTTCCGCCTTCCGCTTCCTTTACGAACGCCTGCTCGGCGCAGGCGTGCGCCCATATCTACCTGCGGCTTTCTGTGCGGCTAGCGCCTTGCCTGTGATCCGCCCGGAGCGTCGTAAACTGCTGCTGCAATCGCTGTCCGAAGCGGCCGCCACCGCGCCAGGCTGGTCGGAACGCGAGCCGGTGTTTCTGCCCGAATATGTGGACGACTTCGAAGCGGCATAACCGGACTGTTGCGCAGAAAAGTGGGCACCGGTTCTCTGCAAGCAGCGATGCGACAAAAAAAGTGGTAATGGCGGGCGGATGACGCCCTCACCCTATCACCCCCCGGTCAAACGCTCGCTTTCCATCGCGGGTCACCAGACCTCGATCAGCTTGGAACCGCTGTTCTGGGATATGCTGCGCGCCGCGGCTGCGCGCGAGGGGCTGGCGATTGCCGCCCTTGTCGCGCGAATCGATGCCGAACGGATCAAATCACTCACCCCGCCCGGGCTCGCCAGCGCGATCCGGGTTTGGCTGGTGGTGAATCAACCCGCCTAGTCGTCCACTCGCTCGATATCCGCACCTACGAGCTGGAGCTTTTCCTCCAGCCGCTCATACCCGCGGTCAAGGTGATAGAGCCGGCGCACGGTCGTTTCGCCCTCAGCGGCGAGCGCCGCGATAACGAGGCTCATCGAGGCGCGCAGATCGGTTGCCATCACTTCGGCGCCGGTCAGGCGGTTCACGCCCTTGACCACTGCGGTGCGGCCTTCGGTGGTGATATCCGCTCCCATCCGCGTCAGTTCCGGCACGTGCATGAAGCGGTTTTCGAAGATCGTTTCCTTCAGCACGCTCGCGCCTTCGGCCTTGCACAAAAGCGCCATCAGCTGGGCCTGCATATCGGTGGCGAGGCCGGGGTAGGGCGCGGTGGTGAGGTTGGTGGCCTTAAGCGCGCCATTGGCCTTCACCGTGATGCTCTTGGCGTCCCACGTCACTTCGCAGCCGATAGCCTGCAACGCATGGATCGTCGCCATCATCTCGTCTGCGCGCGCGCCTTCCAGGCGCACTTCGCCGCCGGTGATCGCCGCAGCGCAGGCATAGGAGCCGGCCTCGATCCGGTCGGGCATCACACGATAGGTCGCGCCGTGCAGACGCTTGACGCCGTGGATGGTGAGGCTGGAGGTGCCGATCCCTTCGATCTCCGCGCCCATCGCCACCAGCATGTTGCAAAGGTCGACGATCTCCGGCTCACGCGCGGCGTTGAACAGGCGGCTGGTGCCGTTTGCCAGCACGGCGGCCATCAGCGCGTTCTCGGTCGCACCGACAGAAACCACCGGGAAATCGAAATCGCCGCCCGGCATCCCGCCATCGGGCTGCACCGCGCGCACATATCCCGCCGCCAGTTCGATCTTTGCGCCGAACGCTTCCAGCGCCTTCAGGTGCAGGTCAATGGGACGATTGCCGATGGCGCAGCCACCGGGCATCGACACGGTCGCCTCACCGCTGCGCGCCAGCATTGGGCCGAGCACCAGGATCGACGCGCGCATCTTGCGCACCAGATCATAGGGCGCGACGTTGGAGGTTATGCGGGTCGCCTCCATGCTCATCACCCGGCCGAAATCTTCCGGGCGCGTGCCCTGAATCACGGTGGTGACGCCGAACTGGTTCATCAGGTGCTGGAACCCGTCGATATCCGCCAATCGCGGCAGATTGCGCAATGTCAGCGGTTCTTCGGTCAGCAGCGCGCAGGGAATCAGCGTCAACGCCGCATTCTTCGCGCCGGAGATCGGGATGGTGCCGGAAAGGCGATTGCCGCCGCGGATGATGAGTTTGTCCATGATCGCAGCCTTAGCGAAAAGTGCATGTCGTGCAACTCGCCGCCTGCATCTTGCACTGGCGCGAAAGAACAATGATTGACCTGTGTTATGGCGCAAGGCAGGTCAGCGGCGGACGCGAGCCTTCCCGTCAACAGCAGCAAGAGCCGTCAATGTCTCCCAAGCCGATCCGTAAAGCCGTTTTCCCCGTTGCCGGTCTTGGCACCCGCTTCCTGCCTGCGACGAAGGTGGTGCCCAAGGAGCTGCTGCCGGTGGTTGACCGGCCGCTGATCCAGTACGCTGTCGACGAAGCGCGCGAGGCGGGGATCGAGCAGATGATCTTCGTGACCGGGCGCGGGAAGGCCGGGATCGTCGAACATTTCGACATTGCTTTCGAACTTGAGCAGACCATGACCGAACGCGGCAAGGATCTGTCGGTGCTGGATTGTACCCGCGCCACCCCCGGCGATGTGATCGCGGTGCGCCAGCAGGTGCCGCTGGGACTGGGCCACGCGATCTGGTGCGCGCGCGCCATCGTCGGCGACGAGCCCTTTGCTATCTTCCTGCCGGACGAGTTGATGGTGGCAAAGCAGGGCGGCACCGGCTGCATGAAGCAGATGGTCGAGGCTTATAACAACGTCGGCGGCAATCTCATCTCAGTGCTGGAAGTGCCGATGGAGCAGGTTTCGTCTTACGGTGTGATCAATCCGGGCGAATCGCGGGGCGCGCTGACCGAAGTGAAGGGGCTCGTCGAGAAGCCACCGCAGGCCGAGGCACCGTCCAACAAGATCATCTCGGGCCGCTACATCCTCCAGCCCGAAGTGATGCGGGTGCTGGAGAATCAGGGCAAGGGGGCGGGCGGCGAAATCCAGCTGACCGACGCGATGGCGAAGATGATCGGCACTCAGCCGTTCCACGCTGTGACCTTCGACGGGAACCGCTATGATTGCGGCAGCAAGATCGGCTTTGTGGAGGCGACATTGGCCATCGCCCTGTCCCGTCCCGACATGGGCGCCGACGTGCGGGCGATTGCGCTGGATTTGCTGAAATAGCGCCTAGGCGGCGGTGACCCGCAATGGCAGGGTTTTCAACCCGCCAACAAAGGTGCTGGACGCGCGCTTGGCCTCGCCTGCGGGTTCAACGCTGGCCACCCGGTCGAAGATCGCTTCGAACAGGATGCGCATCTCAAGCCGCGCCAGATGCAGGCCGAGGCACTGGTGAGCGCCCGCCCCGAACGCTAGGTGCCGGTTGGGCGAACGGGCTGCATCGAACCGGCGCGGATCGGGGAACTGAGCCGGATCGTGGTTGGCAGCGACGTAATTCATCATCAGCCAGTCGCCTGCCTTGATGTGCTGTCCCCCAAGCTCGCAATCCTGCGCCGCAGTGCGCATGAAGTGTTGCACGGGCGTGGTCCAGCGGATCGCTTCCTCGACGATGCCGGGCAGCAGTGACCGGTCAGCGCGGACGCGGGCATATTGCCCGGGATCATGCGCCAAAGCCTGCATCGCGCCTGCTGTGCTGGCGCTGGTGGTGTCGTGCCCGGCGGTGGCAACGATGATGTAATACCCCGCCATATCGCGCGGGGGCAGCGGTTGACCGTCCACCAGCGCATTGGCGATGACGCTGGCGACATCGTCGGTCGGATGCTTGCGGCGGTCTTCGGCGAGGGCGGCGAAATAATCCTCGAAGGTCTTCACCGCGCCCGCGACCAGTTGCACCACCTGTTCCGGCGTCATCTGTTCAAGCCCACTGCCCGACAGATCCTTGTCCTGCCCGCCAAACAATTGCTGGGTAAGCATCTGCATCCGCGGCTCGTCCTCGGGCGGCACGCCGAGGATCTGCATCACCACGCGCAGCGGATAAGGGCCTGAGACTTCCTTTACGAAGTCCACGTCCCCGCCCTGCTCCAGCATCCGGTCGACCGTGCGGGCAGCCAGTACGCGCAGTTCATCCTCTAGCCGCGCAAGGTTGCGGGGCATGAACCATTCCTGCGTCAGCTTGCGATATTTCGGGTGGATCGGTGCGTCGAAGACCACCAGCGAATCCACCAGCATGTTCGATCCGGTCGCCGCACGGCTGAATGCGATCGCCTGATTGAAGCTGAATACCACCGGGCGAGGGTTGTTGAGGAAGGCGGCGTTATCCTTCGAAATCCGCATCACATCGTCATAGCCGGTGACCAGCCAGAACGGGTCGAACAGTCCCGGCGTTTCGGGTTGCACCTTCGCCACGGGCGTTTTTGCACGGATCGCATCGAAGGTGTCGAGCAGCCCGTCCCACTGCGCATAGGCGTGCGGATCGATCACCCGGCGGGCGATATCTCCGGGCAGAACAGCCTCGCCGCTCACGCCGCTTCCGCCTTCGCCTTGGCGGCATATTCATCGCGCAGCTCGCGCTTATACAGTTTGCCGTTGGCTTCACGCGGCAGTTCGGGGCGGAAATCGAACAGCTTGGGCATCTTGATCTTGGACAGGCTGGCGGCGAGGAAATCGCGCAGTTCCGCCTCAAGTGCAGGCCCGGCGTCACCCATGTCCTTGGGTTGCACCACAGCCACCACCTTCTCACCCAGATCGGGGCAGGGCGCGCCGATCACGGCGGCGTCCATCACCTTGGGGTGGGTGACGAGCAGGTTCTCGATCTCCTGCGGGTAGATGTTGACGCCGCCGCTGATGATCATGTGGCTCTTGCGGTCGGTCAGGAACAGGAAGCCGTCGCTGTCCAAGTGACCGATATCGCCGAGCGTCATCCAGCCTTTCGGGTGCATCGCCTCGGCGGTTTTGGCGGGGTCGTTGTGATAGGTGGGCAGATTATCGTTTTCGAAGAATATCAGGCCGTCCTGCCCTGCCGGCAGCTCCTCGCCCTCCGGGCCGCAGACGTGCACCTTGCCGTGCACCGCAACGCCGACTGTGCCGGGTTTCGCCAGCCAATGTTCGGACTTCACCAGCGTCATCCCGATCATCTCGCTGCCGGCGTAGTATTCGTTGACGATCGGCCCCCACCATTCGATCATCTCGCGCTTTATCGGCACCGGGCAAGGCGCCGCGGCGTGGAGCGCACGCTTGTGGCTGGACAGGTCATACCGGGTACGCACGGCGGGATCGAGCTTCAGGAACCGCACGAAATGGGTCGGCACCCACTGGCTGTCTGTGACCTTGTAGCGTTCGATGGCCTTGAGCGCTTCCTCGGGATCGAATTTCTCCATCATCACCACCGTGCCGCCGAGCCGGTGCGCGATCGAACACCAGCCGATCGGGGCTGCGTGATACAGCGGGGCGGGGGAGAGATAGACCATCGATCCGTCGGCTGGCATTCCGGCACCCATGGTCGCAAGGCCGAGTAGGGGAACCGGAGCTGCGGGATCGGGGTCTTCGGGCGGGGCGGGGCGGATGCCCTTGGGGCGGCCAGTGGTGCCAGATGAATAGAGCATCACCATGCCCGCGCGTTGATCGGGGATCGGATCGGAGCCCTGCGCGGCAAGGGCGGCTGCGAAATCCTCCGCATCGCCCGCGTCCATCACCAGCACATCAAGGTCATCGCACTCCGTGCGGATGTCAGCCAGGATATCGGTGAAATAAGCGCTGGTGATCAGCAGCTTCGCCTGTGCATCGCGGATGATATAGGCGGCCTCTGGCGCGGTCAGGCGTGACGAGATCGGCACCAGCATGGTGCCTGCGCGCTGCGATCCCCAGATCAGCGTGAAATATTCAATGCGGTTTTCCAGCAGCACGGCAAACGCATCGCCGGACTTGATCCCATGCGCGCGCAGCAGGTGCGCAAAGCGGTTCGATTCCGCTTCCATTTCGCCGTAGGTCATTTGCTGGCCCGAACCCGTCATGATGACGGCGGGATGATCGGGGCGGGTCGCGGCGTGCGCGATTGGATGCATCGACATTGGCTCTCTCCCATGCGGCGCAGCCCCCGGAACACGGATGCGGCGACGATTTTTCTTGCGCAAAATCTAGCGAGAGCGGGGGCGCTCGCAAGCAAAAAGAGTATGGGAAATGCTACCGATTGGGTATGCGACTGTTGAGTTCACATAAAAAAAGGCGGCGGGTAAACCCGCCGCCCATGATCGGACACCCTCTCCAATGTCCGGCCCGTTTTCACGGGCAAATTCGTGAAGCTTACGCGCCGTTCCTATTCGCCACCTTGGCCGGTCAGGCGAGCATCGCGGGCGAAGGCCAGCTGTGCTTCGCTCTCTACCATATACGGAATCGGATTGACTGCAAGCCCGTCCACGCGAACTTCATAATGGAGGTGCGGACCGGTCGAACGGCCGGTCGAACCGACATAGCCGATGAGGTCGCCCTTCTTCACATTGTCGCCCGCGGTGACCGCAAGGCGCGACAGGTGAGCGTAACGGGTTTCCATCGCAGCACCGTGGCCGATGCTGATGAACAGCCCATAGCTCGAATACCAGTCTGCCCGGCCAATCACGCCATCGGCAGTGGCATAGACCGGGCTGCCGGTCGGCGCGGCGAGATCGATGCCGGCGTGGGCACGGCGGCCGCCGAGCACCGGATGTGTGCGCATACCAAATCCGCTGGTCAGCGATGCGCCTTCCAGTGGCATCCGCGACGGCACCGAAACAGTGCGCTGCTGGATCGGCGAGGAAAATGCGACAATCTGTTCACCGGTGCCAAGCGTCGGGCTGGTCCGTTCAAGCTGCGTCCAGCTGGCGAACAGCGATTTGAAGCGCGCGTCGCCATTATCGACCGCATCGGTCTGACCTTCGCGCAGGGGCGCGGCAACGTCGACAGCGGCGGTTGTGGTCGAGGAGGAGTTGGCAGTGTTGGCGAAAGCCGGGGCAGCGGCGGAAACCAGCACAGCGGCGCAGCCCGAAACGGCGAGCTTGACCACTTGGCGCAAGGCAAACTTCATAAACTGACCCGGTCCCGATTGCGGCTATTGCGCCGTAGGAATGTCGGCACATCTGTTGCGCGCCATTTGCTGAAGTGTGGTTATCCGGGTGATTCGTTAATAGGCAATCGCTGCGTAGAAACCGCGCGACAAACCGGCTGCAAGACGCGCTGAGTCGTTGAACGGTGGCTTAACTTGGCCTTTGAAATGCAGTTTCACGAGGTTTTGCCAGAGAGATTCGGGATTCTGTCCGGCAATTTCCGCGCATCGCAAAAAGTGCTTGGTGCCCGCTGCGACGTGGCGAATTTCGTCGTCAAGTATCCGATCGAGAATTTTCGCACCATGTTCATCACCGCCCGCCCGCACCCGGTCGAGCGTGGCTGGTGTCACGTCCAGCCCGCGCGCCTCCAGCACCATCGGCACGACGGCGAGCCGCGCAGCCACATCGCCGCGCGTGGCATAAGCGGCTTCCCACAATCCGGCATGAGCGGGCAGCGCGCCGTAATGGCTTCCGAGGGTTTGCAGCTTTCGGGCAAGCAGCGCGAAGTGCATTGCTTCATCGGCTGCGACTGCCAGGAAGTCGCCAACGAACGCCTCGCCCATTTCCGCGCCGAATCGTCCCGCCATATCAAGCGCAAGGTCGATCGCGACGAATTCTATATGGGCAAGGGAGTGCCACAGCGCGATCCGCCCGCGCTCCGATCCGCCTTTGCGGCGTTTCGGCATTTGGCCGGGTGCGAGCAGTTCGGGTGCATCCGGCCAAGCGGGCTGATCCGGCATGGTCACGTCGAATTTCCACGCCAAGTCGCCGCGCCGCCACGCCCGGGCCACTTCGCGGGTGGCAAAGCACTTGGCGCGCGGGTCCGCAGTCAGCAGCGCGGCACGGATGGCGCGGGCGATGGTCGTCATGGGACGGATCAGAGCGCCTTGGCAGCGGCAAGGACTTCCTCGGCGTGGCCTGCAACCTTCACCTTGTCCCACACCTGCGCGATCGTGCCGTCCGCGCCCACCAGATAGGTCGCGCGCACCATGCCCATATAGGTTTTGCCATACATCTGCTTTTCCGCCCACACGCCAAGCGCGTCGGAAAGCCCGCCTTCTTCGGCATCGGTGGCGAGCGGCGCGGTCAGGCCGTGTTTGGCGATGAATTTGGCGTGCTTTTTCGCCGGGTCCTTGCTGACGCCGAGCAGCTTCGTTCCCGCTGCATCGAATTCCGTCTTCAGTGCGGAAAAATCCTTGTTTTCGGTGGTGCAGCCCGGGGTGTCGTCCTTTGGGTAGAAGAAGATCACCAGCTTGGAGCCTGCAAAATCCGAAGGCTTTACGCTGCCGCCTTCGGGGGTTTCCATGGCGATATCGGGGATGGCGTTACCGACGTGGGGGAAATTGCTCATTGGGTTTGCTCCTGTTCGGTGTCGAGAATGTCTGTGCCCAGGATTTGTTTCCAGACGCCCGCCACCGTCATCCGTGCTGCGGCGAAGGCGTCCAGCAAGGCGGCGTAGCTTTCGCACCCGCAGGCCTGCGCCAGCGCGCGTGCGCCGGACGGCGGAGGCTCGCGTCCATCAGGGGCAAGCAAGCGCCCAGCCACCAGCATCCGGCTCATCAAGGCGTGTGGCTGGGCCAGATCAGCGGGCACCAACCCGGCGGACGCCAGCCCCGCCAGCGCCGCCGACAGATCGGGATCGAGCGCGCCCGGCGCTGCCACGGCCAACGGGCTGCCGTCCGCAGCCTGACCGCGCAATTGCAGGTAATGGACCAGAAACTCGATATCGACGAGCCCGCCGCGCGCCAGTTTGGCATCCACGGGGCCGCCGGCCGGTTTGTGCTTCGCCATTTCGCCGCGCATCTGCAGCACCGCATCGCGCAGCGCCGAATGCCCGCGCGGCGCATGGAGCACTTCGGCGAGCACCGCCTCCAGTTCGGCCCGGGCGGCGGGTGATCCATACAGCACCCGCGCGCGGGCCAGCGCCATATGCTCCCATGTCCATGCCGCCACGCGCTGATACTTGCCGAAAGCTTCGCAGCTGACCGCCAATGGCCCTTGATTGCCTTGCGGCCTCAGCCGGGTATCGACTTCGTAAAGCGCGCCCTGCGCGGTCGGCACCGACAGCGCGGCGCTGACCCGGCTGGCGAGGCGGTTGTAATAGATCGTCCCCCCGAGCGGGCGGGGACCATCCGATTGCGCGGCGAAATCGCCGTTGAACAAGTAGACGATATCAAGGTCCGAGGCATGGGTCAGCGCCCCGCCGCCCAGCCGCCCAAGGCCGAGGATCAACAGCTCGCTGCCCGGAATCCGGCCATGCTTTGCGGCGAACTCCTCGACCGTCGCCTCGGCGGCCAGTTGCAAAGCCGCCTCCGCCGTGCGGGACAGGGCACGGGCGATGTCGAGCGGATCGGCCAGCCCCTCGATCAACTGGATGCCGAGCGCGAAGCGAATCTCGCCCGTGATGATGCGGATCGCGTCGAGCAGCGCCTCGTAATCATCGCGCCCTGTCGCGCCGCGCATCCGCGCCATAATCTGCGGTACGTCCCCCGGCAGGTCGAGTGCGTCCTTGTCGATTAGCGTGTCAAGCAGTTCGGGCTTGCGCGCCAATTCGTCCGACAGCACCGGGGCCAGCGTCAACGCCGCCACCAGCCGGCGCGTCAGATCGGGCCGTGCGTCGAGCAGGCGGAAGGTGGTGATCGCGGACGGCACGCTTTCGATGATCCGTTCCCAGCGGGTAATGGCGCGCATCGGATCGTCGCTGCGGGCCATCGCTTCCAGCAACGCCGGGGCGAGCCTGTCCCACGCCGCCACGGCCTGCGGGCTGCGGATCGCCGCGTGGCGCCCGTCGCGCCATGTTTCGACCCGCTCGGCCAGAACATCAGGTTCGGGGTAACCCCATTTGCCCAGATTATGCGCCAGCGCGCTGACCGGCATGGCCACGGCGACCGGCGCGGCTTCGGGAGCGCCGATCAGTTCTTCGTAAATCCGTGCCGTGCGGGCGGTGATCGCCGTCAGTTCAGCCACCAGCGCCGCGCCGTCCGCAAGGCCATCGAGCCGTGCAACATTATCCAGCGCCTCGCCCTGCGGCAGGGCGTGGGTCTGGCGGTCGTTCACCATCTGCAAGCGATGCTCGATCTGGCGGAGGCGGTCATAGGCCTCCCCCAGTGTCATGGCATTATTCGCCGTGATCCACCCCGCGGCCGCCAGCGCATCGAGCGCCGCGCGTGTGCCGCGCAGCCGCAGAGACGCATCGCGCCCCCCGTGGATCAGCTGGTGGGTCTGGGCGTAGAATTCGATCTCGCGAATGCCGCCGCGCCCGCGCTTAACGTCAAAACCGGGGCCGGGCGCGGGCGGGCCTTCATGGCTGTGGCGGATCCGGTGGGTGAGCGCGCGGATTTCCTCGATTGCGCCGAAATCGAGCTGCCCGCGCCACACGAAGGGCCGGATCTGGGCGAGGAACTCTTCGCCCGCCGCGACATCCCCCGCTGCTGCTCGCGCACGGGTGAAGGCGGCGCGTTCCCACGCCAGCGCCGCGCCCTGATAATGGGTCAGCGCGGCCCCCACCGGCACGGCAAGCGGACTGACCTCGCTGGCGGGCCGCAAGCGCAGATCGACGCGCAGGGCATAACCATCGGCGGTGTTCGTCGCCAGCAGCGCCACTATCCGCCGCGCATAACGCTGCGCCGCATCGCCTGGATCGTCGCTGGCGCGGCGCGGCAGACGGTCACGGTCGAACAGCAGGATCGGGTCGATGTCGGAGGAATAGTTCAGCTCGCCCGCGCCCTGCTTGCCCAGCGCCAGCGCGATGAAGCCATCGGCGGCGTCCATATCGGTGCGTTCGGCAATCGCGGTGCGGATCGCGCGGTCCAGCGCGCGATCCGCAAAGGCGGTGAGTTCGCCCACCACCCTGGCAAGGGGAAAAGCCCCCGCCAGATCGCCTACGGCCAGCGCCGTTGCCAGCCCGAGTCGTTCCCGCCTGAGCGCCACTTCGGCGTCCGGTTCCTGCCCCTGCGCCTTGGCCCATGCCAGCCCTGCATCGGCCTCGCCTGCCGCCAGCAGTGCGGCCAGTTCAGGCTGACGCTCCAGCGCGCGCGCCAGAAACGGCGCGTGGCTGCGGGCGCGGTGCAGTGCGGCTGCCCAATCAGGTTCCCGGTTTTCTCCCATGATCTCCCTCTCTGGCCGCGCGGCGCGGTTGCTGCAAGGGGGCGTCCTTGTGGCCCTATCGCTGCGCTACTCGAGGGCGTCCTTGTGCCCCTACCCCTGCCCTACTTGAGGGCGTGCTTGCGTGCCGCTTGGCGCTCTGCAATGGGGCGCGGCATGACGATGATCATGCCTCCCGAATGGGCGCCGCAGGACTGGCTGTGGATCGGCTTTCCGCACCTGGCCGAAGAATGGCCCGGCTGGCTGGAGCTGGCGCAGGAGCAGATGGCGGCCTTCGCCAGCGCTGTCGCGGAAAGCGGGCAGCAAGTGCGCCTGCTGGTGCGCGACGAAGCCAACGAAGCCCGCGCCCGCGCGCTGGTGAGCAGCAAGGTGACGCTGGAGCGGCGCGTCTATGGCGATGTGTGGCTGCGTGATACCGGCCCGCTGGTGGTGTTCGATGGTGACGCCCGCGCGGCGCGCCGGTTCGGCTTCAACGGTTGGGGCGGCAAATATCTGATGCCGGGCGATCAGGAAATTGGCGCAGAACTCGCCCGCGATGCCGGGTTGGCGATCACCGCCACACCGATGATCCTTGAAGGCGGGGCGGTGGATGGAGACGGCACCGGGCTGGTCGCCACGACTGAACAATGCCTGCTCAATTCCAACCGCAATCCCCGTATGGCCCGCGCAGCAATCGAGGCCGAACTCGCCGCGCAGCTAGGCTTCACGCGGGTGCTGTGGCTGGGCGATGGCCTGATCAACGATCATACCGATGGCCATGTCGATAACCTTGCGCGCTTCGTCGGCCCCAACCGGCTGGTCGTGCCTGAGGCCACCGGCACAGACGATCCCAACGCCGCCATCTACGCCGATGCCGCCGCGCGGGCCGAGGCGTTCGGTGTCGAGGTGGTGCGCATCCCCTCGCCCGGCCTGCTGACCCGCGACGGCGTGATCGAACCGGCTAGCTATGTGAACTTCGCGATCACCAGCCATCTGGTGGTGGTGCCGACCTTCGGCAGCCCCCACGATGCCGCGGGCGTGGCTGCGATTGCCGCTCTGTTCCCAGACCGTGACACGATCGGCCTGCCGGGTGATGCCGTTCTGGCGGGCGGCGGCGGTTTCCATTGCGCCAGCCAGCAAATGCCTTCCGCACGGGGAGCGAATTAACGGTTCGTTAGGGATTTGGGGAGAGAGTGCGGAATATGACCCGCGCTCTTGCCATTGCCCTGCCGCTTGCTTGTGCGACCCGCATCGATTCGCTTGATCTGGCGCGGCGCATGATCGTGATTGGCTGCGCTGCCGCGCTGATCCTTGCGGGGCAGGCGCTGCCCTTCTGATCAGACCACGCGGGCAAAAGCGGCCATGGCCGCCCCGCCAAGGATCAACCCCACACTCATCCGCCAGACCGGATCGCTGACCCGGCCTGAAACCCGCGCGCCAAGCCGGTTGCCGGCAATGATCATCGGCAGCATCACCAGCGCGAAAAGCAGCAGCTCCACCCGCAGAATGCCGAGCCATGTCGCACTCGCCAGACCGGCGCTGGCCGCAATCGTGAAGATCAGTTGCATCGACGCCTTGATCGTCGGACGTGGCAGGTCGCGCCCGGCGTAGAATGGCACCACCGGCGGCCCCGGCATCCCGGCATAGCCCGTCATCAGCCCGCTCAGCACTCCGACACTGCCTGTCACCACCGGCCCCGGCACCGCGGCACCGCGCCTGGGGAGCAGGATGGCGATAAAGGCACTGACCGCGATCAGCGCGATCACCAGCCGCGCCACATCCTTGCCGGTCACCGACAAAGCATAGAGGCCCAGCGGGGTCGCCACCACCACGGCCGCGCCGATGACCCAGGCGCTCCGTTCAGCCTCGCGCACCAGCGTGCGGATTTCGGTCGCGCCGATCATCAATGATAGGGCATTGGTCAGCACCACCGCTTCGACCGGTGGCAGCGCCAGTGCCAGCACCGGCACCAGAAGGATCGCCATGCCGAACCCGGTCAGCCCGCGCACGAAGGCAGACCCAAGCGCCGCGACCAGCGCGATAGCGACTTGGCTAGCGGTAAAGCCCCCGATCAGTTCCACTATCAGCCGGCAGCCAGATCGGGCGGGGTGCCCTCGGCGCGCAGCATCGCGATGGCGTCCGCCAGGGGCATAACCTTCTGGTGCTCGGCCCCCAGCGTGCGGACGGCAACCGTGCCTTCCTCGGCCTCGCGCTTGCCGACCACCAGCAGGTGCGGGACCTTGGCGAGGCTGTGTTCGCGGACCTTGTAGTTGATCTTTTCGTTGCGGGTGTCGGTTTCGACCCGGATGCCCGCCGCGCGAAGCTGCGCTTCGACCTCGTGGGCGTAGCCGTCCGCATCCGAAACGATGGTCGCCACAACCGCCTGAACCGGCGCGAGCCATGCGGGCAGGCGCCCGGCGTAGTGTTCGATCAGGATGCCGATGAAGCGTTCGTACGAGCCGAAGATCGCGCGGTGGAGCATCACCGGGCGGTGCTTGTCGCCGTCCTCACCGATGTAGTTGGCATCGAGCCGTTCGGGCAGCACGCGGTCCGACTGGATCGTGCCGACTTGCCAGGTGCGCCCGATCGCGTCGGTGAGGTGCCATTCGAGTTTGGGGGCATAGAACGCGCCTTCGCCGGGCAGTTCTTCCCATTCGAGGCCGTTCGCCGTCAGCGCGTCGCGCAGTTCCTGTTCGGCCTTGTCCCAATCCGCCTCGCTGCCGAAGCGCTTTTCAGGGCGCAGGGCGAGCTTGATGTCATAGGTGAATCCGAAGTCGCGATAGACGGAATCGGCGAGCGCGAGGAAGGATTGCACTTCGGCCACGACTTGCGACTCCGTGCAGAAGATATGCGCGTCGTCCTGCGTGAACTGGCGCACGCGCATCAGCCCGTGCAGCGCGCCGTGCGGTTCGTTGCGGTGGCAGCAGCCCATTTCGCCCAAGCGGATCGGGAGATCGCGGTACGAGGTGATGCCCTGCTTGAAGACAATGACGTGCGCGGGGCAGTTCATCGGCTTGATCGCCAGCCATTCGGCATCGTCCGCCACCTTGGGAGAGGCCGCACCGCTGTCCTCGTCAACCTCGGGCACCATGTCCGGCACGGCGAACATGTTCTGCGCGTATTTCCCCCAGTGCCCCGACTGCGTCCACTGGCGCACGTCCATCAGCTGCGGGGTCTTGATCTCGCGATAGCCGGAACCGTCCATCTTGCGGCGCATATAGGCTTCGAGTTCACGCCAGATGCGGTAGCCCTTGGGGTGCCAGAAGACGCTCCCGTGGGCTTCTTCCTGAAGGTGGAACAGGTCCATCTCGCGGCCCAGCTTGCGGTGGTCGCGCTTGGCGGCTTCCTC
>ERZ1022756.97-NODE-97-length-32048-cov-16.835214_pt1 | contig 32048 bp, 34 predicted proteins | sample MGYA00520902_ERZ1022756 | MGnify/ENA primary metagenome ERZ1022756 (study PRJEB33162, sample SAMN09537601) | freshwater metagenome | isolation source: freshwater | place: Canada:Alberta | collected 2017-07 | study: EMG produced TPA metagenomics assembly of the...
TCGGGACACTGGGTGTCCGACGAATACGTTATTTAGATTCCGCCAAAATTCGCATTCGGACTTTTATCAGCTTCTTTACCAATGCCTTTGGTAATGGCTTATCGATTGGAAACTGAAGCGCACCCTTGGATGTTTTGTAGTTCTCGAGTTCTTTTTTGAGCTCTGGAATTACAAGGGATGAGTGGGGAAAATAGCTGCAGTGATTCTTGAATGCGTCGAAACCGCAAATTATCTTTCCATTTATTCGATATCCGGGAAAACCATAAGAGATAACTTCTTCAGCTTCGGGAATGATCTCAAGAATGGTTTTTCTCAGCGACTCTAAGGTTGACTTTTGTGGCTGAGGTAACTTCGCTAAATGTGCTTTGACTTCTTTAGCTGACATTGTTGCTCAAATAGTTTGCCAGATTATTGAAATAGCTTTCCATGCCGTCTTTAGTTGCCTCGGCCTGTTCTGGATCCATGGAACCAAATTGAGAGAATCTGACCCAGGAATTCTCACCACGAGCCTCAAAGTCAATTTCAATCAGGTGACTTTCTAGGACTTCACCTCTCAGGTTGAACTCAAGTTCGTCTTGGGAGTAAAACAGGGTGTGGACAAGTTTCTCTTCAAACTTCACTTCCGTGTACTTTCCCCAAAAGTAAGCGTTGAACCCATTTACTGATACGTCTATTGCGATTGCCCAGTCTCCGCCGACAACTGCTTCGCTTGTTGCAGAGTTTGGGACGGTATCCAGCACTTCAGGGCTGTACCACTTCTGTAATTGATCAACTTCTACCCAGGCTTTCCAAAGAGTAGAAAGTGGTACGGCGTATTCGCGTTCTACTGAATAAAGTGGAGTTTTCATTAGACGTTAAATCTAAACTCCACAACATCACCGTCTTGCATGATGTAGTCCTTGCCCTCCATGCGAACCTTGCCCTTAGCTTTGGCTTCGGCCATGGATCCGGTTGCGACCAGGTCGTCGAAGGAAACAATTTCTGCTTTGATAAACCCCTTTTGGAAGTCTGTGTGAATAACACCTGCGGCCTGCGGAGCACTCCAGCCCTGCTTGATGGTCCACGCTCTCGCTTCTTTGGGTCCTGCCGTGAGGTAGGTCTGAAGACCAAGAGTTCTAAAGCCAATTCGGGCAAGTTGATCTAGGCCAGACTCGTCTTGACCCAAGGAGGCAAGTAGCTCAGCGGCTTCAGATTTTTCTAGGTCAATTAGCTCTGACTCGACCTTGGCATCCAAGAAAACAGCCTCAGCTGGTGCAACTAGATCGGCCATTGCCTTTTTCTTAGCTGCATCGGTGAGCACGGCTTCATCGACATTGAAAACATAGATGGTTGGCTTGGCGGTTAGAAGACCTAGCTCTTTGATAGGCGAAAGATCGACATTGGTCTTGGAAAGTGGGTTGCCAGCATTCAATTCGGCGAGCGCCTGGTCGATTGCAACCAAGGCTTCAGGTTCTGCCTTTTTGCCTTTTATTTCCTTTTCAATTCGCGGTCTTGCTTTCTCAAGGGTCTGCAAGTCAGCGAGCATCAATTCGGTGTTTATGGTCTCAATGTCGCTTGATGGCTCAACCTTGCCATCTACGTGGATTACGTCTGAATCTGAGAAGCCTCTAACCACCTGAGCAATAGCATCTGCCTCTCGGATGTTGGCTAGGAACTGGTTACCAAGCCCTTCGCCCTCTGAGGCGCCTTTTACGATACCTGCGATATCCACGAAGGAAACAGGGGCCGACAGAATCTTTTCACTACTAAATAGCTCAGCGAGCTTGGCAAGTCTCTCGTCGGGAAGGTTTACCACACCAACGTTTGGCTCAATGGTTGCGAAGGGATAGTTGGCTGCCAAAACGTTGTTCTTGGTAAGTGCGTTGAATAGGGTCGACTTACCCACATTGGGTAGTCCCACGATTCCGATTGTTAGAGCCACGGGATACCACTCTACCTGTCGTTGGCAACTGGCAGACTACTTCTATGCCCCTAGATTTCACAGCCATTGACTTCGAAACAGCCAATGGCTCACCCGCTAGTGCTTGTGCTGTTGGGTTGGTGAGGGTTCGAGACTCTAAGCCGGTCGAGACCCTAGAGCTGCTTTTTCAACCCCCTGCTCCCCACGATTGGTTCAGTGAGGGCAACATCAGAGTCCACGGGATTACTCCAGAGCAAGTAAAGGATGCTCCAATGTATTCGGAGGTAATCGGTCAGATGCTTGAGTTTCTAGATACTGATTTGATCGTTGCCCACAATGCGTCTTTTGATATGAGAGTTCTTGCAGCCAGCGCCAAAGCGGTGCACCGGGAATTGCCGGCACTTAGGTTTGGATGTTCGCTAAAGATCGCACGAAAGACCTATAACCTCGAGAGCTACCGCCTCAATGCAGTGGCTTATGCCATTGGCCATGAAGAGTTTGAGCACCACAACGCGCTCGCTGACAGCGATGCTTCTGCGCGAATTGTGATTCACGCCGCCCAAAGACACGGTGTGGAGGATCTACCCTCCCTGCTGCAAGCCACCAAAGTTCACCTTGGCACGCTCTAGTGGCGTTTTTTGTCCCAAGCTAATGGCATAGTTCTAAGCATGGAACTTATCTATTTGGGTGTTGGGGTGGCCGTTGGCCTAGTTATTGGCGTATTGATAGCGATGCTCTTCTCGAAGGGCAAAGGCGGCGATGGCTCACTTGCTATCAAGCTAGCTTCTGCCGAAGCCACTCTTACCGGTCTTAGTGATGCGCTGGAAACAGCTAATCGTGAGCGAATGGCTAGAGAAGAACGAGACCGCGAAGAAAACAGGCTCCTCAAAGAACTGGCCCCGGTCAAAGATCGCCTAGAGCAAATGCAGCGTTCTGTTGCCTCACTCGAGAAAGAGAGAACCGAGCAATTTGGAACAATTCAAGAGCAGCTAAAAAATGCAGTTGCTTCTGACGAGCAACTTCGCAAGACCACCATGGCGCTTTCTCAGGCCTTGTCCTCCAATTCGATTCGAGGTGTTTGGGGTGAAACGCAACTGAGAAAGCTAGTTGAGCTTGCGGGGCTGATCAAGCAGGCTGACTTTAGCGAGCAAACAACTTTCTCGACTGACAGCGGTTCGGGTAGAGCCGACCTCATCATTAATCTTCCAGGCGGAAAGTCGCTAGCCATTGATTCAAAGGTGCCATTTAATTCTTACCAAGAAGCGTCTGCGATTTCGGAGCACGCAGAAGGTGAAGAAGCCAAGAGAAGACAAGACCTAATAGCTGCCCACGTCAAAGCTATGAAGATCCACATCGACGCTCTTTCAAGCAAAGAGTATTGGACCGGACTAAACGCCAGCCCAGACTTCGTTATTGCGTTCGTGCCATCCGAATCATTGCTTTCTGCAGCCTTAGATGCAGATCCTGCTTTGCTGGAATACGCATTCAAGAAAAATGTCGCCCTGGCATCGCCAGTTAGCTTGTTCTCGGTGCTGAAAACAATCAATTACATCTGGCGTCAAAATGCCGATGAGAGCTCAGTTCGTAACATGATTCGAATCGGAAAAGAGCTGTATGAGCGAGTTGGGAAGATTGCTGAACACGCGGATCGACTTGGCCGCTCAATCACCAACACGGTAAAGGATTACAACTCCTTCGTTTCATCCCTAGAAACACGGGTTCTAGTTACAGCTAGAAAACTCAACGATTTGGATGAAAATCAGCTCGGAACCGAGGAGATTTCCTCCCCAACCCCTATCGAGGCTGGGGCCACTTCAATCACTGCAAACGAGCTCCAGAAGGACTGATTTTCGGGGGTTTTTTGCTCTAGGTGGGCAACTGTTGGGTTTGGTTATACTCGAATTCAAGCTCACAAAGGCGTTTGCAGCTCCAAATCCCTGTGGGATAGCTTAGACAGCTAGCTCCCCCGTTATGAATCCGCAAGGAGAAACTGCATGTCTGGAATGACAACCAAGTCACCTATTGTCACTCTGACGCCTGCTCCCACTCTTGATAGAACTTACACCGTCACCGATCTAACTAGTGGTGCCGTGAACAGAGCAGACTCCGTTGGCGAAGAACTTGCGGGCAAGGGAATCAACGTTGCAAGGGCTCTTCACCTAGCTGGAATTCCGGCACCAGCAGTTGTTCCTATTGGTAACGCTGAAAAAGGAATCCTGGAAAGAACCGGATCCAAGAATTTTCTTGTTCCACTTTGGATTGATGGAACCATTCGAGTTTCGACCACCATCTTGGAGCGTGGTGGAACAACCACCAAAGTAAACGAGGCTCCTAAGCCACTTACTTCCAAAGAATGGCAGCAGGTAATTGAGCTAACCGAGAAAACCGTGATTGAAAATGACGCCAAGTGGCTGGTTGTCGCTGGCGCTTTACCGACTGATGAATCAACTGGCACTTTCGTGGACCTCCATCCTATTTTTGAACGTATGGAAAAACTTGGCGTTCGAGTTGTCTTGGATACCAGCGGTGACCCACTTTCCTACTGGGTGCGACAAGGCGAAGCTGCCATCTTGAAACCAAACGCTGAGGAACTCTCCTCCGCCGTTGGCCGAGACTTGTTAACCAACGGAGACGTTATTGAGGCAGCAAGAGAACTTTGCTCGCACGGCGTGGAATGCGTTTTGGCATCACTCGGCGCTGATGGAATGTTGGCGGTGACCAAGACCCGCGCCTGGGCAACACGAACTGCTCCGGTAAAGGTAATCAACACAGTTGGTGCTGGTGATGCAACTTTGGCTGGATTCTTGGCAGCAATAACTAACAATCCACACCCAGAAGCCGAAAAAGAATATGGTGTGGCATTTAATGTCCCGGTTGGTGCCATGGCAGCAGTCCAGTGGGGAGCCGTCAAGGTTTCTCAGCCCACGAGTGGGTTGGAGAACATCAATAACCTACCTGAGGCATTTTTGACCGAAGACGTTGATCTATCCGCACCACTCAAAGAGCCAGCCATCCATAAGGAGAACTAAGCCATGCCAGTAGCAAGCCCAGATGCCTACCTAGCAATGCTCGATAGAGCGAAGTCCCAAAAGTTCTCCTATCCCGCAATCAACGTCTCGTCCTCCGCTACCGCAATTGCAGCACTACAGGGTCTCCAGGAGTCAGGTTCTGATGGAATCCTTCAAGTCTCAACGGGTGGCGCAGAGTACTGGTCTGGTTCGACCGTGAAGTCCATGGCAATTGGAGCACAGGCGATGGCAGCCTTCGTGCGCGAGGCAGCCAAGGGGTATGGAATCACCGTGGCTCTTCACACCGATCACTGCGCAAAGGGTCAATTGGATGGCTTCGTTAGGCCGCTTTTGGAAGTTTCTGCTGATCGGGTAAAAAGTGGTTTGGACCCCCTATTCAATTCCCACATGTGGGATGGCTCAGCTGTGCCACTCAAAGAGAATCTTGAAATTGCAAAAGAATTGCTCGCGAAAACCAAATCAATCGGATCAATCCTCGAAATCGAAGTTGGTGTTGTTGGTGGTGAAGAAGATGGAGTTGAAGGTGGATCTGGAAAAGATCTATTCACAACCGTCGAAGATGGCATGGCCACTGTTGAGGCCCTTGGTCTAGGAGAAAACGGTCGCTACTTAACAGCGCTGACTTTTGGAAATGTCCACGGAAGCTACAAGCCTGGAAGCGTCAAGCTAAAGCCAGAACTACTTGACGAAATCCAAAGAGAAATCGGTAAAAAGTATTCGAAGGATCTTCCATTTGATCTTGTGTTTCACGGTGGATCAGGTTCAACCGACAAAGAAATTGCAGACGCAGTTAGCTTTGGTGTAATCAAGATGAACATTGATACTGACACTCAGTACGCATTTACTCGCGCTATCGCCGGACACATGTTTGCAAACTACGATGGCGTGCTAAAAGTAGATGGCGAAGTCGGCAACAAGAAAACTTACGACCCAAGAGTTTGGGGCAAACTAGCTGAGGCATCCATGGCTACCAGAGTGGCGCAAGCCGCAAGCCAGTTGGGGTCCGCTGGAAAGTCTCCAACCGCCTAATGCCCGATCGGGATCCGTTCTACGACAATGGAAACCCTAGGTACAAGGGGAAATACAAAGACTCCAAGATGCACGGCTACTGGGAGTTTTTTAGAAAAGACGGAACCTTGATGCGGTCTGGAAGTTTCGATTTAGACAAACAAGTCGGTGTCTGGACAACCTATGACCAGTCTGGTCATCCCCACAAAGAAACGGATTTTGGCTCCTAGGAGCGCTTGACTTTATTGCTGGTGTCTTGGCCGGCTTCCTTGAGATCCTTGCGAAGCTCCTTAGGAAGCGAGAACTGGACGTCTTCTTCGGCCGTGGTTATTTCAATTGGCTTTCCAAACTGACGCTTCTCGAGATATTCCAAGACCTCTTCAACGAGCTCTTCAGGCGCAGAGGCACCCGATGATACGCCTACGGTCTCAACACCCTCAAACCACTCTTCCTTGATTTCACTTGCGTAATCAATTCGGTAAGCAGCCTTCGCCCCAGCTTCCAGAGCCACCTCGACTAGGCGAACGGTGTTCGAGGAGTTCGCCGAGCCAATGACGAGAACGAGATCAGATTCTGACCCAACTTTCTTGATCGCAACCTGGCGATTTTGTGTTGCGTAACAGATGTCGTCGCTTGGAGGGTTCTGCAGTGTTGGAAACTTCTCCCGAAGTTTCAAAACTGTTTCCATGGTTTCGTCAACCGAAAGGGTGGTCTGTGAAAGCCAGATAACTTTCTTAGGGTCCTTGACCTTTGCGTTTTCAATTCCTTCTGCGCCATCTACCAGTTGAACGTGGTCCGGAGCTTCGCCAGCGGTTCCTTCTACCTCTTCGTGACCTTCGTGGCCAATAAGCAAAATGTCATATTCTTCGGCTGCAAATCTTTGAACCTCTCGGTGCACCTTTGTTACAAGTGGGCAGGTCGCATCAATGGTGTTTAGACCTCTTGCCTCGGAAGCTTTTACAACCGCAGGTGAAACGCCGTGGGCCGAGAACACTAGAGTTGAGCCTTCTGGAACTTCGTCAACTTCGTCAACAAAGATTGCTCCGCGCTTTTCTAAGCCAGTTACAACGTGCTTGTTGTGAACGATTTCCTTGCGAACATAGACCGGAGCGCCATAGTGATCCAACGCCTTTTCGACGGCAATAACGGCTCGGTCTACGCCGGCACAGTACCCTCTTGGGGCCGCTAAGAGCACGCGCTTGGAAGGGGTAATATTTATTTGGGTCACAGCTCAATCTTACGAGAGATAACTAAGCCAGTCGAAGGAACCGTCATGTCGGACGATCAAGAGCAGCAATCCGCTGAATCTCGAGTGTCCAGCGAGCTAACCCCCTGGAGTGTGGCCAATTTCACCTCCTCCCTCAAAGACTGGATAACCAGGCTTGGCAATGTCTGGGTCGAAGGTCAGATTTCTCAAATCAGCCCCAAGAAGGACGTTTTCTTTGGGGAGCTAAGAGACTTAGTTGCCGACAAGGGATTCTCTATCCACTCAAGAAGACCTGATGTTCTTCGCACTATTTCTGAGCTTGCGGCAGGTGACCGAGTGGTTGCTCTAGTCCATCCAGACTTTTGGGAGCGCTCTGGAAAGACCAGCATGGACATCTTGGCCATCAGAAAAGTCGGCCTCGGTGAGTTACTGGAGAGAATCGAGCGACTGCGTCAACAGCTAATTAGCGAAGGGCTAACCCTTGCCGAGAGAAAGAAGCCGCTGCCGTTTCTTCCAAACCTGATTGGGCTCATCACAGGAGCTAACAGTGACGCCGAGAAAGATGTTTTGCAAAATGCCAAGCTGCGCTGGCCAGAAGTACGATTCAAGGTCCAACACACTCCTGTCCAAGGAGATAAAGCTGCGGCTGAGATCATCAAGGCCATACAAGCACTCGATGCCGATAGCGAAGTAGATGTAATCATCCTTACCCGTGGCGGTGGGTCATTTCAGGATCTTCTGGTGTTCTCTGACGAGCAAGTGGTAAGGGCGGTTGCTAACTGCAAGACACCAATAGTTAGCGCTGTCGGTCATGAAAATGACCGCCCGCTTACCGATGAGGTTGCAGACCTTCGGGCCTCTACTCCAACCGATGCTGCCCTAACGGTAGTGCCCAACGTGGTCGAGGAGCGAAAAAAGATTTCAATGGCCCTAGAGCGCATCTCTCTCAGGGTTGTTGGTTATGTCCAGAACCAGCTGGAGTTAATCTCAGGAATTAGAACCAGGCCTGTTTTTGCAAATCCATTCACCATCGTTGACGAGCGCGCTGCAATTATTAGCCAGTTTCTCTCAAGCGTTCAGTATCAAACCAGAAACTTCCTCGAGAAAGAACAATTACAGATTGCCGGGCTTCGTGGCCAAGTAAGAGCGCTATCTCCCAAGCTGACTTTGGATCGAGGATACGCGGTTGTTAGAACTACTGAGGGCGGTTTGGTAACCGATCCCAAGAAGGTTTCTAAGGGCGAGCAGTTGAGAGTGACCCTCTCTGGCGGCGAGCTCGGAGTCACGGCAGATTGAAAGTAGGCTAGAGGCATAATGAGTGAAACCAACAAAGACATCGATGCGATGAGCTACGAGCAGGCTCGTGACGAATTAGTAAAGGTCGTAGCTGAACTAGAAACTGGTTCAGTGACCCTAGAAAAATCAATGCAGCTTTGGGAGCGTGGCGAGGCTTTGGCTAATCGCTGCGAGAAGTGGCTCTCGGGAGCCAGAGATCAGCTTGAGAGAGTAGCAAAAGCAAAGAAGACTGGCGAAAAGTGAGCGATGCCGCGGCCAAGCGTCGTGCGCGCCAGACGCTAATCAACCTTCTTCTGTCCCTTGGAGCAACTATCGGAGTGATGCTGGTTTTGATTCTTGCTGTGCCGCGCGATGATTCCAATCGAGTGCAAGCAGTTGACTATCAAGAGGTTGCTTCTCAGGCTGCAAGTGAAGCCCCCGGATCGTTGTTGGTTCCAACCCTTCCCGTGGATTGGTATTCCAACGCAGCACGTTTTAGATCTGCCGCCCAAGATGGAGTAGCGACTTGGTACGCAGGATTCGTTGGACCAAATAGTGAATTCATTGCCATGACTCAAGGGTTTGAGGTGAACCAGACCTGGATTCAAATACAGCTTGAGGCTAATAAGCCAACTGGCGAGATCACTCTCGGGGACCGGTCATGGAGGATTTATGAAACCACCAAGGCCAACACCCCGGCGAAATCCAAAGACTTCCTAATGCTGCTGGAATACGAGAATAACGCGGTGCTTGTTTACGGGGTGGCGCCTAGATTGCAGCTCGAGGAGTTCGCAACACAGCTTTCTTTGTTGATTGAATCCAACTGAGGCCAAGTTCTTAGCCAAAGAGAGTAAATTAGTAATCGAAGCAATCGGTAGTTTCGTAACTTTTTTGAAAATTGGTTTGAGGCAGGATGACAATGGAATTTCGTATTGAGCACGACACTATGGGCGAGGTAAAAGTTCCTAAGGATGCACTTTATTCGGCTCAGACCCAACGCGCAGTTGAGAACTTCCCTATTTCTGGATCAACACTAGAAAAAGCTCACATCGCAGCACTTGCTCAAATTAAGAAAGCGGCAGCGCTGGCAAATGCCAAACTTGGCGTACTAGATCAAGCAATTGCAGACGCAATCGCAAAGAGTGCAGATGAAGTAATCTCCGGAAAGCACGACGGCGAATTCCCAGTCGACATCTACCAGACGGGTTCTGGAACTAGCTCAAACATGAACATGAACGAGGTTTTGGCAACGCTCGCTTCGAAGCACCTAGGCAAGCCGGTTCATCCAAATGATCACGTAAACGCTTCGCAGTCTTCCAACGACGTCTTTCCGACCTCCGTACACCTTGCCGTAACGTCAGCAATCGTTCAGGACCTTCTACCAGCACTTGATTACTTGGCAGGAAAATTGGAAGTCAAAGCCAAGAGCTGGGCAGAGGTTGTTAAAGCTGGACGCACTCATCTTATGGATGCCACTCCAGTCACCCTCGGTCAAGAATTTGGTGGCTACGCCGCACAAATCAGATATGGCATTGAGAGAATCAACTCGAGCATTGCCCGAGTTGCCGAAGTTCCACTGGGTGGAACGGCGGTTGGCACGGGAATAAACACCCCTAAAGGTTTCCCTCAGGAAGTTATCAAGCTATTGGCAACAGCCACTTCACTTCCAATAACTGAAGCGAGAGATCATTTCGAAGCTCAAGGTGCCAGAGACGCATTAGTTGAAGCATCCGGAGCTCTAAGGGTTCTAGCCGTAAGCCTCACAAAAATTAACAACGACTTACGTTGGATGGGTTCTGGCCCAAACGCAGGATTGGGAGAGCTGGCCATTCCTGACTTGCAGCCAGGATCTTCAATCATGCCTGGCAAGGTAAACCCAGTTATCCCTGAAGCGGTATTGATGGTTTGTGCTCGTGTTATCGGCAACGACCAGACCGTGGCTTGGGCTGGTGCCAGCGGGAACTTTGAACTAAATGTTGCAATCCCAGTAATGGGTAATGCAATACTTGAATCAATCAGGCTCTTGGCTAACTCATCCAAGGTTTTGGCAGATAAGACAATTGAGGGCCTGGAAGCCAACAAGGAGCGCTCACTCGCCCTTGCGCAGTCCAGTCCAGCAATTGTGACGCCGCTGAATAAGGTCATTGGATATGAAGCTGCTGCAAAAATAGCGAAGCATTCTGTAGAAAAGTCGATAACCATCAAAGAAGCCGTCATCGAGTTGGGTTTTGTTGAGCGAGGCGAGATTAGCGAAGTTGATTTAGACAAAGCACTAGATGTGCTATCTATGACCAAGCCCCCACAGTAATCGCCCCAAAGAAACCAACCAGCAGATAAGGCCCAAGTGGCATTGATCCGCCCAGTTTCATTTTGCCCAAAACAACAAGAGCCATTGCAACTACTCCTGCGATCAGGAAGCTAATCAATAGCGCAACAATCGGTAATGCAGCCGAATACCAGCCAAGGGCGAGTGCCATGACGGCCATCAACTTCACGTCCCCCATGCCAAGAAACCCCATTCGGTTTACTCCTAGTGCGACGGTGAAAGTTATCAGCATGGCCAGAGTTGCCCAGAGCATGTTCCACCAGTTACCGCCTGCTGCACCTGCGAGTACTTGCCCGAGGAGTGTTATTGGGAAGGCTGGCAAAACGTATTTGTTTGGCAGTCGGCGCTGCAAAATGTCGGTCTTGGCTAACGGCCAAGCAGTGAGAGCCAGGTAGCCAAGACCGAGTGCTGAAAATGACGAGGCAAGATTTTCGAACACCCCTGAAGGGTATGTTGCATCAGATTCCTTGGTAAAAGTTATCCCCAGCTAAGCGCCGAAGCGACGGTGCCTTCTGGCAAATGCCCTGATTGCTCGAAGAAAGTCGACTTTTCTAAAGTCTGGCCACAGAGCTTCTTCGAAGTAGAGCTCCGAGTTGCTGGACTGCCAAAGCAGGAAGCCGCTCAAGCGCTGCTCCCCTGAGGTGCGAATGATTAGATCCGGATCTGGCTGATCAGAGGTGTAAAGGTGGGAGGCAATTAGCTCAGGCGTTAGTGAGTCAGAGAGTTTGGATAGATCATCGCCTGAGGCTATGGAGGACTGGACGATAGATCTCATGGCGTCGGTTATTTCCTGACGGCCGCCGTATCCAATTGCTAGGTTCACCGTTGCACCCTTGGTGTTGGCGCTGTCCTGCTCCGCTTTTTCTAGCGATGCTAGAAACTCCTTGGATAGGGCGGTTCGGTCACCCATAACCCGAATCTTCCAGTTTCCGCGGTTGACCATTTCCTTGGCCAACTTGTCCAGAATTTCGAACAGGTCTTGTAATTCTTCAGTGTTTCGCTGCTTGAGATTCTCGGTTGAAAGCAGATAAAGGGTGATTACGGGAACGTGGAGTTCATCACACCAGGAAAGAAACTCGAAGATTTTTTGGGCTCCTGCAATATGCCCAGACTTAGCCTTTGAGCCGTTGTTTTTATCAGCCCATCTCCTATTGCCATCAAGCATTACTGCGATATGTTTAGGGATGTTGTCTTTGTCTAGCTGACGCTCTAACTGAGCTTCATAAATGCTATAAACAAGATTTCGCACATTCCAAGGTTACCGCCTCAAAAGCCATCTATTGTTGAATCATGGCCAAAAAGAACACCGCAAGCGAACCCATGCATCTTCCACTGTCTGAAATTACAAAAACAGATGACGAAGTGAAGCCATCCTGGCGTGGCTGGATTCACACCGGAGTTCTACCGATTGCCGTTGCGGGTGGAATAGTACTGGTCGTACTAGCAGATGGACTCACTGCCAAAATTGCTGCCGCGGTTTTCTTCGCAAGTTCGATTCTGCTTTTTGGAACCAGCGCGATCTATCACCGCTTTAATTGGAAGCCAAAAGCAAAAAAGGCCCTAAAGAGATTTGATCACGCCAATATCTTCTTGCTAATCGCCGGAAGCTACACTCCCATCACCTTGCTTGCGCTTCCGCAAGAAAAGGCACTGTTGCTCATTGTTGCCATTTGGGCTACTGCCCTTCTTGGTATTGGCTTTAGAGTTTTCTGGCTTGGAGCCCCAAGGTGGCTGTATGTAATCATTTACATTCTCATGGGTTGGGCTGCAGTTGTTTACTTGCCAGATTTTATAAACGTGAACCTTGCGATGATGATTCTGATTCTGGCTGGTGGTTTGCTATACACACTAGGAGCAGTCTTCTATGCCCTCAAGAAACCAAATCCGATTCCTGGACACTTTGGTTTTCATGAGATCTTTCACAGCTTTACAGTGTTGGCGTTCTTGTGTCACTGGACCGCTGTGTTGATTATTTGCTTGAATCCTGTTCCGGGCTCATTCGCCTAGCTTGAAGCTGGCGGGGTTTTCGACTTATCTGACAGCTCTTCTATGTCTAGCTTCTGCACAATCTCAGCTCTGTAGCGAACCCGGCGAACCCGCCTGGTCATGTCAAAAATAATGAATATCGCTGCGCCGGCCACTCCGAAGGTGGCAAGAAAGCCCACAACCCCTGGGCTATACCAGGTGTCATCAATTACTACATCGCTAGGGGCTTCGGTTTCTAACCAGATTGCTATTCGATTCATACTCTTAAGTATGAGCCACAATCTTCAGTTAACCTTGATAAGTGAGTAAAAACATTGCCCAGCAACGCTACGGCCAAGAGCGGCTAAAGAGGCGAGATCGCGTTCTCGCCGTGACGGTAGCTACCGCAGCGGGAGTTTTTTTCCTAGTTTGGGCAATATTCGTGAGCATCGACAATGCCAATCAGATTTCACACCGGGACATCGCCTACGAAGTAATCGATGAGTACTCGACGACCGTAACCTTTGAGGTGTCTAGAAACCCAGGGCAGGCAGTTAGTTGCGATGTCACTGTCTTGAATCAGTCCTTTGCGATTGTGGGCTTTTTGACCGTTGATGTAGCGCCATCAACTAACCGCTCAACAGTGATTTCGAGCACAGTTTTGACCACAGAACTGGGCGTCTCGGGCTTGGTTGATGGCTGCCGCTGAATTAGGCTAGAGAGATTATGTCTGAATCAAACGATGCAACCTGGCTAACCCAGGAAGCCTACGACCGTCTTGCCGACGAACTTGAGTATCTCCTCACGGTCGCTAGAGGCGACATTGCTAAGCGAATCCAAGAGGCGCGAGAAGAAGGCGACCTCAAGGAAAACGGCGGTTACCACGCTGCCAAAGAAGAGCAAGGCAAGATTGAATCGCGCATTAATCGACTAGAAGAAATTCTTTCAACAGCCCAGGTTGGCGAAGCACCTAAGGCTCACGGAATAGTGCAGCAAGGTCTAGTCATTTCTGTCGAACTTAACGGTTCAGAGAAGAAGTTTCTTTTGGGTAGTGCTGAGATCAGCGATGAAGACATTGAGGTGTACAGTCCAGACTCTCCAATCGGCAGCGCGATTATGGGTAAAAAAATCGGAGAACAGCTTGATGTGTATTTGCCTAACGGGAAGACCATCCAGGTGAAAATCCTGGATGTAACAAATAGTTAGTCTTCTCGCGGCGCTTGTAACTTAGGTCTAAGACCCGCTTTTTCCAAAGCATTCACAACTTCCATGCGGTGTTTGTGGCCGCTGGTTTCCACCGACAAGTTCAATTCCACTTCGCTAATCTGAAGGCCGTTGCCATGGCGTGTGTGCAGGACCTCGATAACGTTTGCGTGAGCCCCTGCGATAACCTCTGCCGTTAGCGCTAGCTGACCAGGGCGGTCTGGAAGCATTACGGAGAAATTGGTGTAACGATCAGAGGTTGATAGCCCGTGGCGAATAATGCGCTGCAGCAAAAGTGGGTCCATGTTGCCGCCGGATAGTATCGCGACTGTCTTTCCCTTAGCTTTGGCTTTACCGCTCAGCAGAGCCGCCACTGCAACGGCACCAGCGGGCTCGACGACCTGCTTGGATCTTTCCAGCAAAACTAGAATCGCCTTTGCGATGTCGTTCTCGGACACGGTTACTACCTTGTCGACGTACTTCTTGATTAGCTCAAAAGGCACTCTTCCTGGCTTCGATACGGCAATTCCATCGGCAATTGTCGGTGTGGTTTGGATTTCAGTTACCTTGCCAGCTCGAAGAGATGCTGGGTAGGCAGCGGAGTGCTCTGACTGAACTCCAATAACTTTGATCTTTCTTCCCTGAGCTGCAGCTGCTAGCTTGGCCGCAACAGCAACTCCAGCGGCCAAACCTCCGCCACCTATAGCCACAACAATTGTTGAAACATCTGGATGCTGTTGCATGATCTCTAGTCCGACAGTTCCCTGACCCAGCACCACGTCGATGTGATCGAACGGCGGGATGAATATTGCTCCAGTTTCTTTAGCTTCTTCTTGGGCGGCTTTTAGGGTCTCAGCAAATGTTGCACCGACTTGAACTACTCTTGCGCCATAATTTTTTGTGGCTTCAACCTTTGGAAGCGAAGCGCCAATCGGCATATACACAGTTGATTTGATTCCAAGTTTTTTGGCTGCAAGCGCAACTCCCTGAGAGTGGTTTCCCGCCGAAGCTGCGATTACACCCTGCTTCTTTTCTGCTGCAGAAAGATGACTCATGCGGTTGTATGCGCCACGAACTTTGTACGCACCGGTGCGCTGCAAGTTTTCACACTTTAAATACACTTCTTGACCGACAAAGTCGGAAAGAAAATTCGAATGAAGAGTAGGTGTTTCGATGGCAACAGCTCTGACGTTGTCTAGAGCCTTTTCAAAATCGGCAAGCGCAGGAACTACCACTGGTGATTGTGCAGTCATGTGAGCCTCTCGGGAGATTTACCTAAGCCCCAAGTTTAGTTTGATTCTGTCCTAGAACTTAGTGCCCATTGACTGAATACGCTCAATTCGCTTAGGAATTGGCGGATGTGTGGAGAACAAACGCTCTGTGAACCCAGGCTTGATTGGATCGTTCATGAACATGTGGGCCATAGATGCGCTGACCTTCTTCATCGGGCGGCCATACTCACCAAGCTTTTGAAGCGCGCTGGCTAAGCCTTCTGGGTAGCGGGTAATCTCAACCCCAGTTGCATCCGCCAGAAACTCTCTCTGGCGAGAAACGGCCGCGGTAACAATTGGCCCGATAAACCAGGCAATCACGCTGGCAACGATTCCGACTAGAAGAAACACTGCCCCGGCATTGTCCCTAGATCTACTTCCTCCCGCGAAGAAGGCGGCCCGGATGGCAAAATCGGCCAGAATTCCAACTGCGCTAACAAGGCCAAAGACAATTGTGGTTACTCGAATGTCGTGGTTTCTGATGTGGGCAAGCTCGTGAGCCATTACACCCTCAAGCTCGTTATCGTCCATGATCACAAGTAACCCAGTGGTTGCAGCAACTATGGCGTGCTCAGGATCTCTTCCCGCTGCAAACGCGTTCGGAGCTGGGTCGTTGATGATGTAAACCTTCGGCATCGGAATGCCTTCGGCAATCGATAGATTCTCAACGGTTCGCCAAAGCCTTGGATTGTCAGACTTCTGGATCTCAACAGCTCCAGTCATACCAATAGCAATTTTTCCAGCCATGTAGTACTGAAAAATCGTGTAGACCAAAACGAAGCCAACAATAAACAGTGCGGAGGATCCGTTACCGGAAGCGGTACCCCACCAAATTGAAATCGCGCTCAATAGCGCAACAAAAAGCACAATGATAATGATGGTGTTGCGCTTATTGGCAGCGATTGCTGAATACATGGTGCCTTTATCTTATGTTTAGAAGCTGGCTTTTGGTGGCTCTGCAATGCTTGCTGCATCTGCCACCTCAAAGAACTCGCGAGCCGGGAAACCAAGACTCTTTGCAAAGAAGTTCTGTGGGAACTGCAAGACCTTGGTGTTTAGTTCTCTCACGCCACCGTTATAGAAACGTCTAGATGCCATGATCTTGTCTTCAGTGTCAGTAAGTTCTGCCTGTAGCTGCAAGAAGTTTTGGCTTGCCTGGAGTTGCGGATAGGCCTCTGCAACTGCAAATAGTGACTTCAAGGCACCCTGCAACATGTTTTCAGCAGCAGCAGCTTGTTCGGGGTGGGCTAGCGCATCAGGGGAAACCGTTGCGGCACGAGCCTTGGTGACATCGTCAAAAACTTTGCCTTCGTAAGCGGCGTAGCCCTTAACGGTTTCAATCAGGTTAGGAATCAGATCCGCTCTGCGCTTGAGTTGGACTGTGATGTCCGACCATGCCTCGTCAACTCGAACGTTGAGGGCTACTAGAGCGTTATAGGTAGACCAAAGCCAGATTCCAACAAGGACAACTAGACCTACCAGTACCAAAAGAGCAATATCCACGGAGATTCCCATCATTTGTTAAGTGTGTTCTTTACAAAATGTTAGGTCAGAAAGGGGCTTTTTTGGGCGGATAGCGACAATCTCACAGAAAACTAAGAGGTGTGCCCCCGATGGGACTCGAACCCATACTGTGACGATTTTAAGTCGTCTGCCTCTGCCATTGGGCTACGGGGGCCTGCGAAACCAGGTACTTCTAGTTCTTTGGTCTAGAGGCCCAGGTTTCGAAGGCTAATCGAGGGTCCTTTTTAGCTTCAATTGATACAACATCGCGTCTAAGCAAGAAGTTTGCGATCCAACCAGCCAGCACTCGGAACTTTCTTTCCCACATTGGCATGGCCAATACGTGGTAACCGCGGTGCATGAACCAAGCAAGCAATCCGGTGATAGCAAGCTTGCGATACTGGAAAACTCCAACCCCGATACCCAAACCTGCAACCGCACCCATGTTCCTGTGGAAGTAAGGCTTGATTCCCTCGCCGCGCAAGTTTGCGACTAGGTTTTTTGCAAGTAGCTTTCCTTGACGAACTGCATGCTGAGCGTTTGGAACGCAATAGCCGCCAACGCCATCTCCCGATAGGTCAGGAACTGCAGAGTTGTCTCCAGCGGTCCAGGCGTCAGGAATAATGTTTTCACCGTCAACGATTCGAAGAGAAGTGTCAGCAGTGACTCTTCCTCTCTCATCAAGAGGCAAGTCGGTGTTTTTTACAACGGGGTTTGCCATAACGCCAGCGGTCCATACGATTACATCTGCTTCTAGCTTCAGGCCACTCGAAAGTTCAATTACTCCACCGGCTGCTGATTGCAACTGGGTGTCTAGGTGCACCTTGGCGTTTCGATCTTCCAAGTTCTTAACAACCCATTGGCTGGTTTTTAGAGAAACCTCAGGCATAACTCGTCCCATAGCTTCAACTAGGTGGAATTGGACCTCATCGAATTTGATGTTTGGGTAGTAGCGAAGAAGATAAGTTGCCAACGAAAGCATCTCTGCAAAGGCTTCGATTCCCGCAAAACCTCCACCAACTACCACAAAGGTAAGTAGCTTTTGGCGTTCTGCTCCAGCTGGCATGCTGGCTGCTCTATCGAAGTTTGTGAGCAGTCGGTCGCGAACTTCGATTGCCTCCTCAATGGTCTTCATGCCAATTGCCAAGTCGGCGACTCCAGGAATTGGGAATGTTCTGGAAACCGCTCCAGCTGTCACGACGATCTGGTCATACTCAATCTCGTAAGGCTCCAGGTTTGGGCTCGAAACCGTTACCTTCTTGTCCTTGTGGTTGATGTAGGTTACTTTTCCACCAACAATCGAAGTCCGCTTTAGGTGCCTGCGGTAGGAAACAAGTACGTGTCTAGGCTCGATAGAACCGGCTGCAACCTCGGGAAGGAATGGCTGGTAGGTCATGTATGGAAGCGGGTCAATGAGGGTTACCTCAGCCTCAGACTTACCAAGGTATTTTTCAAGCTTCTTTGCGGTGTAGAAACCGGCATAGCCGCCACCGACGATCAGGATTCTAGGCATGGGACTAATTTACTACTTTCGCTTTGTGCTATCTGGGCTGTGGCCTGCTGGCCTAAAGGCAAAATACAAGAATGTTGCAAGAAGCCCAAGTCCAGCATAGCCAGCAAGTGGAAGCCAGTTGCTGATATCCGCGTACCAGGGCACTGGTGGAAGTGGCTCAAAAGCCGTAAACGGGGTCGGTGCCTGAATTGGGCGAACAATTTGCCCAGGCGCTACATCCACTACCGCTTGAGGTCGGTAAAGCTCAATCCACTGCTCAAGTGAGCCAAGGGGGTTTTCTGTCACAGCAGGGACCTCCGCCAACAGAGCCTGGTTGGCATCAATTACGCCATAACCGTAACTTGTCGAATATCCTTCTGAGTCAACTTTCTTTGCAGTGCTGATTACTCGATTCACCACATTGGCAGCATCCATTTCTGGATACATGGATCGAATAAGCGCAACCAGACCTGAAACAATCGGAGCGGATCCACTGGTCCCAGACCAGAGTCTGTACTCCGCCCCAGGAAAGGCACCAATTAAATCTTCTGAAGGTGCGGTGACTCCAATTGATAAACCGCTAGTTGAAAAACTCTCTGAAGCAACACCTTCTCTGTCGAGACCCGCTACCGAAATCACACCAGGGATTGTTGCAGGCGCAGATACTTCTGCCGTTCCATCTGCGCGGTTTCCAACTGCAGCTACCACTACAACGTCGTTGTCAAACGCGTATGAAAATGCCTCGTCCCAGCTCTCGGGCCAAGAAACAGAGTTTCTGGTTAGCGAAAGATTGATCACCTTAGCGCCGTTATCAACTGCCCAAATAATCCCATCCGCTATTTGAGAGTCAGTATCCAAGCCCTCTACGCCAAAAGCAATAGAGACTGCAAGAAGCTGCGCTTTTGGTGCTGTCCCAATCAATTCAGCTCCTCCGCGACCAGCCGCAATTGAGGCCACCATGGTTCCGTGGTAACTGTTGCTTCCAACCGGAGTCTGACCGTCAATGGAACCAAGACCAGACATGTCGGTACCGCCAACCACTGCACCTTGCAGGCTAGGGTGGGTGGAATCGATTCCGGTGTCGATGATCGCTATCTTGACGCCTTCACCTTGGCTTGATGCCCAGGCCGTTGTAAAGCCGTAGCTTTCCAGCCAATACTGCTGGTCGCTAATGGTGTTAGCAATTGAAGCACTGGATGGGCCCAGGGCAATCAACAGCGCCGCGCAGGCTGCTGCTACTTTTAGCATTCGCACCTACTGGGTGACCAGCTGCAGGCTGCAAGGGCGAGATCACCGATCATGTTTACGCCAGGTCCTTTTGCTAGCGAGTGTGCCACAAGGGAATGAAGACACTTCACTCGAGTTGGCATGCCTCCAGCCGATATTCCATCAATCTCTTCCACTTCCCCAAGTTGTGCTCTATCGGCTAGATAGCTTTGGTGCGCGCTTTTGTAATTCGCGGCCAGGTCTTCATCGGTTACCAGCTTGTCTTGTAACTCAGCCATAAGACCTTCGGCCTCAAGAGTCGAAACCGCTGATGTGGCAGCGGGCAAAGTTAGATAGTAAAGTGTTGGAAACGGTGTTCCGTCTTCTAGTCGTGGCTTGGTTTGAACAACGATTGGATTCCCACAAATACACCTTGCCGCGATAGCTACGGTGTCCCTAACGGGTCTGCCTAGTTGCTTGGTGACAGCTTCCAGATCCTTATCGGTTGCACTACTCAGCGGCACTGTCTGGTTCCTGGTTTGGCTGCTCTAGACCCGCACGCAAAGTTGATTCCAATAGTGCTTCAACCCAATTTTTTTCGCTGGCCAAAACCTCCAAGCTGAATCCGCTGCTTTCTCTTTGCTGTTCGAGCATTGCTCCAACTGTTCCTGAAGTGTCAGAGATATCAATTCCATCGGCGTCCATTACCAAGAAGCTAACTTCTCCTGGCATTACAAAATAGAGTCGATCCCTTGCCTGGGCACGAATATATACTTCATCGTCCCAACGAAGGCGCTCTTGTTGCATACCCTCTAGGTCTTGTTTAGATTGTTCAACTAAAGCTTGGTAGTCAGCTATTGCTCTTCGCTGCTCGTACCAAATCTGAACGCTTGGCGCGAGAGTGAACACTCCAACAAGAATTACCGCCAGTAGGGCTAGCGTGTAGCTGTTTAGCCGACCGGTGATTCTCATGTTCTGTCCTAGCGGAAGTTCTTGAAAGCTTTAGCTCCTGGGTAGTAAGCAGCATCGGCAAGTTCTTCTTCGATTCGAAGCAGCTGGTTGTACTTGGCTACTCGCTCGCTTCTCGCAGGTGCACCAGTTTTGATCTGACCGGCGTTGGTCGCAACCGCTAGATCAGCAATGAAAGTGTCTTCGGTCTCTCCAGAGCGGTGGGAAATAATGGCCGTCATTCCGTTGCGCTGGGCGAGAGCAACTGCATCTAGGGTTTCGGTTAGGGTTCCGATCTGGTTTACCTTAACCAAGATGCTGTTTGCGGTGCCTTTATCGATACCGGTTTGAAGTCTTGCCGGGTTGGTAACGAACAAGTCATCTCCAACCAACTGAACTTTGTCTCCTAGGCGCTTAGTCATTGCCGCCCAGCCGTCCCAGTCGTTCTCGTCTAGTGGGTCTTCGATTGAAACTAGCGGGAAGGCAGCTACCAAGCCCTCGTAGTAGGTAATCATCTCTTCTGCTGAATGAGCCTTGCCTTCGAAGTGGTACTTGCCGTCTTTGTAGAACTCGGTTGCAGCAACATCTAGCGCCATCGCAATATCGGTTCCGACCTTGTAACCAGCTTTTTCAATTGCTTCGGAAATCAACTCAAGGGCTGCGCGGTTGGTTGGGAGATCAGGTGCAAAGCCACCCTCATCACCCAATCCAGTCGAAAGGTTCTTGGACTGCAATAGTGACTTCAAAGAGTGGTAAACCTCGGTTCCCCACCTGAGGGCCTCAGAGAATGTTGGAGCACCGACTGGAACAATCATGAATTCCTGAACATCAACACCGTTATCGGCGTGAGCGCCACCATTCAAGATGTTCATTAGGGGAACTGGAAGGGTGTGAGCGTTTGGTCCGCCCAGGTAACGGTATAGAGGTAAGCCAGTGCTGTCCGCAGCAGCTTTTGCAACTGCCAAGGAAACACCCAAAATTGCATTGGCACCCAAGTTTGATTTGGTGTCTGTTCCATCAAGTGAGATTAGAGCGTTATCTACCAATCTCTGGTCGGTGGCGTCGAAGTCAACCAACGTTTCATCGATTTCTCCGATAACTCTAAGAACTGCTTTTTGAACACCCTTGCCTAGGAATCTTGCCTTGTCGCCATCTCTTGACTCGTGTGCTTCAAAGGCTCCAGTTGATGCACCGGAGGGAACGGCTGCACGACCAAATGAGTCGTCATCGAGCAGAACCTCAACTTCAATAGTTGGGTTACCTCTCGAGTCTAGAATTTCGCGGGCGCCGATGGCTTCGATAAGTGACAAGGGGTTTCTCCTTAGATGGGTGGGAATCAAATTCCAATATGTTTATCAATTGCCGCCGTTGGCACACTACTAGTTTAGTTTGGCTGAGCCTCAAGCAATGGGTTTGATTACCAGACCCTTGAAGCCCTCTGAGGGCTGATCAAGGGATGCAAAGGAAGAAAAACCCTGTAGCTTCAGGCTATCTAGAAGGGTGTTTAGCTTCTTTGGCTTTGGCTCGAGCCTCACTTGATATCCAGCCTCAATTGCCTCAGCTTGGGTGAGAAGTGCCTGTTGCAAATTGGACTCTTCAAACACCAAGACAAGGCGCTTGGTTTCAGTGGCGGAAATTTGCACCAAATCAGCAACTCTTTCAAAGCCAAGGGAAATACCAACAGCGGGGACGTCTTCGCCCAACCACTTTCCAACCATTCCGTCGTAGCGACCGCCGCCGCCAATTGAGCTTCCCGACTCTGGGTGCTCAATTTCAAAAATGATTCCCGTGTAGTAACCCATACCTCGAACCAAGGTTGGATCAAATCTCAACTTGCCTGGGTGATTCGTTTCAAGCGCAGCAAACACAGCGGCTAGCTGTGAAGGGATGGCTTGATCTCCTGATAATCCCGAAAGCCAGCTTCTGGCTTTGCTAGCTACCGAGTCGTCAAATCGTTCTTGTAACTCAAGGCATACGCCGTCAATACCAATCTTGTCTAACTTGTCGATGGTGATCATTGCTCTGCCGTGATCTTTCGGCGCAACTCCAAGTTCTTGTATTGAACTAGAAAGTAGCTCTCGGTGGTTGACACGAACCGTTGCTGTTGAAAGTCCTAGGTTTGCCAAAGCGTGCAAGCTAGCGTTGAGAATTTCTATTTCAGCTAATGAGGAATCGTCGCCGATGATGTCAATGTCGCACTGGACGAATTGTCTGTAGCGACCCTTCTGTGGGCGCTCTGCTCGCCAAACTGGACCAGTTTGAATTGCCTTGAAAACTTTTGGGAGCTTGGACTGATTGGTTGCATAGAACCTTGTCAGCGGAACAGTTAGGTCGTATCGCAAACCGAGATCGGAAAGCTGGTCTGTGTCACTTCCTAATGCTTGCTCAAGTTCTTCGCCGCGCTTTAGAACCCTAAAGGCCAAGCTCTCATTGTCACCACCGTCGCTACTTGTAAGTCGCTCGATGTTCTCCAGGGCTGGGGTTTCTATTTCCTGGAACCCAAATGAGCGGTAGCTAGTCAATATGTTTGCAAGTAGCTCATCTCTGGTGGATTTCTCAACGGGCAAAAAATCCCGCATGCCGCGAGGGGGATTGATTTGCTGAGCCATATTTCCAGTCTGGCAGACAAGCCGTTAAATCTTGCGTTAGCTAGCTCGTTGGTTGCCTACTTGCCAATAACCCCAGCATCAAAATCATCGCTTAGCTCAAACTGACGAATCTCGACTTCAAGCTCCCTGACGCTTTCGCGCAGTGCTCTTTCGGCATCAAGGCCCTTAGATTTTGCTGCAAGAACTAGGGCAAGTAGCAAGGCACCAAGTTGATCCTCATCGCCAATTTCTATTCCACCTGGCTCTTGCTCACCAAGAACACCGAGGGATTGGGCTTTACCTATTACCTTGTCCGCAAGCATTAGTGCCGGCAGGGCCTTTGGAATTCCATCCAATACACTTTCGCGTTCTGGCTTCTCGCGTTGTTTATGGGCATCCCAGTTCTGCATAACTTCATCGCCGGTTGATGCCTTGTAGCGCTCGAGCTCTTCTGGGGTTCCAAAGACGTGGGGATGCCTGCCCTTCATTTTGTTTGTCGAAAGAGCAGCAACATCTTGAATGCTAAAGCTCTCCCCTAGCGAACCCGATTCGGCAAGATCGGAATGAAAAACAACCTGATACAAAACATCACCGAGTTCTTCAAGAATCTGCTCTCTGTTCCCGGACTCGATTGCCTCAACTAGCTCATAGCTTTCTTCAATCAGATACTTGGTAAGTGATTGATGAGTTTGCTCTGCGTCCCACGGGCACCCGCCTGGTGCTCTAAGTTGCTTAGCTGTTGCAATTAGCTCGTCGAGGTTAGTCATTACCTTCTACTTCCTTTTGTATTGCGGCTATATCTTCGAAAACACGATGGGTGAAATCAATTAGTGCTTGGCCGTTAAGAGTTCCACCGTCTGGTGTAGCTGGAATTGGAATCTGGAGAATTCTTGCCGATTGCAAATACTTTAGTCCCTGGTAACTTCTGCTAAGTCTGACCTGAATGGATTCAGTCATTTCAACAGGCTGGATACGCATCATGTTGGATAGCAAGTTCACGTCCTTTAGCCCTAGGCGGTTTGCAATCTGACGAAGTTCGGTAACCAGAATTAGATTTCTAACTTGCTCAGGAGCAGAACCGTAGCGGTCTTCGAGCTCGTTGAGTATCGCCTCGAGGGCCGCTTTGGTTCCCGTTTCCCCGGATGCTGCCGAGAGCTTGTGATATGCCTCGAGTCTGAGTCTCTCGCTGTCAAGATAAGTATGTGGAATATGGGCATCAATTGGGATTTCAAGCTTTAGCTCCGCAGGGGAATCAATCTTGATTCCCTTGAAGTCCGCAACCGCTTCACCAATCATTCGAAGGTAAAGATCAAAGCCCACTCCAGCTATGTGGCCAGACTGCTCCCCTCCCAGTAAGTTACCCGCCCCGCGTATCTCCAAGTCCTTTAGGGCTACCTGGATTCCGGCTCCAAGCTCGTTGTTCTGAGCGATGGTGGCCAGGCGATCATGCGAGGTTTCACTAAGTGGCTTACTCGGGTCATAGAAGAAGTATGCATAGGCTCGCTCCCTGGATCTACCAACGCGACCTCTTATCTGGTGCAGCTGAGAAAGTCCAAAGTGTTCAGCTCTGTCGATAATCAAGGTGTTGGCATTTGGGATGTCGATTCCGGTTTCGATGATGGTCGTTGAAACCAAGATGTCGAACTTCTTCTCCCAGAAATCAACTACCACCTGCTCTAGGGCAGCCTCGGGCATTTGCCCGTGCGCTACAGCAATTCGTGCCTCCGGCACTAACTTGGCAAGATCGTTGGCTGTTTTCTCAATGGTTGCCACTCTGTTGTGAACAAAGAAGACTTGACCCTCACGAATAAGCTCTCTTCTAATTGCAGCCGCTACCTGCTTCTCGCTGTAACCACCAATGAAGGTAAGAATGGGGTGGCGGTCCTCTGGCGGCGTTGCAAGAGTGGACATTTCCCTTATGCCAGTTATTGCCATCTCTAAAGTTCTTGGAATTGGTGTTGCGCTCATCGCGAGAATATCAACATTGGTTTTCAAGGCCTTGAGTTTCTCCTTGTGCTCAACCCCGAAGCGCTGCTCTTCGTCGATGATGATAAGTCCTAAGTTTCGAAACTTCACACTGTCGGAAAGCAGCCGATGAGTTCCGATTACCATGTCAACTTCGCCGGTTGCCAAACCGGCGATGGTGTCACGAACTTCCTTAGCTGTTTGGAAACGAGACAGCGACTTGACGTTGACTGGGAATCCAGAGAATCGTTCCATTACGGTGTCGGTGTGCTGCCTCGCTAGCAGCGTGGTTGGCACCAGCATCGCCACCTGTTTGCCATCTTGAATTGCCTTGAAAGCCGCCCTGATGGCAACTTCTGTCTTTCCGTAACCCACGTCTCCTGCGAGCAAGCGATCCATTGGGATTGGCTTTTCCATGTCAGCTTTGACTTCCTCTATGGTGGTGAGCTGGTCCGGAGTTTCCTGGAAGGCGAAGGCTTCCTCGAGCTCATGCTGCCAAGGGGTATCTGAGGCAAAGGCGTGACCAACCGAGTTCATCCTGGCCGAGTAGAGCTTGACTAGGTCGATGGCGATCTTGCGAACGGCTTTTCTTGCGTTGCCCTTAGCCCTGGCCCAATCCGAACCTCCGAGTTTCGAAATCACAGGAGCTTCGGCTCCGACATATCGGGTGAGCATGTCTAGCTGATCGGTTGGAACATAGAGGGTGTCTTCCGGGTATCCCCGCTTCGAAGAGGCGTATTCAATTAGTAGGTATTCCCTCTGATGAACCCTTACTCCGATACCGCTGGTTCTTTGAATCAGCTCCTTGAATCTTCCGATTCCATGAATCTCGTGGACCACATAGTCACCAGACTTTAGGGTGAGTGGGTCAACTGCCTGACCTCTTTTTACAGCTAGCTTTCTCGCCTGTGGTGCAGAGTAAGAGCTCTTGGAGTAAAACTCGAGTTGAGTTAGAAGAGTTAGCTTTGCCGCTTCAGATACCAACCCTTTTCGAAGCTGTGACTGGATCAAATAAACGGTGTTGGATTTAGGGTCGACAGGAATGGAATCTGAAAGCAGAGCATTTGCACCGGCTTGGATCAACACCTCTTTCAATCTTTCATTGGTTCCAAGGCCCTCAGATGAAATAACAACTAGATGGTTCTGAGCTAGTTGATCAAGCACCCACTCCAGAGCCGAGGACTCAAGTCCTTTGAAATTTGGAACTTCAAGGATTTGCAAGTTGACGAGTTCTTCTGAATCAAGACCAAATGGCGAAATCGTTACAACTTGGAACTCAGAGAACTTTTGGCTAAAGCTTGCAAAGTCTATGAACCCGCCACCAGATAGATCGATGGGGGCGGAAGCACCTTCCATAGCTGCATCCCAAGCTGCGTGCAGAAACTCTTCGTTGGTCTCAACCAGGCTGGCAGCCCTTGCTGCCGCTTTCTCAGGAGAGAGCACCACCACCGACAAGCTCTTAGGAAGATAGTCAAAAAGACTAACCATTGAATCTGCCAGCGCGGGAGCTAGTGACTCCATGCCCTCAACAGGCATACCAAGGGAAATTTTCTCCAACATTGCACCGAGGTTTGGAAACTCATGCATCATCTCTCGCGCCTTGGCTGCAACCGAAGGCGTGATGATCAACTCACGCGCCGGATACAGCGTCAGCGAATCAAGTTTGATGGTCGAGGATCTCTGATCAGAAACCGAGAACTCCCTAATCTCTTCCAATTCATCGCCAAAGAACTCTAAACGAACAGCGTGTTCGGCTGTGGTGGGGAAGATATCAAGGATCCCGCCTCGAACAGCAAATTCCCCACGCTTGGAAACCATGTCCACTCGTTGATAGGCCTGCTCGACCAACTTGAGGGATAGTTCGGGTAACAGGTATTCCTTACCGGCTACTAGTTCAAGAGGCGGGAAGCTATCTAACCCCGCAACTACCGGTTGAATTGCAGCTCGAATAGAGACAATCAAATACACAGGGTTCTTAGGTTTTTCTTTGGCAATGTTTGCAAGCCGAGCAATTGTTTGAAGTCGCTGTCCGACTGTCTCTGGGCTCGGGCTCAATCTTTCGTGTGGCAGGGTTTCCCAAGATGGAAACAGTAAGACTTCGCTATCAGGTTCAAGAAAACGTAAGTCTCGCTCTAGGTCTTCTGCTTCGCGACCGGTCGCAACGATTATCAGCTGAAGAGTCGGTACTTTGTCGCGTAATCCAGTCATCAAGCTTAGAACTAGCGGATTGGCAGATTGCGGAGCGACTATTTCGATTCGCTTGTTTTTGAGGCTCGACTGAAGTTTTGCAACCGGGTAGCCCTGGCCCAGGCGCGCGACTAGGCCGTGATTTTGCACAAGACCTAGTGTAAGCGCGTCCTAGTCAGCTGGTGAATGGAATTTATCTTGGGCCGAGGTGAGGCCGTTACTTGCAATTTCCTCAACTGCATCGGCTGCGATCTCGAGTGTTGTCCTAAGTTCTGTTGATTCATTCGAAGAGAAATTCTTGAGCACGAAATCGGCCGCATCCATAGATCCTGGCGGTCTCCCGATTCCAAGTCGAACCCGCATAAAGTCCTTCGAGTCAATTGCGGAGATTATGTCCCGTAACCCGTTATGACCACCGTGTCCGCCGCCAACTTTGAGTCGGAAGGTGGAAGGTGGTATGTCTAGCTCATCGTGAGCGACAATTAGGTTTTCAGGCTCAATTTTGTAAAAACTCATCAGTGACGAGGTGGGACCACCCGAAAGGTTCATAAACGAAAGTGGTTTAGCCAAAATTAGCTTTGGACCACCGATGATCTTTACCTCCGCTACCAGAGCGTTGGATTTGTGAGCCTTAAATGATTCGCCGTGTCTTGCTGCCATAACGTCCAGCAGCGTTTGCCCAACGTTATGACGATTAAGTGCGTAGTTGGGCCCGGGGTTCCCGAGCCCAACTACTAAAAAGGTGTTACTCAGCTTTAGCTTCCGAAGCTTTTGCGTCGGCAGCTGGTGCAGCCGCTTCTGCAGCAGCTGGCTCTTCGTTCTTACCTGCTGCTGTGATCATTACGGATGCAACAAGCTCGTCCGGCTCTAGGTCAAGCTTGGCTCCAGCTGGAATCTTGATGTCCTTGGCAAGAAGGTGGAATCCTGCGCCCTCTTTGTTGAACACGGCCTCTACGTACTCAGGGATGGCAGTTGCGTCCACCTCAAGCTTTAGAGTCTTGTGCTCTAGATCAATGGTGGTTCCAGAAAGTGATTCACCAACAATGTGCACTGGTACCTCTACGTGTACGCGCTCACCCTTCTTGATTTCCATCAAGTCGATGTGCTCGATTACCTGAGTCACAACATCCTTGGTTGCTGACTTCACAAGAACAAGCTGAGGTGAACCAGCGATGTCTAGGTCAATTAGCGCGTTCTTGTGACGAAGCACAAGAGCGATCTCGTGAGCAGGCAAGGTGATGTGCCTTGGGTCTGAACCGTGTCCATAAATAACCGCTGGAGTTTTTCCTGCGGCGCGAAGCTTTCTAGCTGCTCCCTTACCAAAGTTGGTACGTAGCTCTGCTACTAGTTTGTTTTCTGCCATTTTGAGTGTCCTTAATGTTTAGGCAAGTCCAAAAAGGACCTGTTGTATCTTTTTCTACTCAAGCGTTTAACGCGAGGATCTGGGAACTTGCCCTTAGAAACCCCGTCGATTACGGTTCCTAAGAGGAACCCTCGCCGTTGTTATCTCTAACTGTAGCTTCCTAAAGGTTAGGAATCAAACCCTAGGACTGGCCAGGAAACAGCGAGGTAACGGAGTCCTCACCAAAGACAGCGCGGATGGCTTTGGAGATTAGTGGGGCAATTGATATTACGGTCAGCTTGGCAAATTCCTTTTCTGGCGGAATAGGCAATGTGTTGGTCACAATCACGTGATCAATTGCCTCATCCGATAGGCGCTCCACAGCTGGGTCTGAAAACACAGCGTGGGTAGCTGCAACGATGACTGCCTTGGCTCCATTGGCCTTTAGGGCTTGGGCAGCAGCCACAATGGTTCCTCCGGTGTCAACCATGTCGTCCACCAGCACGCAGGTTCTACCTTCTACTTCTCCGACAAGCTCGTGGACTGAAACCTTGTTTGGGACGTTTGGGTCGCGGCGCTTGTGAATGATTGCCAATGGTGCACCTAGGCGATCTGCCCAAATGTCTGCAACCCTCACACGGCCAGAGTCTGGGGAGACAACAGTTAGATCATCTTTGCCCCACTTCTCTTTTACGTAGTCTGCAAGCATTGGAAGACCCCAAAGGTGATCCACCGGACCATCAAAGAATCCTTGAATTTGTGGGCTGTGTAAGTCAACTGACATAACACGGTCAGCACCAGCTGCCTTGAAAAGATCGGTTACTAACCTTGCCGAGATTGGCTCACGACCCTTGTGCTTCTTGTCCTGTCTTGCATATGGAAAGAACGGAGCGACAACCGTAATTCTTTTTGCGCTAGCTCTTTTTAGTGCGTCCACCATCAACAGCTGCTCCATGAGCCAGTGGTTAATTGGAGCAGGATGGGATTGAATGACAAAAGCGTCTACGCCTCGAACGCTCTCTTCAAAACGAACAAAGGTTTCACCATTAGCAAAGTCATAAGCGGTAGTTGGAACAAGTTTGGTTCCCAGAAGGTTTGCAACTTCCTCAGCGAGTGCCGGATGAGCTCGACCGCTAACCAGTGCCAGCCTTTTTTCTCCAGAGGTCTTAATGGTCAACTGCGGTCTCCCGATTTCTATTTGTCGTTGCTTTTTGTGGCTGCTTCGGCTGACTTAGTCCCTGGTCTTTTCTGAATAACCCAATCAGCAATGTTTCGCTGCGGTGCAACATTCATTCCAAGATCTCCAGGTGCTACGTCTTTTCTTACTACTGTTCCGGCAGCGGTATACGCTCCATCTCCAATCGTAATGGGAGCTACAAATACGTTGTGCGATCCCGATCTGACGTGTGAGCCGATCTTTGAGCTGTTCTTGTTGATGCCGTCGTAGTTGGCAAAGATGGTGCCTGCTCCGATGTTGGAGTATTCCCCAATCTCGGCATCCCCCACATAAGAAAGGTGTGGAACCTTGGTTCCACGGCCGATCTGAGCGTTCTTGGTCTCAACAAAAGAGCCAATCTTGCCGTCTTGGCCCAATACTGTTCCTGAGCGAAGGTAGGCAAATGGCCCCACTTTGGCGCTTTCTTCGACGATGCTGCTTTCAATAACCACGTCGGGGCCAATTTCTGCCATCGGGCCGATCTTTGTGGTCCCCCGAAGATGTGTTCCAGGATGCAAGACCGCATCCTGCCCAATTGAAACCTCAACATCAATCCAGGTGGTATCTGGGTCCAAGATCGTAACTCCAGATAGCTGCCAACCGCGACAGATTCTTGCGTTTAGTTCTTTAGCTACCTCAGAAAGCTGAGTGCGATCGTTGATTCCATGAACTAGCCAATTGTCAGCAACAATCTGAGCGGCCACGGTGTAATTGTCTTCAACAATTAGAGCCGCTACATCTGTCAGATACTTTTCACCTTGAGCGTTGTGTGAATCAAGGCGGGAAAGCCCTTGCCTCAAGTGAGCAACATCAAAAACATAAACTCCGGCGTTGATTTCATTTATTGCGGCCTCTGCTTCGGAGGCGTCTAGGTGCTCAACAATTTTGGCAACTGTTCCTTCTGGGGATCGAACAATTCTTCCGTATCCCGAAGGATCATCAATCAAGGCGGTCAAGATTGTCGCCGAAGCCTTGCTTGAGCGATGTGACTCAACGAGGGCATTCAAGGTATCAATATCCATTAGTGGTACATCGCCACTAACAACCAAAACATCGCCGTCAAAGTTTGCTGGAATTTTATCCAGGCTTACCTCAACAGCACGGCCGGTTCCCGCGATGTCGTCTTGCTCAACTAAAACAGCTTTTGGATAGTGATTTGTTAGATACTCAGAAAGCAATTCTTTCTTGTGACGCAAAACAACGTATACGCCTTCTGACTTCAAAGAAGAAACGGTGGAGACTACGTGACCCAGAAGCGGTTTGCCGGCTAACTCGTGCATGACCTTCGGGGTGTTTGAAACCATTCTGGTTCCGTTACCCGCTGCCAGCACCACGCAAACTAGTTGCCTAGTAGACATCTTGTTCTCCCAATCGCTTTAATTGCTGCTCCGCCCTCAGGATTCGAACCTGAACTTAACGGCTCCAAAGGCCGCCGTGCTGCCGTTACACTAGAGCGGATCGTAACCCGAAGCACTGATTACTAACCAAGTCTGCCAGAAAACGCATCGCACTCAGGCGTGATTCTCGCTTTCCTCTAGCCACTTGGCTTCAAGCACCTGCCGGTCTAAAGCCAATTTCTTGGCTCTTTGAGCCAATATCGCCAATCCTTCGTGATCTAGGGGGTCGTGGCCTGCTAGGTTCGCATGAACAGCGGCCTCTTCAGCCTCCAGCTTTTCAATGGATCTCTCTAGTTTCTGGAACGCTTTCTGGCTTGCTCGAAGCTCCGCACCGGAAGCTTTGGAGGGTTCGCCGGGACTGGATTTCTTGTCGCTACCGCTTCGAAGCTCAAGATACTGATCGACACCTCGTGGAAGGTGGCGAAGAGCTCCATCGCCCAGCAGTGCATACTGCATGTCAGTTACTCGTTCGAGAAGATATCTATCGTGGCTCACAACAATTAGTGTTCCAGGCCAAGAATCTAGAAGGTCTTCGACCTGAGCCAGCATGTCAGTGTCCAGATCATTTGTCGGCTCATCCAAAATCAAAAGGTTGGGCTCGCCAAAGAGCAAACGAAGTAACTGCAGTCTTCTTTTCTGCCCACCAGATAAATCAGAAACCGGAGTCTGTAGTTGCAAGCTGGTAAACCCAAGTTGCTCAATTAGTTGCGAGATACCAACCTCTTTTTTGTTTACTGTGAATGTTTTCTTCTCGCGTGCAATCAGCTCAAAAATCCTCTGGTCGCCAAATTCATCAAGTTCTAAAACCTCTTGACTAAGAATTGCGGGGACAACCGTTTTTCCTAGTTTTACCCTGCCGGAGGTTGGGCTAATTTTGCCAAGAATCAATCGAAGCAGGGTGGTCTTTCCTGCACCATTTGGACCAACGAGTCCGATTCGATCTCCTGGACCTAGCCTTAGCGTCACGTTGTTTAAGATCTGTTTCGAATCAATTTCGTAACTTACGTTTTCAATATCGAG